>Ga0247819_10000226_pt1 | contig 35837 bp, 49 predicted proteins | sample 13C_Xylose_Day6_FD_193428 | JGI IMG/M metagenome (GOLD analysis project Ga0247819, IMG submission 193428) | Soil microbial communities from agricultural site in Penn Yan, New York, United States - 13C_Xylose_Day6 | ecosystem: Environmental > Terrestrial > Soil > Agricultural land | place: USA... | reverse complement strand
GGATCTTCTTGCTCGGGCGCGTTGTCTTGCGTTTGTTCGGTCGTCGGTTCCATGATGTTCCTGAGTTGTCAAAAGGGTAACCCTCATAAGAGAGTCACCCTCGGTAAAAACGAACGAGTCAGGATCAGAAGTGCGAGTAGCGCTCGCTTTCCATTTCCATAGCCACCGAGATCTTGGTCTGGGCCAGGATGCGGCAGTTTTCGATGTTGAAGGCCAGGCCCTTCACGTCTTCGAATTCAACCACAGCCAGCGTACCCGCTATCATCAGCTCGTTCACGCCGATGCGGGCTTCCGAGGGGCCTTCAGCGCCGAAGGGATGGCGGTAGCCGATGCACGTCAGGAAGTGCAACACGCCCTGGTACGGGGAGAACGTATAGTCACGGTCTTCGTCTTCATCGGTCCAACTGCTCAACTGCATCGGGGTGAGCGCCTTGTTGTACTCGGCCATGACTTCGCGCAGGGAGTCGAAGTGCGTGGGCGTAGCGGTCGTCGAGAAGACGTCGTTGGGCGTCTTGGCAAAGACGTTCATGACGCGCAGGTCAGCTTCCAGCGGCTTGATGTCGGTCGCGCCCGGTGCGAGGATGGCCGACGAGATGATGATGGCGAATTTCTTGCTCATGATGAGTTCCTTTGATGACGGGGGGTGGAATTACTTGCCGACGATGGCGTTGTAGATTTCGCCGTCGCTGAAAGCTTGGTTGACGCGCTCAAGGCTTGCCGTAACCGGCACGACTTCCACGAGACGGGTAGTGGAGGCGCCGATGTCGTATATGCCTTCGTACTCCATGATGGCCAGCGCTGCCGGGCCACCAAAGCGGGTCACGAAGGTCTTGGGAACGATGTCAGACGGATGCCGTCTGGGGGCGTAGTCACGCGTGAGCTCTTCTTGTTGGTTGCGCACCGCATGCCTTCTCAACAGGCGGCTGATGAGCCCCGTGTACGGCGACGTCGAGCGGCCACCCGACGTACTTGAGTCGAGACTGCCGAAAGGGTGCAGGATGACGTCAATCATCTTTTGCGCCTCTTGCAGCGCATCGCAGGTAAACTCAGCCCCGCAGTTAGCGAGCGAGAAGTGATCCTCGGATATGCTCACCTTTGCGTGAAAGGGCGTGGGCAGCCAAACTGTTTCCAGAGGACCGCCGGGATATACTTCCCGGGTGATTTCCTGGAACAGCATAATCGTGTACTTCTTTTGCATTATCGTAGTTCTCTCTAGCTAGAGGTTAAAAAAAGAAAGGGAGTGATCGGCTCCCTTTTCGGTAAAACTTCAGTCTTCGCTGTAGTACGCAACTGCTTTCTTACGGCAGGGCGCACACAGCGTGTAGACAGGACCTGCTCGACCCTCTTCAGGATCACGCCAGTAATCGACCTTCACGTTCTCCGTATTGCAATGTTCGCAAGTGGAGACGAGAGGGTTCTCACGGGCGTGCTGGACGTGCTTTTTCTTGCACGCTTCGCACAGGTAGTGGTACTCACTGCCGAAACTGTCGGTTTCACCCGTCAGTCGCCAAGCAGCTTGTTCGTCGGGATGGTTGTCACAGCGCTCCTTAGCAGAAACGCTGAGCTTGGCCAGATCCCCAGGAAGAGGTGCAGCAAAGCTCATGCGCTTCTCCTTAGGCGACGTGGATTTCTTCGCCTTTCTCGATACGAGCGCTCAGATCGAGCAGTCCCTTCAGACGCTTGCCGATGTTGACGTAGCTGATGTAGTTGGCACCTTCAATCCGGGGCTGACCCAGGAAGAGGCGCACTTCTTCCACCGACAAATGACTGTGTGCGGCAGTTTCGTACATGATGCGAATACCTTCCGGGATGTTGGCAACGATAACATCCGTGCGATCCGAGTAACGCTGGAAGACTACTGCGTTACCCACGGGTGTCGTGACGATCAGGACGACGCGACCTTGCGGGCAACGGGCGCAAAGGACCGAACCCACGGGGTGTTGACGGTTCAGCTCCATGTCACTGGTGGCGCCGTTCATGTAGCCCGTGCCATTGTTCCACTCGGTCTTGTATTCGATCGGGGTGGCGACAGCAGCGTTGATGATGAACATGTCTTCGGCCTTCATGTCCCATTCGTTCTTGGCGAAAGCGGCAGCGAAGGAAGCGGCGAAGGCGGAGTTGATTTGCTTGTTCATGGTGTTTTCCTTGATAGAGTAGGATATTGGAATCCCGCTGAGTAACGGCTCAACAGGGGTACTGCTAAAGAGCGAGGGGGTACTACCAGCGCAGGGTCAGCATATTGGCTTGGGGTACACCGACCAGGCACCGCCGAGCTACATAGCTCGGATGCATCTTCAGATTCTCGGGATCGAAACCCGCGTCATCGAGGCGAAGCAACAGCAAGGACGCATTGATCCAGGGTACTGCACCTTCGATGTCGTGGAACTGCGTGAGCATCGATTGCACGACATTGCACAGGCCGTAATGGGGCGACGTCTTGAAAGGCTCTACGTCGTCATGGGTGACAACGTGAAGCGGATCGCGAATCATCGAAAAGGCTTCCTTGGCTTCCTTGTAGGTATCAAAGACCGTAGTCCCCTGCAAGTCGCCGAAGTAGGCATTGGTATTCTTCACGTTACGATCGAATCCCTTAAGAACGGGGAAATCTCGTTGCTGTCTGGGTTGACCGTAACCGTAACGTAGTAAGATGACGCACTTCGAATCCATGACGGAATCACAGCGAGGCTGTGTGGAGTATTGCCGAAACATAGCTTATTCCTTTTGATTAGAGTAGGGAATTGGAATCCCCAGTGAGTCACTGTTCACTGGGGGATGCTGGCGTCGGGGAAGGGTGTTAGCCCAGGCGGTCGCCGTCGGTCAACTGCGGACCCCAGTCCCAGACGTAGGTCCGGTATTCCACAGCGTTGTCGTCGCACAGTGCCCAGGCGGTCATCTCTTTGACCCAGGCGATGTACTCATCGTCGCTGTCAAAGAACTGCACTCGCGGCTCATCCCAGCCGCAGGGCCAGGTGTGCATGCGGTACACGACCTTATACTGCGCCGAGACGGGCCAGTCCGCCGTCTCATGCACTTGCTGCATGATCGCGGCCAGGATGCCACCCGTAGCAACACGAGTGGACTGCTGAGGGTTGGTGTTCATGTAACCTCCTTGATATCGTTGTAAAATGGGGGATTAAGTTGATTTCGTTATCAACTCACGGGGAGAATATGTGATCGAAATTCCTTTCAATCGCGCTTATCAAAAGGTGTAACGACAGTCCAATCCCAGGGATATGGTTCCCTAGTATTTTCCAATCCGGCATAAGCGGCATAAGGGGACGACCCCGAAGGATCGCCCCTTACGTCTTTTCTCTCGTCATGGGATAGGTCGCAGAGAACTTTGAGTGTACTTCCCCTAGCTGTCGTTACCTCCCAACAGCAATAGCCCAGCGGCTTTGCTCGTCGAAGCACGGTAGGACAGCTAGAGGCTGCACGCTCATGGCGGGCCTACGAATCCGAACATGGACCCTTCGCGAGGAGTCCGGATAGGTGTCGCCAGGGTACAACTTGCCTCTCGTCGTTGAGGCCGTACCATTCACCCAGTGACTCTCTTTCGAGTAGATCAGACTGGATACGCACTTACGCTCGGTTACATGGTGAGTTATTCGAGCGCCCAGGCCTGCGCCTGAGGAAGAGGTTCCGTGCATATACATAAGTGAAAGTGCGGCATAAAAGGACAAAAAAAGAAGAGTGAGGCAACCTGGCTTCACTCTTCTTTCCCTTCCTACTAACTGACACTACTGATCACAGCACGTACGTGATCGGGTTGATCTCGTAATGCTGACCACTGCGACTGCGCCGAACGTAAACCAGAACGGCACACCGGGGGTTGATTTCGTAGATTAGATGCGAACCCTTCATGTGAGGGGTTCTGGCTATCAGCTCAGAAATCGTTCGCGGTGCTCCGGGTCTCCGGGGTGCGGAGAAGGATTGTGATGCTCGTTCCTCGGTATCACGAAGCAGCGTGTTCACCTGTCGGTAAAGACTGGGGAATTGGTTGCGTTCATGTACCAACCGGCCGATGTCCAGCAGCCCGTAGTCTGCGTCCACAAAGAGATGCAGGTCAGGGTGATTGGCCAGGTCTTGATTGAATCGCGAACCGCCCGCGAGCACTCCTACCTCAGGCCGGCGAAGGCTGTGAGTGAGAATGCTGCTGGCACTGATTCCACGAAGTGAGTTGCCACCGTATTGACTCATGGATACCTCCCTAGAGTTGTGTTGGGGATGCTTTTGTGTACACCTCCAAACCATGGGGTAGTTCGATAATTAACATATTCGCTAACATTTCAAACACTTGCGGCATAAAGGGAGAGCAGCCGCTCTCCCTCGTTCACTTTAGATCAAACTAATGATCCAAGTCACAAAAATGGCTACGGTGTACACGGCCTTTAACGCCGTGATAACTGTAACCATAGGCTTCAGATAGACCCAAGCTTTACAGAGACCTCGACCGAAGCGCGAGGCTGTTATTCTTCTTTTTGTTTTGTAGAAGACTCTGGAAAACCAGTTCTTAGGCTGAACAGGCCTTTGCACTTTACGTGTGCGACGTCCCTCTCTGTGATGGGTTGAGGGCTTGTAGTTTCTTTTAGTTTTACGCATATAGACTCCTTATAGTTAGATTTGCGTTTCCCGACAGTGTTCTCCTATAGAACGTTGGTTAACCCACTTGTCCCGAAGTCGGGGTGGAACAAGTGGGGGTAAATATTCCGTACAGAAAATTAGGTGCTACTTCGTGTTGTCTACCTTGCGGGCCAGGATTCGGGCCAGCACCAGCATGGAAGCAACTTCGTAATACGCAATGCCGCCCGTGGGCATGTCTTTGGGTTCGAGCTTCACGCTTTTACCGTCGACTTCGGCAACGAACTGGACGGGAGAGGTCTGTTCTTCCGAAGCCCCACGTTGGATGAGGAAACCCTTGAGGTCCAGAAGGAGGAGTTCCATATCGTCACGGATGAGGTTCTTCGGCCCGTACGTGTGCATGAAGTCCCTCCATGCCTCTTCGCCACCCACCTGCACGAGGGGAAGGACCACATGGCGCAGGCGTATGGTGCGGGCTTCAATGTCCTGAGGGTTCTCGCTTTGATGTAGCCAATCATTCAGCCCCATTTCCTTGGCGTACGGTAACAGCAAATCGTACGGCAACGTCAGGGTGACGGTACGGTTGGCTGGTTCCTGAACATCATTCACTTCTTTCTTTTCGTTCATGTCAATCTCCGGTATATGCCCCTCGCACAAGGCGAGGGGGTACTGATTAGACGAGATCGGTCAGCTCTTGCAGACGCTTACGCAGCGCGTAGGCATCCCACAAGGCGTTGTGTTGTACCGCCCCTTCCAGACTGGTCGGGTAGGTATCGACGAACTTGACTTCCATGGAGAGCTGGCCCAGATTGGCGCGCTTGCCATCCGTATCGGTGATGAGGGCGCAAAAGTATTCGAAGTCGCTCGGCCAGTCCGAGATCAGGTGCGCAGGCTCCTGACCCAGGAAGTGTTCGAGTGCCTGCCAGGCTTGGTAGCGATTGTGACAGACGTAGGCGTTCACGCCCTCGGGCAACTTCATGACGTTGTCGAGCACGTTCCAGCGCAGCCAGGCAAGATGCTGCAAGTAGTCGGTGTCGCGCACGCCCTCGGGCGCTTTGATGAGGCCCGAGTTGTAGCTGTCAGCTTGTGTGCGTTCGAGCGCACCTTGCATGATGAGGTACAGGCTATTGCCCGTGTCCGTCACCAGACCAAGCGTGAGCAGATCACGGCGGTATTTGTTGAATTCGGTGTCAAAGTAGCAGTGCATTATTTCTCTTCTTCTAAAGGGGAACGGGTCGCACGAATGCCGGGACAAACTCCCAGCCCGTACGATTGTCCTTTGTCATGATGCCAGACACCAAGACACTGAACTCCTTTCCTTCTGGTATGTTGGAATGTGACGCAAGCACCGCATGAACAAGCGTCAGCGGGATCGAGGCCACATTATTGAGGGTTTCCTGACGGTTAGCAGTTGCCACCGTCCGGACATTGCGCACTGCAAAGTCAGCCAGTTCACTCGCACCATCTTTCAAGGCTTTAACGATAGCCGTGGCGCTAAAACCAACGTGCGATTGGGTTGTCATGACTGACTCCTACAGCGTGGCGTAAAGATCGGTGAGCAGGCCCAGGGTGTCGCCACCGGCGGCTAGGACGTGCTCCTTGCGACGAAGAGCTTGCAGGTGAGGCTCAACGTGTTCGTTGTAGCACTCGATCGAGATGGGTTTGACGGAATCCGCTTTGACAATCTCGCAGCGAATGACGATCTGTCCATCCCGAGGATTCATCTGGAAGTGCAGGTGACGCAGCGTGTCGGGGTCGATGCGTTTACGCGTGAGGTCCGAAAGGATACGGGCCACGACGTTATACGCCGGGGCAAATTCCTTACGCAGTTCAGGCAAAGCTTCCTTGGCCCCTTTGAAAGCGAGCGAGGTCAGCATGACTTTGGCAGCCACACCAACGACGAGGTCTTGCATGTCGCGGGTCAACCCGAGACGGAAGGTTGTCCAGTGCTCACGGCGAAGGGGTTTATTCATGATCGTTTTCCGTGGGCTTACGGTAGATGCCGATAAACGGGGTGTCGGTTTTCTCGGTGCGGGCGAGATACTCCACCGGTTTGTCAAAAGGTTTATCGTCGTTATACATGTCGTCTCCGGCATAAAAAGCGAGATGAAGAGAAGGGAGGCCAGCGCCTCCCATCCCGTTTACATCAAACCAGTATTACAGATGCAAAGCTAAAGAGCGAAAGAGTAGGTACAACTACACTTAGTGGTCGACCAGATGCCTAGTCGATACGTTCCCATTCGGTCCTAACTGGTGTGGACCTAGACCCCCTATACCAAAGTCCATTGAAGGTTTAGGTAAAGGGTAAAGCTGCCTCAAGATGGCGCTTGAGGGTAAATCAAATAAAGGTTCACTTGGCCATCAAGCTAAGGGCGTTATTAGAGCCCACCTCTCGATCGTCCGAGGAGCAACATCGTTCGGATGGCTAGGGATCGATCCCAACCAACCTCATCTAGTCAGCACAAGTACCCGATGTGTGCCTTACGAGCGACTAGCATTCTCCACCTAGAAGGCTCTTTGTAATCGAAGCCAACGCCTTGATTCTGCGTTGTTGAACAACCGTCTTTTCCATGAATGGTGGCCCACGGTGCACTTCTTCCACATACGAGAGGTGACTGTCACCATTTTTTACAGGGATGACGGTATGGGGTTCTTCAACAATTCCGGGGTTTTGAGGTAGATCCAGATCACCTTCTTACGAATATACGGCGCGTGACTCACCCACTTCGAGGGAGCTGACGCGTAACCGGCGGGTGTTTTGGGTGAGGTATTCGTCACGGTGTTTTCCCCGTATCGCGCGTCCATTGCTCCCAGGATGTTTTCTGGTTTGCCACCATGACGTCTTCCAACGTCCAGGGCAGGTCCGGGCAGACGTTTTCGGGCTTGACCACGCTGCCTTCGATTTCGTTGTGAAAGACCGGATGCAGCGGATCGCTCTCGTCTGCTTCCCCATCAACATCGCGTAGATACATGCGGCCAATCAGGGATTTGCAAACCGTCCAACTGTCGTCGGCCAGCAGCATTTCCCCACGCGCAGCACTCTCGTAGACGAGGTGTGCCACCACATCGAAGCTCTGAATGTCAAGGTAGTCGCGAAGCACCGCAATGATCTTTAGGTGGCCATCCAGGTCAAACCAACGATGCGAACCGCACAATACAAACGTGCGATTCAAGAGATCGACATGATGCGAGTGCCAGTTGATGTAAGCACACGCATTGGCCACCAGCTCGTTGACCCCGTAGCTGTTATGCTCCGGCAATTCTAGCGCCTTGGGCGTCGGCAGACCCTTCAGGTGTTTGGGATCACGCTCACGCCCCGTCAAGGTGGCGAGCATTACGAAGTGGTCAAGAATCTCTTGCGGCGTTTCTTCCAGGAACTTCAGCCGCACGGCGCTTGCTGTGTAGTAACCCATGAAACTTCCTTAGATAACAGTTCGGACACGTTGCGCATCCAGGTCGTAGCCTTCTAGCGTAAAGTGTCCGACAGTGGCGAAAATCTCATCGAGCATGCGGTCGCCCGTCATGTCGATTTCCAAATCGCCGTCGATGTGAGTTTCCCCGTTTTCCAGGTTAATGAACCCAGAGACCGTGGAACGGATGTGATGCGAGCGGAAGGTGGAGCTGTCAAAGAGTGAAATCTCTGACTCCCCAGGGAGGTAGAGCACGGCCCTCGTGAGCGCAACCCCTTCGCCGAGCGTCACCTTCATGTGCTTATACACCCCGGCAGGGTCGGCCACAAAGCGCGTGTAGGGTGAGTGACTCACATCCAGAAAAAGTTCCACCGGATGCTTGTCACTCACGAACCACAGGCGCTGCAACTTCAACGCCGAGTCAACTTGATCGCGTTCACTGTAGACACCCTTTTCAAAGAGCTCTTGGCAGGCATTACTCATCTCTAAGATGTTAGTGCTGCCACTGGCGATCGAGCCGATTTCAAACGACACACCTTCCAGTCGAACCGGATTGGTGCGACAGCGCTCGCTCACGTAGAAGCGAAACGCCGTATCAGGCGTGTATTGAGGCAGGAGAGGTGCGCGTTTCATGGTGACCTTACAGGTTGTAGAAGCGACGGGGGTTGCGGCGCCAGGCAGCCACTTCCCAACCTTCGATGGTGCCCGTATCGAAGAGGCGGGTGATCTCCACCATGTCGTCGGGGTTGGGCATCGGATGGACGCGCCGCACCTTCAGAGGTTGAGTCACCCAGGTGCGATGCAGTAGCCCTGTTTTCATGTTCACGGCTGCGCACAGGTCGCCTGCGATCTCGACCTTGTAGCTCATGCCGTTAACCGTCAAGGACATCGGGGGAAGTTCGCCGAAGTCCAGCGCCAGGCCGAGGTAGGTGGTTTCGTCAACCAGCTCGTCGACCGTCTTGGGGGTGACCACACCATCGTCGGGCTCCAGTTCGTCCATGGCAACTTGCCAATTGGCGTTCAGGTCGGACGTGAATTGCTTCACATCCATGCCGCGTCGTTCTGCCAGGGTGGCAAAGGACAGAAAGTGCGAGGACGGAATCCGACCCACGCCGCAAGCCACAAACGACGGTGTGTTGTTCTTACCGAAGGTGAAGTTAAAGACGATGGTCTCGACCTGGACGAAGTGGTCCATGTAGTCGTCTTCACGGTAGTAGCCGCTCTTCAGGAGCTCGGGCGTAGCCGAGAGCGCCAGCATCGGGTGCGGCATGTTCACCTTGAGCGGCGAGACCGTTTCGGTACGGGTACCAATGCGTACACGACGACGCAATTCCGGAGCATTCAGAAAGTGCTTGATCGTCTTCGGGGTGACGATCGGGATCATTGCATCTTGCACGGCTTTATGGAGTGCCATTATCGTTTCCTTTGTGATGGCGAAATAAAAGCCCTGGGATTGCTCCCAGGGCCCGTCTTAACAGTGATGGGACTCCGATTTGCAGAGTTAGCTCTACTGGTAGTACCTGGCGAACAAGTCAAGATAGGGGGAGGTTGTCTTTGTTGCCACACTACAATACGAGGATTATTGACCTCTCGCTACTTTCGCCCAAAATCGCAATAGACCGTCTCCCACTGACCGGTCTGGGGGTTTCTTCGTTGCAAGGCTTGCGTACCCTGCTTTTCGTTTGATCGAACAGGGGCTTCGTTTGGTTCAGCACCAGGCGCCGAGGAGTGATACGCGGGTCCATAAGGAAACCCTTGCTCACCCTGAACACCTGGGAACTCTTCCCAGTAAGGTGTATTCCCAGCAAAGCCACCTGCGGCAAAGAGACGTTGCAAGCGCTCAATGGCTTTCTTGGCAGCGCGTTCACGATCACTTTCGTTCATGCGTGACCTCGACTACCGAAGATGGCACGTAGGTGTGAAGTGCTGGGGCTTGGCGATAATCTTGTCCCAGTGAACCTTGCGGTGCAGGTCCGCTGGTTCGCCGATCACCATTCCCGACAACGCTTTCATGTAGTCTTCGAAGACCTCGTCTTCTGACTTAACAGGAACCGGCAACTTCGCTAGAACTGGGGCAGCAACCAATCCCAGAATCCCCGCTCCCAGGAACTTACGGCGAGAAATACTCATGTGGCCTCCAGAGTAAATACATCGCCGTATTCGCCACGCCGAATACGGTCTAGAAAGTCAGCTTCAATTTTATCACTCAGATACTGGAGCCAATCGTTGATAAAAGTGACGGCGTCTGCCGTCGCGGCAGATGACGGATAGATCGTAGTCAGTTCCGGAACCGGATTGACCAGTAGGGTGTTTGGCCCGGATGCTGGTTTGGCCAGCGCCGCCACTGGCAACGCTACGGTGGTGAGTGCGCCGACGGTTACACCCAAGAACTTGCGACGAGACAGGCTCATGGCAATAACTCCCAATCATCATTGATACGGATGGGCGCACCGGGGTCCGGAGCTTCAATCACCGGAACACCAATATCACCCCTCAGTGAAAGAAACCAAGCGGCTTCATCGCCCACGAACCCATTAAGGACAGCGACTTCGTAAGCAGTCAATCCGTCGTACCGAGTTACCGCAGGAACGTCGTCGATCCGTTTGAAGCCACCCTCAAAGGGAACGAGGGCATCATTCACGGCTGGCTCCAGTCCAAGCCCACGGTTGCGGGTTGACGAAAGAGGGTCGTGATCTCTTGCCGCATGCGCAGCGTCCCCTTATCGAGGAAAAGCAAGATGGTGGCTGTCGGATTGATTTCCCACATGACGTCCCCTGCCCGATGGCCGTTCACAAAGGCTTCGACGATCCAGTATTCCTTGGTATCGCCACCCGTGAGTAGGCCCGTGCGGATCTTGCCCGCGTACCAGGTAAGCGCTTCGGCAGGCAAGCCTGCGTTGCGGCGGTAAACCTCTGCTTTAACAGCGAGTTCGCCTACAAGCGCCAGCGGTTCGACGACCGTGCCCAGTGGCTGTGTGGACGTGATGTGATCGGTGATCTGCTTACGCTCGTTGAAGTAGAACCAGCCTTGGGTAAAGGTGTCTTCACACGTGGCGATCGGCGTCATCCCAAAGTGTTCCCACGGGATGTCCAGGCGCTTGTAGGCAAGCCCGTCTTCACCTGCCACGGCCGGTACCTTCACCGAACTGGCGTCGTAGCTCATCTGGCCAAAATTCAACGGATGGGGAGCACCGTCATCCAGTGGACCTTTGTCTTCGCCAACAATAAAGGGAACCTGACGGGGCAAGATCATACGATCTTCCAACCCATTGACGACTGCCGTGACAAGGGCGGCATGCGTGTCCTTGTCTTCCAGCGCTTCGTCTGGAATGTGAATCTCGAACTGGTCTTCGCAGGCCATGATGAGTTCCACCATGTCCAGCGAATCGAAACCGAGTTTGTCGGTCAAGCTGTCGGCTGCGGTATAAGAGGGCATTTCCTGACCTTTCGTACCGTACTGATCGGCGATGAGTCGGGTCACGCCGTTACTTACCTCAGTCAAGCGGTAGTGTTGTTTGTTCATTCTTTTTTCCTTGTTTGCCATTGAAATGTGCATAATGATTCGGGCACTATGCAAGAACACTTCCCCTAGTTCCCTGTTGGACCGTTAGACCTCCGTGCGAGAGGCTGGTCACGAAATTGCACGTCGTTCATGTACGAGACCCGGATGGTCTCTGAAGGGTTTCACATGATCAACAAGAAACTAGAGGCTGCGTACAAGCGGAGACTTAAGTGCGGGGTCAGTACGGCCCGCCTTTGCGCACTTACGGACGTGTCATGAAGACTGTCACTACCGGCGCAGGCGAAGCGCAAACCCCAATGCCGCAACGCGGCCAAACGGCGATGCTTCAACGACGGCGACAGCCATCTCCACACCGCCAGTCCCACTTGTCATCATGCCGTTATCAGCGCCCAAAAAGCGCGTTGGCCATGATGTCACAACTTGCCGAGCTATGAGGGTACCAATCTCACAACGTCGACCACACGGCTTTGGGGGTGGTAGCCCCGCGATGCCGTACCGCTTGCTCTGACAGAGAGAGTCTAAAGGCAAGCACAGGCGCAGGCTCGGGTAAAGGATAGAAACCCCTCACCTACCGCGCTCAAACCACCGAACGATAGCAACGCCTCACGGCGTGACTGTACTACATTCGTTCGTGACCTCTCACTCTGTTTCGCAGGCCTTTCACCTGAGGACCCGACTCCTGTCGACTTGAACGACTCATCAGAGAGCTTACGTAGACGAAATGGCAGTAACGTCTACACCATGAAGGCCGGTGGTAAAAACATACACCGAACTCATGATCCTTGTTACACGGAAATAAACCCCGGGATTGCTCCCGGGGCGTATGACCGTTTACCGATTACTCGGCGGGCTTGACTTCTTGGGCGGCAGCTTCCTGACGATCCTGTTCGCTTTCAGCCTTGCTGATGGCTTCGGGCTGAGGCGCCGGTTGCGCATCCGCTTGCTTGGGCGAGTGGTTCAGGTATTCCAACACGCGGCCGCTGGGCTTGTGGTGCCAGGTGCAGGGCATCGGCAGATACGTGTCCAGCGCTTCAGTGACAGCCTTAGCGAGGCCTTCGACCGTGAAGAACAGGTTGATGTTCAACGTGTCATGCAGGATGACCTTGACGATATAGGGCTTGTTCTGGAGCACCGTCGAGAAGTGCGCTTCGTTCAGGCCCTTGGGCGCTTCGTACTTGCGCTGGCCAGCCGGTTCCAGCACCACCGTTGCCGGCACGTGCGGCAGGCGAACGTACCAGAACCACGGCGTCGAACGCGTACCACCGCGCTTGACGGACAGCGTCGAATGGATCTGGATGTCGCCATCGGTCTTGGCCAGATCGATCAACCACTGCTCGGGCTTGAACAGGTTACCCACGACCTTGTGGCGAGCACCCAGGTACTTGACGGCCGTCTCGTCAGTCGTGAAGAAGTTGTTCAGCTTGCCGTAGAGCATTTCGCCCCAGGCCGAGGCGTTGTTGATGATTTCGGTCCCGTCGTTCACCGAGAAGCGCGCGAAGAGCTGCCGCCCACGCTTGGAGTTGGGCTCGTCGATGTCGAAAAGAAAGAGCGCCATTTGGGGCAGCTCATCCAGCGAAGGCACGGACTGGCCACCGAAGACGTCGATGACTTCCACATCGATCTTGCCGACCGAGAACTTGCCCAGGATCATGAGACGGGGTGCCGCATCACGGAAGGCTTCACCCGGTTCACGAAGTAGAAGCGATTTATTCGACGACATGTGATAACCCGACACGCCGCTGTTCTGGACCTTCTGGGGACGTACGCCCGGTTCGATGGCGGCTTGGCCGACAGGGTAGGACATCTCACCTTCACTGCTCAGCAGCGGCAGCTCAGCCGTTGCAGCCGAGGTGGCTGCGGCGACGGGCAGCGGTCCAGTTGCTTCGTAACGACGCTCGTCGATTTCCAGATGGAACATCGTGGGCGATTCCGTCGTTGCCGGTGCGGTGCCGTAGGCCATGCCGCTGGCTTCGGCGGTAGCGGCAGTCATATCGCCGCCGAACTTGAAGTCTTCAGCCGAGGGCGCTTTCGTAGCACCAGGCAGGATGGCGCCCGTCAACAGTTGGGCAGCGAAATCGTTGGTGTTATCGGGTTTGTTATCGTTGGACATGTGATTTACTCGGTTGCGGGTTGTTCGGTACCCTCGACGACGATGTCGAGAATGATGATGGGTTCTTTGGGCACGTTCTGGTGAAAGCCGAGATTGCCCGTCTTCTGGCCAGCGATGAGATCGACCAGCTCGACGTTGGTGACGACCTTGCCGAAGACTGCGTAGCCCCAGCCGTTGGGCGTGGGGGCTGCGTGGTTCAGGAAGTCGTTGTTGTTCTGGTTGATGAAGAACTGGCGGCTGGCCGAATGCGGGTCGCTCGTGCGGGCCATGGCGATCGTGTACTTGTCGTTATCCAGGCCGTTGTTGGCTTCGTTGGCGATGGGCTCTTCGGTCGGTTGTTGTTGCATCGCACGATCAAAGCCACCGCCTTGGATCATGAAGCCCTGGATCACCCGGTGAAAGATCGTGTTCGTGTAGGCGCCGGCCTTCACGTACTTCAGGAAGTTCTCAACCGACTTGGGCGCGCGCACATGGTCGAGTTCGATCACCAGGTCTGCCGAACCATTCGGGAGGTTCTCAGCGCCGACGAGGTCAGCCATATTGGTACGCAGGATCACGCGGGTATTGGACATGCTTCTTTCCTTTACTGATAAGCGGGGTTAAATGCAGGGATTTCGGTATCCGAGCTAGGCAAGATGACGGTCACGCCGTGGCAGCCGGTAAAGCCTTCGGGAAATTCTTTCTGCTCAGGCAGACTACGATGAATGATCGCGCCGTCTTCAGCGCAGACCTTGACGAAGATGCGGGGCTCGGTTTCGCAGAGCTTGCGCCACAGGCGATTCGCATCTTCACTGTGGCCGCTGTCGCAGATCAGCATGTATGCCTTGTTCAGCGCCCGGTACAAGTTCGAGACGACGCCCTTGCCGCGCAGGTGTTCTTTGATGTAGCTGTGCGGGGTGTATGCTTCGAACGGAGTACCCCAATCATCGATCAGGATGGTGCGCGGCATGAGTTCGACGTAACCTACGGGAACGAGGCTCCACTCCACTTGTTCGTAGAGTATGACCACGACGGCACCCGCATCTATTTTCGAGGCCATGCGGTAAAGATGAGCCCGCAGGCCGCATCTACTCAAGTAGAGCGAGCGCTCGGGCGAGACGCCACGCAAACGATGGTGCCATTCATTCAGTCCGTCGGCAGCAGTATTATCGGTATCTTGACAGATTCTCATCATTGTCCTCTGAAAAAGCATCCAGTTAATGCTACCTAGGGAATATATTGGTGAGCTTTATTGCATTCGTTCGTACGATTAGGGGGTGGGGTAAAAAAGAACGGCATAAAAGGCTGGGTTGCCCCAGCCCCTTATTACGCCGCTTTCGGCGCTTGCTGACTTTGCCACCAGGCTTTACCGATGGCCCAAGCCCGCACTGCTCCATACATCAGGTAGCGCTTCCAGACTGGGACTTCCAACACCTTCATGGCGTCCAAGAAGATGCCGTCGATTTCCTTGATGGAGACAGGCACCTCCTGGCCTTTCTTGACCACCACCCGTTTTTCACGCAGGTAGTCATGCAAGACCGCAGCTTGCCCGTAACGACCGAGAGGCGGGATCAGCCACCAGAAGACACGCGGCACCGTGGCGCCATCGGTCAAGTAGCCCATCGGCACATGAACCCAGACGTCATCAGCTTTCTCACCGATGTAGTAATCGAAAGGCTGGTTCACGACCCACAGGTCTTTGCCTTGCTCCTTGGAAGCACGGGAGGCGTAAGAGATAGACATCTCGGAAGTTCCATCGAAAGAAGTAAATGACGACATGGTCGGTCCTCTATGGTTTCATCATAGAGTAACCATAAGAAACTGTGAGAGGACAAAAAAAAAGAGGGCCGAAGCCCTCTCTCTTACTTCACGATTGCTTCAGCATAAATGCATTTAAGCGCCAGGCCTTTATGCTCTTGCTCTTTGGCAAGGGCTTCAAAGCCGCGCTTAACCTTCTCGCATGCGGATTGATCGGAAAAGTATCCGATAATCTCCGGCTTGCGAAAATGCACCATGCTGTTGGCTGCGCTCGGGGAAAGGGAAAGCAGCACCACTTCACTGGTCTTGGCTTGCGCGTTACGCGGCCAGGCCAAAGCCACGATGATCAAGCAGACCACCAACGCGCCGACCAGGATCTTCAGGTCACGGTTGTGATTCTTCAGATGGTTTTCTTTGAAGGTATCGAGCTTCATTGTTGTTTCACCAGTTTGAGATACTCTTGTTGAAATTGGAGGATTTTAGCCTCCTCGTTGGGATCGTTCGGAAACACCATGTACAGACCCGAGGGTTGCCCCGTGTAAGTGCTTTCGCCCGTGGCTAAATCTGTGCACACGCCGTTGTTGCAGTGAATCAGCACCCCGCCATTGTTGACGGCATCATCCACCAAGCGTTTGAGTTCAGCGCTGGGTTCATCGTAGTTCGGTGCTTTGGCAGCGCGCACCACCGTGGCGAATGTCCCCAGGATAATGATGATGCATCCCATGAGCAGTGCAGTAAGTGCGACCAGCATGCGCTTACTTACGGTATCCAACACTACCGTCTTACCTTGTACATTGATTTTCATAGCAAAGTCCTTCTTAGAATAGTTAGCGGAATAAGAGAGCGGCACCAAGGCCGCTCTACTTAGAACTGGAAAAACCGCAGATCCGGCATGAAGTAGGTCAAGATGAGATACGCTAGGCCACTGAAGAGCCCCACTGCCGCACACGTCATCAAGACCCCTGTAATCACCCGCTCCGCTCGACCCGCGCGTCGATCCATGATGGCAGTGTCCATTGTGTTACCCGATGGCGCGTTGCGTCCAGGTGTCCCAGAAAGCGAGACCTAGTACGCGACCAAACGTATCAAGCTCGACATGGAAGATCACATTGCCTGCCAGAGTCTCCCCTGGCAAGGGCGGCATGTGAAGCGTGACCGTCATGTGGCTTTCGTCGAGGTCTTCAAAGTCCACCAAGCCCGTCACCTCGATGTGCTCGGGTTCTTTGACAGGGACCTTGGCTTCGACAAAGAGGCGATCCTGAATGGTTTGCACGCCGTGCTTTAAGCCGACGGCAATCTTGCTCAGGGCACTCTCGTTGATAGCGGCGTCCATCGCGAGTTGGACAAACTCGTGAAAGGGCATGTTCGAGACGCAACGACGTTCCCAGAGATTGAGCCGGGCATCGTAATTGACAGGGGTATCGCTCATGATGCAAGAAGCTCCTTCTTTTCGAGAACAGCCGCGTAGTCGACAAGGGAATTACGCAGGCGCGCAAAGTACATACGCGCAGGATCGGTGGGCTGGAGGTTACTGTACTGCTTGTCGTACCAGAGCGCTTCAGTGAAAGCTTCCTCACTCGTCATCTGTCCCCAGCTCGCCAGGCGACTTTTCAATTCAAAAGCATCGCGCTCAGTGAACGGTAGAGGTTGGGTCATGATCGTTATTTTCTCCTGTGGCCAGACCATTTCAGGTGCTGGTAAAAACTGCTACAGATATGCATTTACATACTTGCCACAGAGAGAATATATCGACGAAACTTTTTAGCTCAATGGTCAAGGCGCTGTTGGAGCTTAGTTATTGGCGATCAATTCGAGCACGGGTCGCCAGCCGATGATGTCGCGAGTGTCGTTGTATTCCGCGTAGCCATTCGTGCCATTCACCAGCGAGCTGTGACAGAGGCGGGCGGTAGTCGAAACGGCGTTTCGCAACCAACCGTAGGTATGGGGCGCCACCATTCCTAATTGGGCGGCAGTAAGCGCAGCCCAACGATCACTTGTCGGGTAGTTTACGCAGATGCGTAAGAGCAGGTCTCGAAATTCCGTACCTGCTTGCGGTGTAACGTTTGACTGAACCAGTTCGGTGGTGGACGCATTCATGAAGTGCACATCGAACCGGTAATCGTCAAGTGCCAATACCCTGGCTTGACTGACCGGATCACCCGGGGGTGGGTACGCGCCATTGCCTGCTGCGGCTGGATACGCGCAGCCTGCGTTGTAGACCGCTTGCCAAGAACACGAGTGTCGCAACTGAGTTTGAGGGATGTACTTGATCTTACTCTCGTGAACGAACTTGTGCCAGGTGACAGCACCTGCAACGGGGGTACCTGGCGTGATACCTAGCGCTGTTGCCAATCCTACTGCGGAGAAAAGTTCACTCTCAGGGAGCGTACCAAAGTAGCCGTAAGTGAGTGTTCCCGCTATCAACTCTTGTGGACCAGGACCCAGGGGAAGGATAGGTCCCACTTTACGTCCCGCCATCGTCCAAATCTCGTTCATGTTTTTTTCTCGCTAGGTATCAGACATCATAAACGGGAGAGGCCAATGCCTCTCCCATCCATGTTTACGCTTGACCGGTGTATTGCTCGAAGGCTTCGGGCACAGCCGGCAGCGCTTCCATGGTCTTGGCGTTTTCCATTTCGGTCTTCAGCGTCCGTCGCTGATTGAGCAGCGTCAGGTAGGCTTCGTACGCGAAGTCGGTCATGTCACGGGCTTGCTCGGGTGTGAGCGCTTGCGTGTTGTTTTCGTAGGTGATGAAGATGAGCCACGGGTCTTCAGTCACACCACGGGAGATCTGACGATCAGCACGCGCACCAATCGCCGTCAGGTTGGCCCGATCCCCATCACGCAGTTGGATGCTCTCCACCGCGCCCGAGGGCCAGGTGTAGGGCGTGCCACGATCGAGGGTTTCCACAAAGAGGCGCTCAACAGCGGTGATGCGATTGTCGCGCTCGACTTGTAGGTTGGCAGCCAGTTCTTCAGGCGTGAAACTGCGTACGATCCAGTTCTGGATGTACTCACCATCGATACCTTCGGGCGGGCCTTCGGTGACAACGTCGCCAGCGGGCTTGTCGACTTGGAGCACAACCGCGTAGCCGAGGGCCAGCATCTGGTCTTCGTCGGGCTCAGAGCCAAAACTGATGTTGGGGTTTTCCTGACGCACTTGCGTCAAGTAGACCGGATACGCATTGGTTTGGATGTTGATCAGCTTGGTCGAGCTGTTAACGGTGGTGGACATCATGTTTCCTTGAAAGTGAGGAATCTCACAAAATTTGTGTTACGGCAACCACTCCAGAACCGGGCGCCAAGTCGGATTAAAGGTATTCCACGAATTGACGTAGATTTGGTACGAGGTGTCGCTATACGTGACAGCATACGCCCCGCCTATGTTGGTGAGGGTCTGGCTGCGAACCAGGTTCTTTGTCCCTGTATCGAAGTCTTGCGTCCAGCAGCTCCCAAGGTCTAACACTTGGTTCTGAGGTATAGCGCCAATGAAAGGGGGTTTGCGTAGCGAAAATGGCAGGCCGTTAGTCACCACCCGATTCATCAGGTCATTCCATTCCGAGCCTTCTAGACCGATGGAGTCGGTATTTCTACCCGGGTACGACGTGTCCGTACCATAATTAGCCCAGGGACGTACCGGCTTGGGTCGACCTTCAAACAACCGAACGAGGAAGTTCTCCCCGTTGATCGTGATGACGCGCCGTTGATTTACTTGCAAACCAAAGGGCTGATTACCGAAGTCGTCCGTGCCGTACACCACACCCGCGTTGTAGAGATCCAACCAGGTGACAGTTTGCAATATAGGTCGGACAGGGGTGAAGAGGATCTTACCCTTGTAAGCGAACTTGAACCAATTGGTGTCACTATTTCTAAGCGCGCCAGGTAGTGCGAAACGAGATTGCAGCGTGGCGCCGTTGATGAAGTCCGTTGCTGCGACCTCACCAAAGAACCCAACTTCCAAATCACCGTCCATGAGCTGTTGAGGACCCGGGCCCGTACGCGGCAAAGCCCATGCTTCCAATTGGGAAGAAAGTGCGGTGTTCTCCCCTTTGAAGACCTGGGTGCGATAGTAGTAGCGTTCACCGGAGACGACAGCCGAATCATCGTACGTCGATACACCGCCCGCTACTGTATCTAAAACCCCAGGAAGCGATGCGGCGTCGAAAGGCTCTTGCGCCCGAAAGATGCGCGTCCCATCTGCTCCAGGGGTACGGTTTTTCCAATTTAAGGAAATCTTCATCACCACTCCTTAAGGTTGGAATTCCAACACAGGACGCCAGCTATACTGACGCGTCACTGAGGTGCCGGCAATGCTCACGTTGGACGTGGCGACTGAAGTGTTTAACGCCGCCACGGCGGCCGGGTAGAGTTCGGTAGCAGAGCGGTAAGCGCCTCGCGCAATGCTCGTGCCGGCCGACGGGGTGGCTTCCTGACATAGCGTAATCATGGCAGCCGTTCCCAGAAGGTCAATGTCGGGAAGGTTCAGGAAATTACCCCACGTCTGCGAAGCCGGGACCGTATTGGTCAGGGAGAGCATGAGATCGTTCCACTCTGACCCGTCTAAGCCCGTAGCGTCCGCATTAGCACCAACGGAGGTATAGACGGCGGGATTACTGGCCGCGCCCGTCATCAAGCGAACGAGGAACTGATCCCCCTCGATTTCCACCAGTTTCTTCTGATTTACCGCAGCTTGGTTGTTTGGCACCACCGCACCCACATCGTCAACGCCGTAAACCAACCCTGCGGCGTAGAGGTTGTTGTATGACAAGGTCGTACGAATCGGAACCTTAGGGATAAAGAGGATCTTACCCTTGTGGGCGAACTTCAGCCAATTGGTAAGTGCATTGACACTATTACCAACGCTAATGCCGACGCGCAAGGCCAGCTCATCCCCGCTGAGCAATTTGTCGTAGGTCACTTCACCGAAGTAACCGCGTTCGTAATCGCCCTTACTCAACTCTTGCGGGCCGGGTCCCGAGTAGGCCAGGGCCATGATGGCTACCTGGTTGCCCAGATACTTATCCGTGCCTTTGACGACTTCAAGGCGGTAGTAGTAAAGCTGACCCTTGACAACAGTCTCGTCGTCGTAGGTGTTCGCCGCTTGAGGAAGGGTCGCGATCGGCGTCAGGCCCTCGGTACTGGTAAAGGGTGCGGTTTCACGGAACACGCGAGTGTTATCCTCGTCGGTGTTTCGGTTTACCCAATTCAGAGTGATCTTCAAGATACTTCCTTTGTCTATTAAGCGGCTTCAAATCCGCTCAGGTCTTTAACGGTCAAGCTTGAGCTGATGGGTGGGTACGTACCCTCGTCCACAATGCTCCAGCTCGGCGTGCTCGGAGAAAGCACCGCATCTATGGTCGTGCCTCGGAAACCTCCCACGGCCGTTACCCCATCGGCTTTATGGACGGGTGGCGGGGTTCGAAGCGCCAGGTCAGGCTCTACAATGCCGCCTGCAAGCTTTGCAGCAGGGAACGCAGTCGAAGGCACAACGCCCAACGCGCGCGGCGTGGTGATGGGGAGAATCGTCTCAGAAGTGGCGTAGGTAGCACTTGCATCAGCAAGCACTGGAGTGTCATCACCATCCGTTGGAATCACCCAGGTCGGCGTACTCACCGGCAACACGTCACGATTATCCAGTACCAGTTTTGCAACAGGCGTACTAAGTACGCGCAACGTCACATCGGTCTGATAAGCAACGCCCGTATCAGAGAGCACGTAGTCTGAAGGCAATAGCTCCAGAACGGGCCGCCACATCTGATTGACCTGGACAACGTTCTTACTGAGAACGGGAATATACCGGATACCGGACCCACCTCGACCAACTACGCTAGTGTAGTTTGCGCTACGTTCCTGAGTGACGGTGAACTGGTTGTACGGGGTGGAGTTGACCCCCAACTCGGTGGCCGTGTATTCCGCCCACTTTGGACCGACGCTTGCCGAGGACAATTCAGCACTGACGCGATACAGAAGCTTATTCCATTCCGAGTCTGCCAGAAGGTCAGTATCGGTTGTTGAGCTATTGGTCACGTGCGGGTCTGTCGGTAGGCCGCGCATCAAGCGCACCTTAAACCGGTACAAACCTTTTTGCGCAACGGCTAACTGATTCACATTGTTTTCAGGGATGAGGTCACCGAGTGGACCAGTTCCGTCAACCCCATAAATCAAGCCGGCCGCATACAGACTTACCCAAGTCACGCTGTTTTTAATTGGTGCCTTAGGGATAAACAGAAACTTGCCTTTGTAGGCAAACTTCAACCAAATCGGGTACTCCTCAATAATCGTTCCAACTGCGTAGTTGAGCTGGTTAGATAACTGAGACGTAGAAAATAATTCAGCGCTTGAGACCTCACCAAAGAACCCAGCCTCTAGGTCACCTTTGGACAATAACTGAACGCCAGGTCCAGAGTCGTAATAGAGGACGCCACCTCCCGCCATTGTTAGAGCTTCTAGCATACTGGCCTCTGTGACAGAAAGAAAGAACCGAGGAGGCGTTACCCTCCTCGGACTATTTACTAGGGAGAGGGTTTCCCCTCTCCCCTTATGCCCCTTTACTTCGAGGCACCCGTCGAACCGATCCAGTCCACACCGTCGAAGTAGAGCGTGACCAAGGTAATGGTCGCACCCAACGTCGGCTGCGCGTTCCCGTTCCAGTTGATGTTGGCAGGCCAGGTGATGTTGGCCGTGCCCTTCAAGGTGATGACAACCGTGATTGCACGACCCGTGGGGATGTTGGTCAACGAAAGCGTACGAGCCGCCGTCGCATCCACCCGCCAGCAGTTCGAGACTTCCAGGTCCAGGACCGCCGTTGTCGCTTGGACCGCGAGGTCGTAGCGATTCAGACGACGCCAGGCGCCAGCCACACGCATGTACACGCCTTCCGAACCCGCGCCCACGTCATCGACCGGCAGTTCCACCCACAGACCGTTCAGGATGACGTACTTCTTGTCATCCGAAGCCGGCTTGTAGACGTTACCGCCACCCACCTTGCCCTGGAAGGCCCAGTTCGTCGGCGAGGTCTTCAGGTAGACGTCTTGGCCAGCGATGTCAAAGAACGTGTCGTTGACTTCACCGTCAATGGCAGTCGGGGCACGCTCCATGATGATCCAGCGCGAACCACGTACGCCTTGAGAGCCCGTGTCACCCTTATCACCCTTGTCGCCCTTGGCGCCCTTATCGCCCTTCGGACCAATGTCACCACGCGGCCCTTGAACAACACCCAGGTCTTCGTAAGCGCTACCCGTCCAGCCCCAGAAGTGCGTAGCGATCAGGTAACCCTGACCCAGCGTTCCGGTACCCGGCAGCTCGGACGGATCGTCGAACTTACCGAGGATGGTGATGCCGGGACCCATCTCGCCTTGAATACCACGTTCGCCTTGCTCGGCCAGACGGCCCAGGTCGGTGTAGGTATTGTCAGCGCCTTCATTGGCTGTCACCCGGAAGAGCTTGAAGGCCGCCAGGTAGTAGTTATCCACCGCGACAGTCGTCGGATCGGGAAGCTCGGCTTCCGTCTCGAAACTCTCGATGATTTCAAACTCACGACCCGTATCACCCTTATCGCCCTTTTCACCTTGTTCACCCTTGATGGCAGCCAAGAAGGCGGCGGGATCAGTGATGAGGGGATCGGCCTCTTGGGCGACTTCGAGGGCGGACTTACCTTCCAGGCCACGCAAGCTACCTTGATCCAACCAGGCAGCACCGTCCCAGATGTGAGCATGACCATCGTCAAGCGTCATGCGGTAGTCGCGTTCGGTGTTACCCTCAGTCGGCAAAGCAGCAGCGTTGGCTACCGCCGGCAACGGAGTCAGGCCAGCGCCAGGTGCACCCGTATCGCCGGTGTCGCCCTTATCCCCTTTATCGCCAGTGTCACCTTGGTCACCCTTGGCACCCTTGATCGATTCCAGGTATTCAGGCAAGGTACCCACGAAGCCTTGCGACTGGGCCAGCGCGTAGTTATCCGCTCCAGTATCGCCAGTGTCGCCCTTCTCACCCTTCAGAGAGAGGAGCCAAGCGGCACGATCGCCCGAGAAGCCTTCAGCCAAAGCAACTTCGTACGCATCATCGCCTTGATCGCCCTTGTCTCCGGTGTCACCCTTGTCACCTTTCTCACCGCGCCAGGGACCGGCGTTGATGAACTCGGTGCCGGTCCAAGACCAGATGTCATCGCCAATCCGGTAGCAATCACCGTTGGCTTGACCAGTGGTGGGGAGTTCGTCAGTCGAGGCGAGAACGCCCTTCAAGACAAACGGAGCACCCGGGGTACCGGCATCACCCGTATCGCCCTTATCACCCTTGTCCCCTTTCAGCGACAGCAGCCATTCCGGGCGAGTACCGGAGAACCCTTCAGCGACAGCGACTTCGTACGCGTCGTCACCCGGATCACCTTGATCCCCCTTATCGCCCTTCTGGCCGATAATGGGACCCGTGTTGGTCCAGGCGCTACCGATGTAGACGTAGAGTTCGCCAGCGATTACCCACTTGGCATTTTCAGCCGGGGTAACAGGGAGATCGGCTTCGGTATCGCCAGTGCCGTCAATGGTGAAGGGAGCACCAGCGTCACCGGTATCACCCTTATCGCCTTTGTCTCCCTTGATGGAGTCGCCCTTTTCGCCCTTGAGCGACAGGAGCCAGGTGGGTTGATCGCCAACAAAGCCGTTGTCAAGTGCGACTTGGTACGCCGAATTCCCAGCATCTCCCTTATCGCCCTTTTCACCGTGCAGCGATGCGAGCCACTCAGGGCGAGTACCGCCAAAGCCTTCGGCCACGGCGACGGTGTAGGCGTCATCGCCCGGATCACCTTGATCTCCCTTGTCACCCTTATCGCCCTTCGGGCCTTGTACGGGGCCGAGGTTCTCGTAGGCAGCACCCGTCCAACCCCAGAAGTCACCCAGGATCAGGTAGCCTTCACCGATGACACCGGGTTCAACCGGCAGGTCGTCGGAAGAGTCAAGCTTACCCAGGATCTTGATACCAGGACCCATGTCACCAGTATCGCCCTTGTCTCCCTTATCACCCTTGTCACCGGTGTCGCCTTTCACGCCCTTGAGCGAGGCAATCCATTCGGCTTCAGTGGAGGTGTTGGGTTGACCCAGATCCTTAGCGATCTGATAGGCGCTCTTACCCTTCAGGCTTTCAAGCCATTCAGGTTGCGTACCAACGAAGCCGTTGTCGCGCGCCACTTGGTAAGCGGACTTACCTTGCGGACCCACTTGAGCGACTTGGCTCCACTGTACGCCGTCCCAGACGTACATGACCGAGGCGATGATGTACGTATCGCCATTTTCGTTGTCAGCAGCAGGCAGGTCACCGATCGAGGGCAGCGAACCCAAGATACGCAGACCGATACCGTCTTGACCGCGCAGCGACAAGAGCCATTCGTCGATCGTGCCGACAAAGCCAGCAGCGACAGCGACCTGGTAAGCGGATTGACCGATCGGGCCCTTGAAGTCACCCAGGTCCAGCCACTCGCCGTTGACCTGCATCCAGAAGTGGCCACCGATCACGTAGGTGTAACCCGCAGGACGATCGGCCGGGTCAGGCAGTTCGGTCTCGTCTTCGAGGACCGTACCCATGATCATGCCGACGCCGGGATCTCCCTTATCGCCCTTGATGCTGTCGCCTTGATCCCCTTTATCGCCCTTATCGCCTTTCTCCCCTTTCAGGGATTCGAGCCACTCGGCGCGAGTGCCAGAGAACCCTTCGGCTTGAGCCACTTCAAAGGCGTCATCGCCCGTATCGCCGGTATCACCCTTGAGTGACAAGAGCCACTCGGGACGGGTACCAGTGAACCCCTCAGCCTGGGCGACTTCAAAGGCATCGTAACCACGATCCCCTTTATCGCCAACATCACCCTTGTCGCCCTTTTCGCCCTTCAGCGACAACAACCACTCGGGACGCGTGCCGGTAAAACCTTCGGCGACAGCGACTTCAAAGGCGTCATCACCGGTATCACCAGTGTCTCCCTTGTCCCCTTTGTCTCCCTTGTCACCAGTATCGCCTTTCTCCCCTTGCAGGGAGAGAACCCATTCGGCTTCGGTACCGGTATAACCCAGCTCCACCGCCACGTCATAGGCGGATTTGCCTTGCAGGGAAAGGACCCACTCAGGCTCAGAGCCGGTGAATCCGTTTTCAACTGCGACTTCGTAAGCAGACTTACCTTGCTTGACGATTTCGCTCAAGAGGATAACAAAGTTATCCCACGCTCCTTCGGGCGTTTTTTGCAGGATGGCAACGAGCTCGTCACCAACCAACTCGCCAGCGGGAGCTAATTCGCTTTGCCGTTTACTCATGGAAAACCTCTTCGTTAACAGAAATGAAACTTAAACCACGGCGGATTCAAGCAGCATCGGAGTACCATCCTCAAGAAGCATGGGGGTACCATCTTCCAAAAGCATGACTCCGGACAAGCCCGCATCGACCTTGAAGTTAAAGACCGTCCCTGGTAACCAACACGGGGAAGCGGCGATCTTCAACGGGTACTCGTCCTGAATCGAACGGTGCTCCTCGTTGACAACTTCGTCAGGCTCCAGGTCCAGGCCGAGCGCCTCATTGATCTTGTCCAGGATCGAGTGAATAGTGAATGGAAGTGCATCGACTTGTACCACCGGGTAGACATTGCCCGGGATTGCGCCGAGAACTGCGAGGTCAAGACGGATGTAGCGTACGTACTCGTCTTTGGGGTACGAGACGTGGTCAGCCGGGTATACCACTGTGCGCGTGTTGCGCCCCTGACTGTCTGTGTAGGGGCTGGACGCCCCGAAGGTCAGGTCCGTCCCGTAGACGTAGCTGGTGCCACCGTCCTCGTTCAGCATCTGCGTGAGGCGCTGAACGCTTTTGCCCGCGTAGGGATGAATGTTAGCCATGTATCGCTCGCTTGGGGTCAGGGCCTAGGGTTGCGGTTGATAAACCTTAAAGCCAGTGAGGAAAGGTTCCTTCACCAACCGAGGTTCATCGTCTGTTGCATCTACCGTCAACTCCGTGGTGCCGATCCATGCCAACGAGTGCGGGTGAGCCCTGAGAATAAAAGGCCCATCCAACGTGGTGAACTCATCGTTGATGACGTCCTCCTTGGCCAGATTCGCGCGCAACTGCTCGTTGATCTGACTGAGGTGGTCGTGCACCTTCCAACGAGTCTGCCCCGTTCGGATGATGAAGTTCGGATCTTGCATCAGGAGCGACAGCGGAAGCCGAGTGTAGAGAAACCCGTCATCGCCCCGCATCCGGTCATCTTCTGCTCGACTGATATCGGCAGGCACGAAAGAGTTGGTATCACCGTCGATCTCCGGGGTGATGTCCATATCTAGCGGCTTACCGAAGACGACGTGGTCACGTCGAATCAAGTATTGATTGGTCTGATAAATCAGGTCAATCGCGATGTCCTTTGACGGGCGTGCCAGATTCTGTTCGAGAACGAACATCAGAATACTCATAGCTCACCTGTAGCTCATTGAACAAAAAGAAGAAAGGGTTTCCCCCTTGCAACTCCTACGTCCCGATCTTCTTTGTCCTTGTAAAACGAACCTTAAAAAGAAGGGATTCATATCTATTACGATCATTTTTTACAGCAAAGTCAAGGGCATAAAGGCCAGGGTCAAGCCCTGGCCTAGAGCCTTTTTTAAGACTTATCTACGGGGTCACTTCCCACAACCCTTGTACCAGACTGCCTGCGGCGTTTAGGCCGTTAAAGAGATAGAGCTTAGGGCCAACTGCTACGAATCCACCCCGTTGCGCCACTGTCACGGTAGCAGGGGCTTCGTCGTAGAGCGTCCAACTATCAGCATCAATGTCGTAGGCCATGAGCGATCGCTTAAACCCATCGGCAGCTTGCCCACCGTAGAGGTAGAGCGTTCGACCGATTTGGGCAAAACCCATAACGCCTGTTCGTGCCTCAGGCATGGGTGCCTTTGGTGTCCAGAGTAGCGTATCCAGATTCAGTGCCCAAGTATCGGCACTGGGACCATTCCCCCCTGCAAAGTAGAGCATGTTGTCTACGATCGCCCCGGCAAAGCCAACAATGGAAGAAGGTCGCGGGGCGGCGATAGAACGATTGCGCCATAGGTTGGTCCCGGGAGTGTACTCACGCAGCGACGTGGTGTTCCCGTACGTGAGGAGCAGCCCGTTGTACGTCCCAGCAAAACCGTTGGCGTTGTAGTAGGGCATGTCGGCAATACCCGCCCACGTATTCGTGTTCGGGTTGTACGTCCGCGCAAACAGTCGGGTACTCCCCCCGTTCAAGCCCCAGGTCCCGTACAAGAGGTCGTTTAACCAGGTGGTGCGACCCTGGAGCATGTCAAAGGTAACGGTTCGACTACTAATGGCTTTGGTGGTGGTGTCGAACACCAGGTTACTTTGAGACGAGTTAGACCCGCCAGTAAACCAAACCGTGCCATCACCACGAACCGAGGCCGCCATGTCATAAGACGCCGCAGGGTTAATTCCAGTTGGGGTGATTTTGGTGTAGGTGGAAGCGGGTTTGGAACTTGCCCGCATCATGCACGCGATTTCGAGCATATGCGCCTCGATGATAGATGACTATATCATGCACGGCATAAAAGCCAGGGGATGCCCCTGGCCTCTATTAGGTTCCCCTTAACTCCGATAGTCCATGTAGCCTTGGGCAATGTTGCGTGCCCGATGGTCCGAACAGGTCAGAAGCTCATCGACGATCGCCTTGTCTTCACCCGTCAAGTCACCAAGCTTCATGTAGCGGTAGAAAGCCACTCCCCAACTGACTGAGGAGTCATCGTGTTTGAAGTCACGATACTGGGATATCGGAAAACGGGGCATGGTCGAACCTTTCAGTTATGTAAGATTATGTTCCTGCATCTATAAGATTGCGACCATAGAAAAGGGCAAAAAAAAAGGAGGGTACCGACCCTCCCTCTATGCCTGCGGGTCTAGCCCCGGATCATGCCCAACGATTGCTCGATGAGTTCGACGTCCTTCCTTTTACCTACAGGATCGCGACGCGACGGAACCCCCAGGCTCTCAGACTTACCAAAGGTGGTTACGGCGTCACCGTGTTCGGTAATTTCGTAGAACCCGGCAGAGATCACCGTCAGGCCCGAGAAGACGCGACCGGCCATGTCGGCGTGCACGAGGTAGCCCGGAAAGCACAACGCCGCTTCGCCGATCTGGGGATGATCGACAATGATGAACTTGTGCTTGCCGTAGGGGCGTTGTACGTCCCACTCTTCCAACTGCGGTCGGTAGTGACGCGGGTATTGCTTTTCTTCAGCCGCGTCGGTCTTGCGTTCCGACGCATGGTGAGGATTGAACGGCGGCGCCAGCTTACTGGCGGCGTAAGTGCCTTTATTCGACCTGGTGCCGAGAATGCGATCTGCGATCTTACCCATTGGTAATCACCTTGTGAGAGGCCTTGCGTTTTTGTACGTAGTTGACCAGGTCCACGATCGAGTGCGGGACTTGGTTGCCGTTGGGTTCAACGTCCATCACCATGCGCCAGGCTTTCACCATGCGCATGTCGAACATCTTGGGTTCACGCAGGTCCTGATCCGGGAAGATCAGAACACCGTACTCGTGGCGACCCATCGTCGGATTGATGGCACCTTCTTCCGAGAGCGTGGCCTTATGGTAACCGCCCATGATGCCGTAGAAGACATCAATGCGTGAGGGTGCCAACCGGACCTGCACCTGGATAAGTGCGGAAAGAGGCGGCATGCAGCCCACGAAAGGATAGTCGCGCTTATTCGGATGCGAGAGATACACCCAACCACCTGCGGCGTCCGGGTCGCGCTCATCCCCGTAGGTAATGGACTTACCAGCATCGACCATGTCTTCGTAGAAGAAGAACGACTGGAGCTGGTACGCCACCACTTCAGCATCATCGACCTCGACGATCGTGGACTTGAGACTGCGCAGGCTGTCGACTGGCCAGACACTCGGTTGGACCTGCCCGTCTACGAATCGCAGGATCTCCCAGTAATAGTAGTCCCCATCGAGAAGGAACTTGGAGACGAAGAAGGCGAGGTTCGGTTGACGAACGCCGCCCACCATGATCCCAGCCCGGCCATTGAAGGTATACGGGGTGGCCTTGAATGTCACGGAGGGCAACCCGAGCCCTTCAAAGCCGTAGCGATGAATCACGTCCAGCGTATTCAGAACGTCCACAATCGTACGGGATTCTGCTTCCGTTACAGCGCCCGGTAACGCTGGCACAGGGTCTTGCTTGATAATCTCAGACACCTCAAACCTCCTGATCTTTCGCCACTTTGTAGGCGTAGGTGAAGTAGTTTGCCGAAGCGAGAAGAAAGTGCTTGGGACTGATCTCAGTCGGTCCCCGCATGCCCATGACGCCAACGTAAAAGAGATCGGTATCGGCGCCATCGCGTAGCATCGCTTGCGTAAGTACCGAGAGCGTGCTCTCGTTCCAGGTGAGCGTGCCGTACAGACTCACAATGCCGTTCTCGCCAGGGATGAGTCGCAGGTTGGAGAGTTCCCCCATTACGTACTCATCTTCCGGGATGAGACCAGGCGCCGTCGCTTGCGAGACTGGTGCCATGGCAAACGGTACGGATTGCTCACGCATGTTCTCAATGAGAAGCTGCGCCCCTTCAGCAACATAAGTGTGTCCGATCAAGTTGGCGACACCAAAGTTCGCCAGTTGAAGTTCGCTCACACCTTCAAAGGGCCGGATGTTGACAAAGAAGTTGCGTCCCAATGCGGGATTGCGCTGGATCTTCTTCATGTGGTTCGCTCACTGGCGACGGGTTGGGGGTCTTCGATCGTGTCGTGATAACGACTCAGTCGATGCGCGAAGCCGCCCTTGACCACCCGTTTCAACCAGGCTTCGATAGCGCTACGGTGAAAGTCCGCCATCTCGGTCGGATGGTAGGCAGCCGTGCCGAACTGGTTGCAGTATTCGAACAACCCCCAGCCGCGTTTGTTGTTGGTCAGAAAAAGATCGATCGAACCGTATTCGAAGCCGAGTGCCTGAACGAGCGTGTGGATGTCGCCCGCAATCTCCTTAGCCGTCGGACCATCGACAATGTTGGCACCACCATCGTCTTCATCGCCAAAGAAGTCCACTTCGTCCAGATGCGTCATGCGATCTTCACGAAAGTCTTCAGTCACGCCGGTAGCTTGCGTGTAGCCTGTGCCCTTCTTCAGCTTGCGACGCAAGGCGTAGATCGAACCACCCGGATGCACCAGCAGGCGGTATTCACCCGTGACGTTCGGGATGTATTCCTGGACGACGAGTTCGCCTGCGAGCAGGTTGATGGATTCCCCATCATTGGCGGCGGCCCCGGTACCCAAGATGATACTTGGGAAGTTTTCGAGGATTGCCTGCTCACTCATGTACTCCTTCTTGGCCAAACGGGGAAGAAGAACACCCAGTGGGACTTTTGTCGTATCGACGAGCAACTGCCCAATCCCGCGCGCCCCATCACGGGCCTTGACCACAACCTTCTCCGGCAGCGGCGCCGACAAGCTGTACGTACGATCGCGGCGGCCAACGGAGGAGTAGTACGAACCCACCGAACGAAAGCCTTTGAACTTCAACCGTTCAGCGATTGCATTTACCCGTGCGGCTTGCGAAAGCTTGCTAGGGCGCGCCAATTGCACGAGCTGAGGGGCAGACAGGAAGTCGCTCCACAAATGGCCGTGCGGGCCTTTCTGGGTCTCTGGATGGTCAGGCGAGATGACCATGTCGAAGTTCTTCACCACTTCAGTACCCGAGACGTGCAGAATCGGGGAGTGGTGAATCATGACCGTGGCTTGCAGGTCCTCACTGTACCAGCTCGGCGCCAAGTGCAGGAACTGATCCATCAAGGTCGGGTCGATCGCAACCGTCAGAACGTTATTGAATTTCATTGTGAGATCCAAAAAAAAAAGAGGAGTGACGACTCCTCCTCGTAAAGCAAGTTATTGAGTTTCCGAAACCTGCGTCACGTGTAGTACGACGGGGATATCAGAAAGCTTGGCCGGATGCCAGTTAGCGCCGTGTGGGCCACGACTTCGGGTGTAAAGACCCAGGTGGCCAGTTTGATCCGGTCGAAGGTAGAAAGTCTTGCCGTTGATGACGAGTGTCATGATGTCCTCACATACGCGGCGTAACCACGCCGGTTTGGCCCTGGTACTTGCCGCCCTTGTCCTTGTAGGACTGATCGCACACGTCGTCCGCTTTCAGGAAGAGGAACTGGGCGCAGCCTTCGTTGGCGTAGATCTTGGCGGGCAGTGGCGTCGTGTTGGAGAATTCCAGCGTCACGTGGCCTTCCCATTCGGGTTCAAGCGGGGTCACGTTCACAATGATGCCGCAACGCGCGTAGGTCGACTTGCCCAGGCAGACGACCAGCACATCGCGCGGGATACGGAAGTATTCCACCGTACGAGCCAGGGCGAAGGAGTTCGGCGGGATGATGATCTCGTCAGCCTTCACGTTCATGAATGCCTTCTCGTCGAAGTTCTTCGGATCGACCAGCGCGGAATTCACGTTGGTGAAGATCTTGAACTCGTCAGCGCAGCGCACGTCGTAGCCGTAACTGGAGAGGCCATATGAGACGACCTTTTCCACGTGCCCTTGATCGGCATTGATGCGGTGTTCTTTTTCCCGCACTTGCGTGGCCACGAAGGGTTCGATCATCGGCGCGAAGTCCGCTCGCTCTTCGGGTGTGAAGCGCCGCACTGGTGGCTTGATCTGGGTGCGACCCAAGAGGATGTCAAGCTCATCTTCGGTCAGGACGACATCTTCGGGTGCACGTTCCACCCAAGCGGAACCTACCTTGGAAACACGAGTGATGCGATGCGTGGGGGCAATGCACCGCGCCTTGATTTGCTTGTCGGAAAGAATGGACATGTGAATTCCTTAGATGGCCGCGCAGGTTTCAAGCGCAGCCAAAAGATGTTTGAAGATGAAAGCGCGATGTCCTTTGTTCACGATCGGCTCAGTGTTCAGGATCATGACGGGCTTCCACGAGTGGTCGTTAAAAGCATTGATGCGCAGCGTCATGTTCAGCGAGTAGCGATGCAACTGAACCCCCGTACGGACATCACTGGCGTGGTGCTTGATGTTGTCGAGAAAGAGGTTGAATGCCCGAATGAGGTTCGTCGAGCCGCCCTCGCCCACGGCGAACATGATGTACGGTTCGCGGTAGTTTTCGATATCCATGTGGCCCTCGCAGCAAAAGACGCTGGTGAGCTTCGGGTAGTTTTCGTGGATGAACTTGATGATGGGGAGCATTTCCGAATCGATCGATTCAGGATGGTTATCCAGCAGCATCTGGGTGCGCGCTTTCAACGCGCCGAAGTAGGTCGGGTCAACTTCGAAGGGGTGAGACATGTGTAGCGGCCTTTATTCTTAGACGGGGTAGGTTTCCTTGTTACACCAGATAGCTCGGGCTGATTTTTTACTATCAGGCACTTAACGGCACAAAAAAGAAAGGAGAGGGAAATCCCTCTCCTCTCCTTATTACGCTTGCTTAGATTGCGTCAGCGTGAGGCTGAAGAACTGACGGATGTCGTCCAGGTGCGAGGCGTGGAGCTTTTTCAGGAACTCCTTACCTGCCTTGGTGGGTGCAGTAACGCCCATCAGTTGGAAATACGTCGGACTGGGCAAGCCAGCGGTCGTACCTGACTTACGCACCACGAGCGCTGTCAAGGGCGGCATGCCCCGATCCTGGCACCAGTTCAGGATGTGGGTCAGGATCGGGGTGAGTGCGCGGCCCAGCGCGTTACCGGAGTGCGGTACCCCGATCCGGCGGGCCAGGTCTTCGTAGGTGATCGTCGACTCGGTCATGGCCCGATCAAGCAAGATCGTGAGCGCCCGGCGGCGCAACAGTTCCGGCGCATTAGCATGGACCATGGTGCGGAAGGTTTCGAGAAACCCGTTCATGCTCGCAGCCTCGCTTTCCGAGAGCGGCAGGTTCATGTCGAGCTTGCGCTTGATACGGCGCACGTTTTCGATCTGCGACTCGATCGGATCGGTGAGAATATCGACCTCGATCTGGTCAATCTTCGCCAGGTCTTTCGTTACCTTTTTATGCCGCTCCGCCAAGAGCTTCAAGCGCTCCTGCAACTCGGCAAAACGCTCCTTCAAGGTAGCGAAGGTCTGACGCTCGGCGAAGGTTATGTGTTTCTTCGCATCTAACGCGTCCAGTTCTTTCTGGAGGTTGAATATCTCTATCTGGCAGTCAACAATTTCTTTTTCATTCAGAGAGTCTAGCGTAGCCATGGGGCTCTTCCTTTGTCCATTGGGACGAGGGTGGGTGGATGAGGCAAAGGATTCTCTGCCTCGGTTAAATTACTCGCTACGTTCGGCCTTCAGCCCAACGCGGACGATCTTGGCCAGGCCGGAGACGATCTCCTGCCGGGTTTCACGATCGACGTTGTCGAGCTCCTCACGAATGCCGCGACGATCCCCCAGGTTGTAGAGGACGCCGTTGACAATGCGTTCGGCGAGGTCTTGCGGGGCCTGGCCCGCGTACGGATGTTCCGTGCCCTGTTCGAGCTGGAACTCCGCTTCACGATGCCCGTGGTTGTTGCCGATCGGGGTAAAGGTATCGACCGGCAGGCCAGAGACAACGTTCTCACGGTACAACACTTGGGTGTCGTAGAGCGCGATGTGTTGGAAGATGACTTCCGCCACTTGGGTCACCTGCTCCACACTGAACTCGTAGACAAGCGGTTTACGCTCCTCCAAGATACTCAGCGTGAAGTTCAACCCCATGAACATCAAGGCCGAACTGCCGGGCAAGTTGTTGATCTTACCCAGGTAGACGCGAAAGATGTTGCGCTCCACATCGAAGAGGAGTGCTGCCACATGCCCTGTTGCCGACGCAAAGTGCATGCTGTCTTCTTCGTCACCGGGACCGTAGACCACGGGCTGGATGTAACCGTGATCGATGGGTGCTTGGAACGTACGGACTTTCTCAGCGCGATGACTGGCCGAGTGCATCTCCAGCAAATGCACAACCGACATCAGTGTGCTGAGGGAGAAGTTAGGAATGAATGCGGACATTTACCACTCCGAGAGTTGGAAACGAACGTCGTTCATGCCCGACTGACCCTTGCGAATGGGCGGCCAGTGGTCACCCGCTTTGGGTACCTTGGCGCCGTCCGTGGGTTGGAACGTCTTGATGAAGTCGGCAGGCGTGAACTTCGTTTGCGAACCTTCTTCCGGCGCGCGGAAGATGGGGCCGATCTTGCCCTTGTGGACGTACAGCTTGTCCGGACCCTTGGTCACGTTCACGCCCGGGATGGCGCGAAGGAGCGCACTGGCGCGTGCTGCCAACGTTCCCGTATTGGCGGGATTGTCCACGAGGTGAAACGTGTGCACTTCGGCAACGCCGTCTTCAGCCATCGGAACGATTTGTTCCAAACGGCTCTGGAGCAGCTCAGCGTCATGGCTGTACGCCGAGAGCAGGGCAGCCGCACGTGGCTTCCAATCACCCGCTTTCGGGTTTTCCAGAACTTCGTCCTCTGCCGAAGCAGGAGCGTTTTCGTTCTTCGCATTGAAGGCAACGAGGATCACGTCGGCTTTGGTCGAGAAGGTGCCAAAAGTGCCTTTGGCGATGATGAGTTTGGTCATAATGAGAGTTCCTGTTATTGTCGTTAGGGATGGGTAGTAAAGAGCGAGTGTTCGAGGGTTTTGTTCGCATCGATGAATGCGGGCATCTGTTCGACACGGGTGGTTTTGTCTTGTGCCTCTTCGACATGAAAGAGGCAGGTACGCAGGTGAGTGACTTCAGGGTCCCCCATCGCCCAGCGTCCCAGGTTATCGCGGCGTTCACGCACCTTGTCCAGAATGTCTGAGCCTTCTTTCAGGACCTTCCAGGAAGCGACGGCATCCTGGTACTGGAAGTGTGTGAGCAGCTTCAGCCCCACTTCGATACGGAAACGCAAGGCGAGGTAATCGCCAGCAGTGGCCTTCTGATGGGCAAAGCAATCCAGGTGCATGTGCACCCGGGTCTTCAGCTCTTCGCCTTCTTCTTTCGTGTAGCGAAAGCAAGGAGGGCGTTTGTACTGAGTCTTGTGCGGGTTGTAGGCCTTACGCGGTTTTTTGTTGTTGGCCATGATTACCTTAGAGGGATGCGACGAACTGGTCAGCGATGGCTTTCTTTTCCTTATCGCTGATGTCAGTCTGACGTTTGAGGCTATCCCAGCCCGGCTGATAGAGGTCCATGCCGTTGCCGCAGGCGTTGGCGTACTTGGTCGCCAGGTACACGTACTGCGCACTGGTGAGGTTCAGCGCCTTGGAGAAAACACTGGTAGGGTTTCGCCCCGAGCCGATGGCCACGATCTTGTTGTGTTGACCATGGCGCGTGAAATGTACCTGGGCACGCCACGATTGACGATTGCGATGCATCCATTCCAGCGTGTGGGCGATGAGGGCACCCCTCTCCGTTTGCGTGAGAAAGAGCGCGCTCATCTCGGGAATCGACACCTGCATGTCACTCATGATCTCCACGCGTTCGTAGAAATCGATAGTGCGAGCCAGGCTGGGATTTCTCAGGTCGCCAAAAACC
>Ga0247819_10000223_pt1 | contig 35957 bp, 23 predicted proteins | sample 13C_Xylose_Day6_FD_193428 | JGI IMG/M metagenome (GOLD analysis project Ga0247819, IMG submission 193428) | Soil microbial communities from agricultural site in Penn Yan, New York, United States - 13C_Xylose_Day6 | ecosystem: Environmental > Terrestrial > Soil > Agricultural land | place: USA... | reverse complement strand
GAACGGCTGCGTAATGGCCTACAAGTTCAAAGGCAAGCGTTTCGACTGCGGCGGCGCCGAAGGCTACATCGACGCGACCAACTTCTGCTTCGAGAACTTCTACAAGACGGGTAAGGCTTACTGATAGAAGCTGAGTTGCTTTTGTGAATCAAAAAACCCCGAATTGTTCGGGGTTTTTTTTGTTCAAATTTCAGGAAAGTATTTCAGCCGAGAAACACTATTTCTGTTGCCCGATTGACTAGTCATTGTCATTAATTGAGCCGATCAAATGCTGGCCATGGAATGCTCGGGATTTGGTCCACGGCATTGTTGATGTATGCCTGTGAATTTATGTTGGGACAAGGAGTGTGGGTAATGGCTTCAACTGATGACTCGATCCATGGCGATCCGAAATCAAAACGCTGGTTAAGCTTAAGCATATTGATGCTGCCTGTATTGCTGGTAACAATTGACAATACGGTACTTGGATTCGCGTTGCCAAAGATCGCTGAGGCCCTACGTCCGAGCGCCAGCCAGCAGTTGTGGATGATCGATGCGTATTCGCTGGTCTTGGCGGGGTTGCTGGTGTCGATGGGTAGCCTGGGAGATCGACTCGGTCATCGTAAGTTGTTACTGGTCGGGTCTTTGGGTTTCGCCATTATTTCGGTGCTGACCGCGTTTTCCGATACCGCCACACAACTGATTGCCGGGCGAGCTTGTATGGGTGTTTTCGGTGCAATGCTGATGCCCTCAACGTTGGCGCTGATACGTTCGGTGTTCGAGGACCGAGAAGAACGCAGGTTGGCAGTCGCGATCTGGGCAACGACATTGACAGTAGGTTCGGCACTCGGTCCTTTGGTGGGCGGTGTATTGCTGGAGTTCTTCAGTTGGGGGGCGATTTTCCTGCTGGCGGTGCCCGTGTTGGTGCCACTGCTGATATTGGGCCCAATGTTGTTGCCCGAATCCGAGCGAGATGCTTCAGGGCCGCTGGATCCGCTTAGCATTCTGCAATCGATGGTTGCCCTTGGTGCCATCGTCTATGGCATTAAACACAGCGCAAGTAATGGTCTCGACTGGATGACGCTGACAGCGTCTGTAGTAGGCGCAGTTGCGGGCTGGATGTTTGTGTGTCGACAGTTACGTCTGCCGGTGCCGCTGATGGACCTGACTCTGTTCCGCAGTGGCACCTTTAGCGGCTCTGTCGCAATCAATTTGATGAGTCTCGCATTTCTCGTCGGCTTCGTATTCTTTACCACTCAGTTCCTGCAGATCGTTCTTCAGATGTCGCCCTTGAGTGCTAGTCTCGCGTTGATTCCTGGTCAGGTCATGGCGATTGTAGTGGGGATGGCGGTCGTGCCTGTCGCACAGCGATTACAGGTGCATGTGCTGATACCGATTTTGATGGCGTTTGCTGGTGCTGCTTTTTTGCTGGTCGCCAGCATGGGCAGTAGCCTGACCGTTCTAGTGGTGGCTTTTGCCTTGCTGAACATTGGCGTGGGCGCGATCGCGACGGTGTCCAACGATGTGATTTTGTCAGCCGCACCGCCGGCAAAGGCGGGTGCCGCGTCTGCGATTAGCGAAACAGCCTATGAAGTCGGTGTAGTTTTGGGGACGACAGTGCTCGGTGGTGTCGTCACTGCCTACTATCGCGGTGCATTGCAGCTTCCGGGGTTCCTGACCGAAGTGCAGATGATGCTGGCGAGTGAGACGCTGTCCGGCGCCTATCATGTGGCGGCAGACTTATCTGTTGATCAAGCAAGGGAATTGATGGCGCAGGCGGGAAGGGCGTTCGAAGGTGGAATCGGTTTGGTTTCGTGGGTGACGTTCGGTTTGGCACTCATGGCGATTTTGATTGCTTGGCGCACTCTGCGGACATCGAAAACGCAATTTGCAGAGGGGCATTGATCGAAAACGAAGATTGGGCAAAGCATTTCAGCACAATGCTTGCTCAGGGGCCGTCCGCAGGTATGCTGTTGGCCTGCCGAGGAGATTGAAAATGGCCTACGATTTTGACCTTTATGTGATTGGTGCCGGTTCTGGCGGTGTGCGGGCTGCGCGGTTTTCGGCCGGGTTTGGCGCGAAAGTGGCGGTGGCCGAGAGTCGCTATCTGGGCGGTACGTGTGTGAACGTTGGCTGCGTGCCGAAAAAACTGCTGGTCTACGGCGCGCACTTTGCCGAGGATTTCGAGCAGGCTTCAGGTTTCGGCTGGACTCTGGACGAAGCGCAGTTTGATTGGCCAACGCTGATCGCCAACAAGGATCGCGAGATCAATCGCCTGAATGGCATCTACCGCAACCTGCTGGTCAACAGCGGCGTGACCCTGCATGAAGGTCACGCCAAAATCGTTGATCCGCATACGGTCGAGATCAATGGCGAGCGCCATACCGCCAAAAATATCCTGATCGCCACCGGCGGTTGGCCGCAGATCCCGGACATTCCTGGGCATGAGCACGCGATCAGTTCCAACCAAGCGTTCTTCCTCAAAGAGCTGCCCAAGCGTGTGCTGGTAGTGGGTGGTGGTTACATCGCAGTCGAGTTCGCCGGGATCTTCCATGGCCTGGGTGCGCAGACCACGCTGCTGTATCGCGGTGAATTGTTCCTGCGCGGCTTCGACGGTTCGGTGCGCAAGCATTTGCAGGAAGAGCTGACCAAGCGGGGCATGGACCTGCAATTCAACGCCGACATCGAGCGCATCGACAAACAAGCCGATGGCAGCCTGAAAGTGACGCTCAAGGACGGTCGCCAACTGGAAGCCGATTGCGTGTTCTACGCGACGGGCCGCCGCCCGATGCTGGACAACCTTGGCTTGGAAAACACCGCGGTCAAACTCGACAAGAAAGGCTTTGTCGACGTGGACGAGTTGTACCAGACCGCTGAGCCATCAATCCTCGCCCTTGGCGATGTGATTGGCCGTGTGCAACTCACGCCGGTTGCCCTGGCAGAGGGCATGGCCATTGCACGACGCCTGTTCAAGCCAGAGCAATATCGTCCGGTGGATTACAAGATGATTCCGACGGCGGTGTTCAGCCTGCCGAACATCGGCACCGTTGGCCAAACCGAAGAAGAAGCGCGCGAGGCCGGTCACGAGGTGCAGGTTTACGAAAGCCGTTTTCGGCCAATGAAGCTGACCCTGACTGAATGCCAGGAGCGCACGCTGATGAAACTGGTGGTGGATGCCAAGACCGACAAGGTGTTGGGCTGCCACATGGTTGGGCCGGATGCCGGTGAAATCGTCCAGGGCCTGGCGATCGCCTTGAAGGCGGGCGCCACCAAGCGCCACTTCGACGAAACCATCGGGGTGCACCCGACGGCCGCCGAAGAGTTCGTCACCATGCGTACGCCAGTCGCGGGTTAATCGTCCTTGGTCGCGTCTGCCGCTGCTGCAACAGCAGCGGCCAGGCGCAGGCTTTCTTCAAGCTCTGCCTGGGTTTTGGTCAGTTCAATTTCCAGCGACTTGTTGATCTGAGATTGCTCATCGATGTTCTGTTTTTGCGCCTGACTTTCCAGCAGGGCTACGCGCAAGCGTTCCTGGAGGAGGGTGCGCTCGGCATCGACGCGGTTTGCCTGTTCCAGTAGCTGGTCCTGACGACTGTTGCTGTGCTTGAGTTGATCCTGCAACAGGCTCAGCTCGCGCAATGTCCCGCGGTTTTCGGTCAGTAAACGTTCGTTGTCGCGGTGCAACTGCGTAATTTCGTCCTGACGCACCAGCGCGCTTTGCTGCGCCTGACGCAACTCCATCTGCAATTGCTGCACCTGCCCTTCATGGCGGCTGTGTTCCTGCTCGCGCTGCTCCTTCACGGCATTGCGGTAATGCTCCAGCGCATCGCGGGCATGCAGGTGTTTTTCTTCCAGAGAGCGGATCTGCTCATCCTTGTCTTGCAAGCGCAATTCGAAGTCGGCCAGTGCCTGATTCAGCCCGGCGTTGCGGGTTTGTTCGGTTTGCAGGGTGGCGAGGGTTTCCTGCAGGGCTTCGTGTTCCTGGGTCAGCGCCAGGCTCTGGATTTCGTACTGCTCATGAAGCTCGTTGTTGGTCTCCTGCGCCTCTGCCAGCTGGGCTTCCAGCGTCTTGCGATGCTGCTCGAACTGCTCGCGAGCCTGGTCGATGGGCTCTTGCGCCTGTTCTTTCAGGCGCTGCGCCAGTCGTGTAACCAGCGCCAGAAGCTCATCGTCGATCGGTTCGGCGGGCTCTGCTTCAACACGCTGGGCGCCGTCATCCAGTTCCTTTAGATAGCGATGAATCGTGGTTTTTGAGCCGGTGTTACCCATCTCGATCCGTACTGCATCGATGCTCGGGTTCTCACCGCGGGCAAGAATCGCCAAACGCGCCGCTTGCACGACTGCTTTGTTTACACCGCCACGGGCCATGACTACTCCTACGATTTCGTAATGTGGTACGTACTACCTGAATACACATTGTACCATTCAAAGATAAAAGTTAAATACAAGATGTTTTTAACACGGGATATACTGGTATTACCCAGTGTGATAGCTAATTTTTCATCTCTATCACTCTAAATCCGTACACCAAACGCCCCTGTAGGAGCTGCCGAAGGCTGCGATCTTTTGATCTTCCCCAAGCACAGTCAAAAGATCGCAGCCTGCGGCAACTCCTACAGGGCCATTGCAAGGTTGATAACGATGAGCGAGCTGGACCGCTATCTTCACGCTGCGACACGCGACAACACCCGTCGCAGCTATCGAGCGGCCATCGAGCACTTCGAAGTCAGTTGGGGCGGGTTCCTGCCGGCAACCGGCGACAGCGTGGCGCGCTATCTGGTTGCTCATGCGGGCGTACTGTCGATCAATACGCTCAAGTTGCGTCTGTCAGCGTTGGCGCAGTGGCACAACAGCCAGGGATTTGCCGACCCGACGAAGGCGCCCGTGGTGCGCAAGGTATTCAAAGGCATTCGTGCATTGCACCCTGCGCAAGAGAAACAGGCGCAGCCACTGCAGTTGCAGCATCTGGAAAAAGTGATTGGCTGGCTCGAACAGGAAGCGGTAACCGCCAGGGCTGAAGGTGATCGGCCTGCTTTGCTGCGGGCAAAGCGCGACAGTGCGTTGATTCTGCTGGGCTTCTGGCGCGGGTTTCGCAGCGATGAGTTGTGCCGTGTGCAGATCGAACATGTGCAGGCCACCGCCGGATCGGGCATCACTCTGTACCTTGCGCGCAGCAAGAGTGATCGGGAAAACCTCGGCAAGACTTACCAGACGCCTGCATTGCAACGCTTGTGTCCGGTTCAGGCCTACATCGACTGGATCACCGAAGCGGCATTGGTACGCGGGCCGGTGTTCCGCGGTATTGATCGCTGGGGACACCTGAGTGAAGAGGGGCTGCATGCCAACAGTGTGATCCCGTTGTTGCGCCAGGCGCTGGAGCGCGCAGGGATTGCCGCCGAGCTCTATACCAGTCACTCGTTGCGCCGCGGCTTTGCATCATGGGCGCATCAGGCCGGTTGGGACTTGAAGTCGTTGATGAGCTATGTGGGCTGGAAGGACATGAAGTCGGCCATGCGCTATATCGAAGCCAGTCCATTTCTGGGCATGACCCTCCTCGAAGAAAAACCCCTGAACCCCTAACACCTCCGACCTGTAGCAGCTGGCGAAGCCTGCGCCAGCTGCCACAAAAAAACGTAGATACCGTTTTCTTCTATTAATACTGTTGGCTAATAGCGAAAGCCAATCAGCAGCATCAGGTTTGCCAATGAGCTATCGAGCGGTTGGATAGGTAAAGTTCTTCCCATCAACTTCTTAACCCCTGACGGAGAGTCAACGATGCCTATCATCAACAGCCAAGTAAAACCGTTCAAAGCTGACGCATTCAAAAACGGCGACTTCGTAAAAGTCTCGGACGCTGACCTGAAAGGCAAGTGGTCTGTCGTTTTCTTCTACCCAGCAGACTTCACCTTCGTATGCCCAACCGAGCTGGAAGACCTGGCTGACAACTACGACGCATTCCAGAAACTGGGCGTCGAGATCTACAGCGTTTCCACCGACACTCACTTCGCCCACGCTGCCTGGCACAACACTTCGCCAGCCATCGGCAAAATCCAGTACACCATGATCGGCGACCCAACCCACGCCATCTCCCGCAACTTCGACGTGCTGATCGAAGAAGCAGGCCTGGCTGACCGTGGCACCTTCGTGATCAACCCAGAAGGCCAGATCAAAATCGTTGAACTGAACGATGGCGGTGTAGGCCGTGACGCTTCCGAGCTGCTGCGCAAAATCAAGGCTGCTCAGTACGTTGCTGCTCACCCGGGCCAGGTTTGCCCAGCCAAGTGGAAAGAAGGCGAGGCCACTCTGGCGCCGTCCCTGGACCTGGTCGGCAAGATCTAAGTCTGTGACGCGCTTCATCAGGGCGGACATCCGCACCTTCTAAGCAAGCTGCACCGCCCAATAAAAACGCCCGGGCGAGATTCGCTCGGGCGTTTTTTTGTCTCAAGAATTCAAGGAAATCGCCCGTATGTTGGACACCAATCTTAAAGCCCAGTTGAAATCGTACCTGGAACGGGTCACCCAGCCGATCGAGATCGTTGCATCCCTCGACGACGGTGCGAAATCCCAGGAAATGCTCGAACTGTTGAAAGACGTTGCCAGTCTTTCCACCCAGATTACTTTGCTCGACAACGGTGATGATGCTCGCAAGCCATCGTTCTCGATCAATCGCCCGGGCGCCGACATCAGCCTGCGCTTCGCCGGCATCCCGATGGGGCACGAATTCACGTCCCTGGTGCTGGCCCTGCTGCAAGTCGGCGGCCACCCTTCAAAAGCCAGTGCCGAAGTGATCGAACAGATCCGTTCGCTCAAAGGTGAATTCAGCTTCGAAACCTACTTCTCGCTGTCCTGCCAGAACTGCCCGGACGTGGTCCAGGCGTTGAACCTGATGGCGGTCCTGAACCCGAACATCCGCCACGTCGCTATCGACGGCGCGTTGTTCCAGGCGGAAGTCGATGAGCGCCAGGTCATGGCTGTGCCAAGCATCTACCTCAACGGAGTGAACTTCGGTCAGGGCCGCATGGGCCTTGAAGAAATCCTCGCCAAGATCGACACCAGCGGTATCGAGCGTCAGGCCGAGAAAATCAGCGCCAAGGAAGCCTTTGATGTGTTGGTGGTTGGCGGTGGTCCAGCCGGTGCTTCGGCAGCGATCTACGCGGCTCGTAAAGGCATTCGCACCGGTGTGGCGGCTGAGCGTTTTGGTGGGCAGGTGCTGGACACCATGGCCATCGAAAACTTCATCTCCGTGCAGGAAACCGAAGGGCCGAAACTGGCCAGCGCCCTCGAAGAGCACGTTAAGCAGTACGACGTCGACATCATGAACCTGCAACGCGCCAGCGCGTTGGTCCCGGCGAAAAATCCCGGCGAGTTGCATGAAGTTCGCTTCGAAAGCGGTGCCACCTTGAAAACCAAGGCCCTGATCCTCGCGACCGGCGCTCGCTGGCGCGAAATGGGCGTGCCGGGTGAGCAGGAATACAAAGCCAAAGGCGTTTGTTTCTGCCCGCACTGCGATGGCCCGTTGTTCAAAGGCAAGCGCGTAGCGGTGATCGGCGGCGGTAACTCCGGCGTTGAAGCGGCGATCGACCTGGCGGGCATTGTCAGCCACGTCACGCTGCTGGAGTTCGACAGCAAACTGCGCGCTGATGCAGTGTTGCAGCGCAAGTTGTACAGCCTGCCCAACGTCGACGTCATCACCAGTGCACTGACCAGTGAAGTGAAAGGTGACGGCCAGAAGGTCAACGGCCTGGTGTACAAGGATCGCGATTCAGGAGAGTTCAACACGATCAACCTTGAAGGCATCTTCGTGCAGATCGGTTTGCTGCCGAACACTGACTGGCTCAAAGGCACCGTCGAGCTGTCACCGCGTGGCGAGATCATCGTCGATGCGCGTGGCGAGACTTCGCTGCCAGGCGTGTTCGCCGCCGGCGACGTGACCACCGTGCCGTACAAGCAGATCGTAATTGCGGTGGGCGAGGGCGCCAAGGCCTCCCTCAGCGCATTCGATCACCTGATCCGGACTTCGGCTCCGGCGTAAATCAAGACGCTGAAAACACAAAACCCCATGAGTGATCATGGGGTTTTTTTTATGGATCAAAAGATCGCAGCCTGCGGCAGCTCCTACATGGATCGGTGTAGGAGCTGCCGCAGGCTGCGATCTTTTGATCTTGTTTTACAGCGGTGCCGGCTGAATGATCTCAACCCAGTAAGCATCCGGGTCTTTGATGAACGCCAGGCTCTTCATGCGGCCGTCAGTCAGGCGTTTCTGGAAGTCGCAACCCAGCGCCTCAAAACGCTCGCAGGCGGCAACGATATCCGGCACCGAAATGCAGATGTGGCCGAACCCGCGGGGGTCGGTGTTGCCATTGTGGTAAGCAAAGTCCGGGTCGTTTTCGGTACCGTGGTTGTGGGTCAGTTCCAGGATGCCCGGGATCGACTTCATCCACTCGGTACGGGCCGCGGCGTCGGCCGGGATCTGGGCCTTGTCGACCAGCGCGAGGAAGTACAGGCTGAATTCGGCTTCCGGGAAATCGCGTTTTTCCACCAGTGTGAAACCCAGGATGCGTGTGTAGAAGTCCAGGGACTTGGTGATGTCCTTGACCCGCAGCATGGTGTGGTTGAAGACGAATTTCTGCGTCGCGGTGTCAGGTTGTGCGGTAACGCCGGGGAAGGTGTTCAATTCTTGCAGGCTCATGGGCCCTCCGGAAAATAAGTGGGGCTGACGATTGGCGATAATGATACGCAAGGGATGCGACATCACCAAACCCAAAGCGTCGGCTATTGCCTGACAGTCGGTCGAGGCTCAGACTTCAAGACTCTTCCTGTGAGTGTTCATGGCAATGGTTCGAATCGGTAAAGCGTTACTCATCTCGATTGGCTTGCTGTGCGGGGTTGCCACTGCGCGCGCCGAAGCACCGGTGATGAACTGGCCTGCCGGTTGGCAGGTTGAAGAGATAGCGCAAAGCGATGCGACTTCCGGTGTTTCTCGTCAGCGTGCGGTGAAAAACGATCAAGGCGGGACGCCCGTCATGGTGATGGAGTTGACCATGACGAAAGTGGAAAGCGGGCATCAAGTGAATCTGGAAGGCGTGTTGCTGGAAATGCGCAAGTCGGTGCAAAAAGACTTCTTTCAAAGTGGCTATCAAAGTGTCTGCAACCGGATCCATCCGACTACGTTAAGCCGTTTATCTGCGTTGGAATCTACCTGCACCATCACCCAGAACGGGCGGCATGTGCTTTCTCAAACTTTGGTCGCAGCGGTGGATGCCGATAAGGCCTATGTTCTTTCCTATGCAGGGCAGGCTGAGGCTTATAAAGCCAGTCAGGATGAAATAGACGCGGTGCGTAACGGCTTGAAACTTTAGCTAAAGATTTAAGTGATTGCAGGCTTTGCCCGCGTTGCTGAAATTTTTAGATACCCGATGGGATTAAGCATAAAGTTAGTCGCTAAAGTGCTGAGTTGATCGACACACATCGTCGCATTTAGATGGTGTTCATGAAAAAGCCCTGCATTAGCAGGGCTTTTTTTACAGCGCGAATGTTTAACCGCGCAGCCAGGAATCAACGGTGGAAGCACCGTATTGTTCCTTCCAGGCTTTCAGGCCGCGATGGTTGCCGCCCTTGGTTTCAATCAGTTCACCGGTGTGCGGGTTCTGATAAACCTTGACCACGCGAGCACGACGGGTTTTAGGCGCTGCGGCTTGCTGCAAGCCGGACTTTGCCGGGTTCGGGTCGAGGATGGCGATGATGTCGCGCAGGCTCTTGCCGTAGGTTTTCATCAGCCCCTGGAGCTTTTCTTCGAATTCGATTTCTTTCTTGAGCCCGGCATCGTTCTTCAGGGATTCAAGCTGCTTGAGCTGTTCTTGAAGGGCCTTTTCAGCTGCACGGAATTCAGCGAGTCTGGACAATATCTTTACTCCAATAGTGTGTTTGGCTGATACCAACCGCAAACAAAGCTATAAGCCAAGAGCCTTGAAGCGACTCGGTGATAAATGGCTCACCTGCCAATTTACCGCAGGCATGAAAAATTGTAGTAGTTAATTGACCAAGAGTAAATCATGTCTTTTTCTTCATGTAACAAGAGTAGTCTTTTGAATCAAATTGGTGCGCCTGTTGGCTGTCTCGTCGCATAAAACCATCGGTTAATGATCGCTTAATGCACTAATGAACTCCGCGCCAGGCATGGGACGGCCGTACAGATAGCCTTGCTGAAAGTTAACGTTATGTGCGGTCAGGTAATCACTTTGCGCTTGAGTTTCTACACCTTCTGCAACCATTGCCAGGTCGAGCTTGCCGGCAAGTTGGATGATGCTGTCGAGAATGTGACTGGTCAGCGTGTCGACGCCGATCATCGCAACAAAGCTTTGGTCGATTTTCAGGAAGTCGACATTGAACTGGCGCAAATAGCCGAGGCTGGAATGCCCGGTGCCGAAGTCGTCGATGGCGATCATGACGCCAAGTTCATGCAACTTTTCGAACAGTTGATGGGTGATGGCGGTGGGCTCGATCAGTTCGCGTTCGGTCAATTCCAGCACCAGGTGGATTGAACCGGGCGCGAAGGCGTGGAGGAATTCGCGGCAATCCTTCACCAGTTCAAGGTTCTGGCAGTGGCTTGCGGTGATGTTGATGCCGATGTGAAACGGTTCGTCGAATGAACTCGACAGCGGGGCCAGCAGGGCGGCGGTTTGCTGCATCAACGAACGGGTCATCGGCACGATCAACCCGGAGTGCTCGGCAAACGGAATGAACAGATCCGGCCGCACCAGCCCCTCTTTCGGATGATTCCAGCGCATCAATACTTCGACACCCGACACTTTCTTGCTGTCGCCATGCACCACGGCCTGAAAGTAAGGAACGAACTCAGCAGCTTCCAGCGCACGTTGCATTTCGTAGGTGGGGGACGTTGAACGCTTCTGCAGCACATGGCCGATCGCGCCGGAAATGACCCCGAAAAAGATCAGCAAACTGAACAGCGGCGGGTATTCGCTGCTCATGTAGCGCCAGGTTTCGCCTTCAGGAAAACCTGCGGCCACGCTGAAATCGTAGCGAGACGACTTGAGCATGCTTTGGGCAACGGGAAAGTCGGGCAGGGCGCCCTCGTGAAAATGACCGTCGGCGGTCAGGGAGTTGTTTCCCACTTGAAGCACCAGCAATGTTTGCCGACCGATCAGGCGCAGTACGTTGCTCAAGTGGTAACCGTCGAGCGTACTCAGTGCTCCGCGTTTACCGTCCTCAAGCCGGTAGATCAGCAGGGCGGTATCGGGTGTGACCGGGTTACCCCGCATTAGCAGCAACCGCCCGCCGGCGTAGTCACCGGAAGAGACTTTTTCGTGATAGTCGCCGAACAGGGAGCTGCAATAAATGGTGTCGTCCCACATCAGGTTGGTCGAGCGCACAAAGGGGCGACGGGTCACCTGTTCGCGCAGGGCGAGCTTGACGTCCAGGCAACTTTGCCCGGCCAGGGGCAGCAACTCGCGCGCCGCTTGTGCGGTGTTGTCGAGCATCAGCTCAAACTGGCGAATGGCCTCTTCGGCGGTTTCCTGTGCATTTTGGACGAGCGCGCGCTCGGCCTGCATATAGAGGATGACAACGCCCAAAGCTATCGGGAGCAAACCGCTGAGCAAGGTCACCGCAAGCTTGAGGCCGCGTTTGCGGGGTTTGTTTTTTAGTGGCATTCGCGAAACCTGTAGCGATGAAATGGAGCTCTCGAATGCTGGCAGGGCGAAACGCCTCCCAAAAAAGAGTTCAGGTACGAGCCATGATAGTTCGCGTGTGGCAGTTATGCCGTTCAACGGTAATCCAATCGTTCAGCCATTTTGAGAAAGGCCAGCGTCCCCGGTTTTGAATGATACGTCGTCCAGCCAAATACCCGCCGTGGAAACTTATGACGACCTGTGAGCAGCGCGCCGAGGTCATCCTGGGTGCGCCGCTGCTGGGCGAGCAACTGACGATGGCCATGTATCTGGGCGGCGGGTTGATTCTGTTGGGTATATTCCTGTGTAACAAACCCTTTGCGCGGGCCTGAAAAAGGGGGATTTTATACAGAGGGCGGACAAACTGATTTACGCTGTGTAGAATCAGGTTACGCATACAAGAATAATCGTCTTCTGGCAGCAGAAGCCTCGCCCGTCATAGCCTTGGGTCGAAAATGAAGATATTTGGGTTTCAATTGATCTACGGTGATTTCCTCGCCCGCAGCGTGCGGGGCATCTCCTGCGCGCCACCCACCGGTCTCAGCATTGCTCGCAACTAACCTTTGTTAATTGACCAGAATGATGAGGCGCCAACCATGGCAGATTTATACGAAAACCCGATGGGCCTGATGGGCTTTGAATTCATCGAGCTCGCATCGCCGACCCCGAACACCTTGGAGCCGATCTTCGAGATCATGGGCTTCACCAAGGTCGCGACCCACCGTTCCAAGGATGTGCACCTGTATCGTCAGGGCGCCATCAACCTGATCCTCAACAACGAGCCTAATAGCGTTGCGTCGTACTTTGCGGCCGAGCACGGCCCGTCGGTGTGCGGCATGGCGTTCCGCGTCAAGGATTCGCAAAAAGCCTACAACCGTGCCCTGGAACTCGGCGCCCAGCCGATCCACATCGAAACCGGCCCGATGGAGCTGAACCTGCCGGCGATCAAAGGCATTGGTGGCGCGCCGCTGTACCTGATCGACCGGTTTGGTGAAGGCAGCTCGATCTACGACATCGATTTCGTGTTCCTTGAAGGCGTCGACCGTCACCCGGTCGGTGCCGGCCTGAAGATCATCGATCACCTGACGCACAACGTGTATCGCGGTCGCATGGCCTACTGGGCCAACTTCTACGAGAAGCTGTTCAACTTCCGTGAAATCCGCTACTTCGACATCAAGGGCGAATACACCGGCCTGACCTCCAAGGCCATGACCGCACCGGATGGCATGATCCGCATCCCGTTGAACGAAGAGTCGTCCAAGGGCGCGGGACAGATCGAAGAGTTCCTGATGCAGTTCAACGGCGAGGGTATCCAGCACGTTGCGTTCCTGGCCGACGACTTGATCAAGACCTGGGACCACCTGAAAAGCATCGGCATGCGCTTCATGACCGCGCCGCCGGACACCTACTACGAAATGCTCGAAGGCCGCTTGCCAAACCACGGCGAGCCGGTTGGCGAGCTGCAAGCGCGGGGCATTTTGCTGGACGGTTCGTCCGAGTCAGGCGACAAGCGTCTGCTGCTGCAGATCTTTTCGGAAACCCTGATGGGCCCGGTGTTCTTTGAGTTCATCCAGCGCAAGGGCGATGACGGCTTCGGCGAAGGTAACTTCAAGGCGCTGTTCGAATCGATCGAGCGTGATCAGGTGCGTCGTGGTGTTCTCTCCACCGACTAAACCATTACACTGATAAAAACTGTGGGAGCTAGCCTGCTAGCGATAGCGGAGTGTCAGTTAGCATTGTTGTTGCTGGTACACCGCCATCGCTAGCAGGCTAGCTCCCACATTTGTTTTGTGTTGGCTTTAAGGCCTGCGCTGTCTCATCAGATGCTTGAACCCTTCAAACACCAACACCAGCACCGCCATCCAGATCGGGATATACGTCAGCCATTCAGTTGGCTTGATGCTTTCCCCCAGCAACAGCGCCACGCCGAGCAACAGCACCGGTTCCACATAGCTCAACAATCCAAACAGGCTGAACGGCAACAAGCGACTGGCGATGATGTACACCACCAGCGCCGACGCGCTGATCAAGCCCAGCAGCGGAATCAGCCAGGACAGCGCCGGGTGTTGATCGAACACACCGAAGCCTTGCTCACCACCGTGCACGAACCAATAGGCGATGGGCAGCATCAGCGTCATGTCCAGCCACAGCCCGCCGAGGTTGTCGGCCTTCAGCCATTTGCGCAGCACGAAGTACAACGGGTAACCCACGACCACCACCAGCGTGGCCCAGGAAAAACCGCCCACCTGATACAGCTCATTGATCACGCCGAGGGTCGCGAAAAACACCGCGACTTTTTGCAAGTACGACAGGCGTTCGCCGTAGGCGATGCGCCCGGTCAGCACCATGGCCAGAGGCAGCAGGAAATAGCCCAGCGAGACGTCGAGGCTGTAGCCATTGAGCGGCGCCCACATGAACAGCCAGAGTTGTACGCCCAGCAGTGCCGATGAAAGCAGCAGGCCTGCGATCAATTTGGGTTGCGCGCCGATCCGGCGCAGCAGGTCGACCACACGCCGCCACTCGCCAGATACCAGCATGAACACCGTCATGCACGGCACGGTCAGCAGCATGCGCCAGCCAAAAATTTCCACGCCGCTCAACGGGGTGAGCAGCGAGGTGTAGTAATACATGACGGCAAACAGCACCGAGGCTGAAACCGATAGAGCGATACCTTTAGACAAGCTGTCCTCGCGTGATTTTGAGTGAGTGTGAAACGGGCGCAGAGGATACGTGGTTTTTCAGCCGGACATTGACTGATCAATCAATACCTAGCCTGTGGGAGCTGGCTTGCCAGCGATAGCGGTCTATCAGCCAACCTAGGCTTTGAATGTGCAACCGCCATCGCTGGCAAGCCAGCTCCCACAGGGTACCTATGTCGTCAGGTATTACGTGGTTTACGACCCGACACAAAATGGCTCACGTCATTGAAGCCCGGTGTCGAGGCATGCCCCGGTGTCACCAGCGAATCAATGAAGGCTTCGTCTTCAGCCGTGATCTTCACCGCTTGCGCCTTAGTGTAGGCGTCCCATTGTTCTTCGGTGCGCGGGCCGACAATGGCGGATGTGACGGCAGCGTTGTTCAGCACCCAGGCGATGGCGAACTCGACGATGCCCACACCGCGTTGCTCGGTGTATTGCTGGATCTGCTGGGCGATGCGCAAGGACTCGACGCGCCATTCGGTTTCCAGGATGCGTTTGTCCTGGCGCCCGGCGCGGCTGTTGGCGTCCGGTTTTGCGTCCGGCGCGTACTTGCCGCTGAGCACGCCACGAGCCAAGGGGCTGTAGGGCACGACACCGAGGCCATAATTCTGCGCGGCAGTAATTTGTTCGGCTTCGGCCTGACGGTTGACGATGTTGTACAGCGGCTGGCTGATCACCGGCCGGTCGATCCCGAGTTTGTCGGCGATACGAATCACTTCGGCGATGCGCCAGCCACGGTAGTTGGACAGGCCCCAATAACGGATCTTGCCCTGGCGAATCAAATCGCCAATGGCCGACACCGTCACCTCCAACGGAGTGTTGTGGTCTTCGCGATGGAGGTAATAGATGTCGAGATAGTCGGTGCCGAGGCGCGTGAGGCTGGCTTCCAGACCATTGAAAATATGCTTGCGGCTCAAACCGCTGCGGTTTGGCACGCCGTCCACCGGGCCGAAACCGACCTTGGTCGCCAGCACCCATTCATGGCGGCGACGGGCGATGGCTTCACCGACGATTTCTTCGGAATGGCCGTTGGTGTAGACGTCGGCGGTGTCGATGAAATTGATGCCCTGGTCCCAGGCCTTATCGATAATTCGCAGGGAATCTTCGGTGCTGGTCTGTTCGCCGAACATCATGGTGCCCAGGGTCAGGGTGGACACTTGCAGGCCCGAATGACCCAGTGTGCGGTAGCTCATGAGGAAATCCTTTGCCGGAGGGAAAGGCTCAATCAAATACCAGAAAAATCGGGTGTGGCAAATGAAAAGATCGCAGCCTGCGGCAGCTCCTACAGGTGAACTCAATCCCTGTAGGAGCTGCCGCAGGCTGCGATCTTTTGATCTTCGCGACTTAAACTCGCAATGTGCGGGTCATGCGCAGCGCCAGCAAACTGCCGCAGACAATCACGGCCGCCAGCAGATACAACGCGGCATCGGTCGAACCGGTGCTGTCCTTGACCCAACCCACCAGGTACGGGCTGAGGAAACCCGCCATCTGGCCCATGGAGTTGATCAACGCCAAGCCACCCGCCGCCGCACCCGCGCTGAGCAGGGCGGTCGGCACCGGCCAGAACATCGGCAGGCCGGTGAGGGCGCCCATGGTGGCGATGGTCAGGCCGAGAATGGCGATGGCCGGGTTGGCGGCGAAGTTCACCGCGATCAGCAAGCCCAGCGCGCCCATCAGCATCGGCACTACCAAGTGCCAGCGGCGTTCTTTGCGCAGGTCCGCCGAGCGGCCAACAATCAGCATGAACACGGCGGCCAGCAGGTACGGAATTGCACTCAGCCAGCCGATCACCAGGTTATCGCTAAAGCCCAGGTTCTTGATGATCGAGGGCAGCCAGAAGTTGATCGCGTAGACGCCGCTCTGGATGCAGAAGTAGATCAGGCCGAACGCCCAGATTGCCGGATTCTTGAACACCGCCAGCAGCGAATCAGTTGTCGTTTTTGGCTTGTTGGCCAGGTCTTCGGCGTGGTCGGCTTCCAGCACCGAACGCTCGAACGGAGTCAGCCATTTGGCATTGGCGTAGCTGTCGCTGAGCAGGAAATACGCCAGCGCGCCCAGTACAACAGTCGGAATGCCTTGCAGCAAAAACATCCACTGCCATCCGGCCAATCCGCCCTGACCTGCGGCGAAGTGATTGAGAATCCAGCCAGAGAACGGGCTGCCGAGCAAGCCAGATACCGGGATTGCCGACATGAACAGCGCCATGATGCGGCCACGGCGGAAGGTCGGGAACCACTGCGAGAGGTACAGCACCACGCCCGGGAAGAACCCGGCTTCGGCCGCGCCGGTGAACAGGCGCAAGGTGTAGAACTCGGTTGGCGTGGTCACGAACAGCAAGCAGGTCGACAGCGTGCCCCAGGTGATCATCATCAACGCGATCCAGCGTCGCGGGCCGAACTTGGTCAGCGCCAGGTTGCTGGGTACGCCGCACAGCACGTAGCCAATGAAGAAAATCCCGGCGCCGAGGCCGTACACGGTTTCGCTGAACTTCAGCGCGTCGAGCATCTGCAGTTTGGCAAATCCAACGTTCACCCGGTCGAGGTAGTTGAACAGGTAGCAGATGAAAATGAAGGGGATCAAACGCAGGGTAATGCGCTTGTAGACGGCGTTTTTCTCGTCAACGATGGCCTGGGTAGCGGCGGCGCTCTGTGACATGGCGGCTCTCTCTTTATTATGATTTTTTGCGATGCAAAGGGTAACGTTGATCGCCCCGAGAGTCTCGACCACCCTCGGGGCTGCTGTCTTTGTGCCTGAGCACAGGGTTTGCTACCAAGCCCTGTGCGGGTGAACAACCACGCTTTCAAGGATCACCGTTATGTTCGAACTCGATCACGACCTGGCCCAGGACATCGTCGACCGCGCGATGGCGATCCTGCCGTACAACGTCAACGTCATGGACAGTCAGGGTTTGATCCTCGGCAGCGGCGAACCGGAACGGGTCAACACCCGGCATGAAGGCGCGCAACTGGTGTTGGCCAACGGTCGCGTGGTGGAAATCGACGCGCAAACCGCGATCCACCTCAAAGGCGTGCAGCCGGGGATCAACCTGCCTTTGATGCTCGATCAGCGTTTGATCGGCGTGCTGGGCATTACCGGCGAACCCGAGCAACTGCGCACCTACGCCGAACTGGTACGGATGACCGCCGAGATGCTGGTGGGCCAGCGCAACCAGCAGGCCGAGCAGCAATGGCGGCGCCAGCGTTGCGATGACTTGCTGGCGTTGCTGCTCAGCGATGCCGGGAGTTCGCCGCGCTTGATCGATGAGGCGCAACAATTGGGGCTCAAGCCGCAGATGACTCGGGTGCCGTACCTGTTTGAATTGGGCATGGAGCACGGGCCTGGGCAAACCGCCGAAGCGCTGAGTGCCTGGCTGACCTCGCGCTACCCTGATAGTTGGTGCGTCAGTTCGGCGAAGTTGTCACTGCTGTGGTGCCGGCCGGCCAGCCAGTCCGTGGAAAATGACCGACTGTTGGAAAAACTCGATGGCCTGGGCTGGAACATTCTGCGCATTGCCGTGGGCGGGCAGGCCGATGGCTTGATCGGCTTGCGTCGCTGCTATCGTCGGGTCGGCGACTTGCTGGCGTACGGGCGCGATGTGTTGCCCGATTCGCGCTTGTTGACGCTCAACCGCTATCGATTGCCGGTGATGCTCTGGCGCCACCGCAACGACGATGCGCTGGACGAATTGCTTAATCCCTTGCGCAAGGTCATCGCCAAGGACGGCAACGGCCAGTTGCTGGCGACGTTGCGCAGTTGGTGCGAACACGATGGCCAGAGCCAGGCGTGTGCCGAAGCGTTGGGCATTCATCGCAACAGCTTGCGTTATCGGATGGAGCGAATTGCCGAGCTCAGCGGCGTTGATCCGCTGAAGCTCGATGGCATGCTGGCGCTGTATCTTGGCGTGCAACTGCTTCCCCAGACTGACATCAACTCCTGACCTGAACGCATTCCCCTGTAGGAGCTGCCGAAGGCTGCGATCTTTTGATTTTAAAAACACAACATCAAAAGATCGCAGCCCTCGGCAGCTCCTACAGTAAGGGCATGCACCTTGGATTTTGTGGAAATGAACAATAATCCTCACACCCGCTTGTGCAGCGGACCGGCGTTATTGTGTGTGGCGGCTGGCAGCATGTGGGCATTGGAACTGGAGAATTCCCATGAAAATCGTGATTGCCCCCGATTCGTTCAAAGACAGCCTCAGCGCCCAAGGTGTGGCTGACGCCATCGCTGTCGGCCTTGCCGAGGTTTGGCCTGATGCACAGTTGATCAAATGCCCGATGGCCGATGGTGGGGAAGGGACGGTCGAGTCGGTGCTTGCCGCCTGCAACGGCGAGCTACGCCGCACTGAGGTTCGCGGGCCTTTGGGTGCGCCGGTGAATGCCGCGTGGGGCTGGTTGCCCGACAGCCACACCGCGATCATCGAAATGGCCGAAGCCAGCGGTTTGCAACTGGTCCCGCTCGGGCAGCGTGATGCGTGCATCAGCAGCACCTTCGGCACCGGCGAGTTGATTCGTGCGGCGCTGGATGCCGGTGCGCAGCGGGTGATCCTGGCCATTGGCGGCAGTGCGACCAATGACGGTGGCGCCGGTGCGATGCAGGCGTTGGGCGTGAAATTGTTGGATGCCCAAAACCAATCCCTGGCGCCGGGCGGTTTGGCGTTGGCGCAATTGGCATGCATCGACCTCAGCAACATCGATCCGCGTTTGGCCGATGTGCGTTTCGACATTGCCGCGGATGTGAATAATCCACTGTGTGGGCCACACGGCGCCTCGGCGATTTTCGGCCCGCAAAAAGGTGCGTCGCCTGAGCAGGTGCAGCAACTGGATCGTGCCCTCGGGCACTTTGCCGAACACTGCGCCAACGTGTTGGAAAAAGACGTACGCGACGAGCCGGGCAGTGGCGCGGCGGGCGGTTTGGGGTTTGGGGCAAAGGCGTTTTTGGGGGCGCAATTCAAGGCCGGTGTCGAGGTGGTGGCCGAGCTGGTAGGCCTGGCTGATGCGGTAAAAAATGCCGATCTGGTGATCACCGGCGAAGGACGTTTCGACGCACAAACCCTGCGCGGCAAAACGCCGTTTGGTGTAGCGCGCATTGCCCGGCAGCAGGGTGTGCCGGTCATCGTTATCGCCGGTACGCTGGGCGAGGGTTATCAGGCGTTGTACGAACATGGCATCGACGCTGCGTTCGCTTTGGCGAGCGGGCCGATGACGCTGGAGCAGGCCTGCGCCCAGGCGCCGCGTTTGCTGCAAGAGCGTGCGAGCGATGTGGCGCGGGTTTGGCGGGTGGCTGTTCGCCGTTAAAGCAAAAGATCGCAGCCTTCGGCAGCTCCTACATTTGAATTGCGATTCCCTGTAGGAGCTGCCGAAGGCTGCGATCTTTTGATCTATGTACCTACCCCCGTGGATCAACCTGATCCAGCACCCGGTTCGCCGTGATCTCGGCCAGCATCACGCTGTTGGAAATGCCCAGCAGGGCATTGCGCGATCCACCGTCCAGATGATCGACCAACTGATGGATCATCACGTCCACCGACGCCAGCGTTTCCGTATGGGGAGGCTGGATCGTTGTCCGGCGGATTGGGCGAAGGCTTCTTCATGTCAGAGTGGCTTTCAGAAAGTAACCTTAAACACCATTAAACAATGGCTTACGGGGTGGCGTGTTTGGCGATTTAAGATAGGGTTGTGGCAAGGAAACCGCGCGACAGGAGAACCGCATGCGCTACTCAGCCTTGACCCAACGAATCGCCGGTGACGGAGCGGCGGCCTGGCAGATTCACGATCGAGCGCTTGAGCTGCGCGAGCAGGGTGTCGATGTACTGCTGCTGTCGATTGGCGATCCCGATTTCGACACGCCACTCCCCATCGTCCATGCGGCTATCGACAGTTTGCTGGCTGGCGACACACACTACCCGGCCGTTCGCGGCAGCCAGGGTTTGCGCGACAGCATTGCCCGGCGTCATCGCCAGCGCAGTGGGCAAGCCGTGGATGGCGAGCATGTGATCGTCTTCCCTGGCGCGCAGTGCGCGGTGTATTCGGTGGTGCAATGCCTGCTCGACCCCGGTGACGAAGTGCTGGTCGCCGAACCGATGTACGTCACCTACGAAGGCGTGTTCGGTGCCTGCGGCGCGAAAGTGGTACCGGTGCCGGTGCGTTCGCAGAATGGCTTTCGGGTTGACCCTGCGGATGTCGCGGCGCGTATCACGCCCAAAACCCGCGCCATTTTGCTCAACAGTCCCAACAACCCTTCCGGCGCCAGCCTGCCGCTGACCACCTGGAAGGCCTTGGCCGCGTTGTGCATTCGTCATGACTTGTGGCTGATCAGCGACGAGGTCTACAGCGAGCTGCTGTTCGAGGGCGAGCACATCAGCCCGGCGAGTTTGCCTGGCATGGCCGAACGCACCGCGACCATCAACAGCCTGTCCAAATCCCACGCCATGAGCGGCTGGCGGGTGGGCTGGGTGATTGGGCCAAAAGGCCTGTGCGAACACTTGGTGAATCTGTCGTTGTGCATGTTGTTCGGCGTACCGGACTTCATCCAGAACGCCGCGCAATTGGCCCTCGATGAAAACCTGCCGGAAGTGGCACTGATGCGTGAGGAATATCGCCTGCGTCGCGACCTGGTATGCGCCAGCCTCAACCATTGCCCGGGTATCCGCGCGATTTGCCCCGATGGCGGCATGTTCGTGATGGTCGACGTGCGTCAGACCGGTTTGTCGGCGCAGCATTTTGCCGAGCGATTGCTGGACGGCTATGGCGTGTCGGTGCTGGCCGGCGAAGCCTTCGGGCCGAGTGCGGCGGGGCATATTCGCCTGGGGCTGGTGGTGGATCGGGCCAAACTGGCCGACGCCTGCCGACGCATCACACTGTGCGCCTCGGACTTGCTCGAGGGGTTGCGAGCCTGACGTTTCACCGCTCACCCGCGCACAAAATAAGTGGCGCTACCTGTCAACATTGACAGTTACGCACTTTCATAAAACACGGTTTACTCCTCCCAAGCGCAGAACGACGGGATGCGTTTGGGTAGTGCCCGGTAGTATTCGGTCTGCTTTTCCGGCCCAAGCCCCATGGCAATCCATGGCGCCAGGTTTTGAATACGGAGAGCGACAACATGGCAGGTTCAGATAAAAAAGAGCAGCAGCTTGCGGCAGGCCAAACCACTTCCGGCGGGGCAGCGCCGCTGGCGGTCCAAGCCCCGGACGTGAGGGGGATTGTGATTGACGGGGACCCCGACGGGCTTATTCCCAGAGCAAATCTCGATAGTGATCAAACCATCTCAATTGGCTCGTGGTTCGGCAGCTTACCACCTACCGGTGAAACAGACACATTCAGACTACAAATCGCCCGCAAGGGCAGTAACGAGTGGAAGACGTTACCTCCCGATCGCACGTATACCGGTGGCCCTGACTGGAAGCCACTGCTATTTAGCTTGCCAAGCGCGTTCATGCTGGCGCCGGAGAACGAGGGCGGGTTCGACCTCAGGTACGAACATGTGAACTATAATCATGTGCCGGACCATTCCGATCGGGTGCCCATTCACATCGACAAGGTCCCGCCCAATGGCGCGACTCCCCCGGCCAAAATGGGGTTCTCTTTTACGCCACCGATTACCGACGCCACATTTGGTACAAATGATTTTCTGGAATTTACGATCCCTGGTTGGACGGGTGATCAGGCCGACGTCACGGTGATGTTTGGCTGGATCAAAGGAGAGCTGCCAGAAGACCCCTCAGACATCACCCTCTGTGGCCCCCAGGCCATCAGTGCAAACGGCACGGTACGAATCCCCAAAGTCGATTTCATCGCGGCGGGGGACGGTGCATGCTGCGGTGGCTATGTCTTGATCGACAAGGCCGGCAACGTCAGTTCTCTTTCCTTGTATGAGCTGATGTCCGTGGCGCTTGGTCCAACGCCAACGCCCGCGCCATTACCGGCGCCGCAGGTCACAGACGCAACCGGTGGAGAATTGCTGCGCTCGGACATCGTCAACGGCGGTGTCATTGTCAGGTTCGGCAGAATTACCAATGGCAAAGACACCGATCAGATCGCCCTCAAATGGGGCGATACCGAAGTCGAGGGCCGCTTGCCCGTTGGCAGCAATCCGGTAACCCACAGCTTCTTCGTCCCCTGGAACCACATCAAGACGGCGTATGGCGTAGCCACAGGTGCGGTGGATACCGATGTTCAGTACATCGTGTACCGTGGTTTAGAGCCTTACCCATCCGCGATCATCAGCGTTGACTGCAACCTTTCCAACACCGGGCCCGATAACCCGAACCCTGAACCAGGCAATCCGAACCTTGAGGAAGTCAAGATATTTGGCCAATCAGACGTTGAAAACAAACTGATCGATACAGATGAGAACGAGGAGGTTTTTGCCAAAATTACACTCGTGGCGCCATTGAATGACGGCGACACGTATCAGGTCATGTGGAATGGCACACCCATCGGCGACCCTTATGTCATTAACGTAACCAATGACACAGCAGGAGACATTATCGAGATTCCCCTCGATTGGGACATCATCCGCGGTGAAGGCGCGAGTGCCACCATGCCTGTCTGGTACGTGCTGACGAACGCGAACCATAAAAACCCGCAAGAGCCGGAAAATCGCACCGAGGTCGATGTCGCTTTCCTGAAAATTTATTTGCCGCCTGCAGAAGCCCTGAATCTCAATGCCGCAGGCAGAATCACGTGTAGCTCGCTGCGCTGGAATGTCGGGAATTCCAGTTACGGCATTGAGTTCCGGATCCCGCCGAGTGCGCAACTGAAGGCTGGGGACACCGTTGAAGCGGAGTACAAGGCGTTTACCGACTATTCCAGTCCGGTTGAAGTACCAGGCGCCAATAAAACGCAGACGTTTACCAACATCACCGATTCTCAGGCCGCCAACGGTATTGTCTGGCTCATCGAACCCTATGCCACGCATGTTCTGCCCACCTGGTCCAATGATAAGCCGCTGGGACTCGTCGAGGTGTCGTACACCATCATCGGCAAATCTGCATTGCCGACACCCGTGAGCACCCAAATCGGGCTGGCACAGGGTGAGGGGAGCTGCAACGTACCGGCGCCAAATCCTTGAGTTAGCAAGCAAACCGACATGGCAATGGGAGGCGGATGTGCTGTTGCATCCGTCTCCCGGGTTGCAGCGTGTGGGGCAAATTCTTTCGGATTAGTCCTACATACCGGCTGCGTCCCGTTCTATAGCCTGCGCCGCTTTCGATCTTTGCTAAATCATGGTGCCGATATGCCCAAGGTTCAATCGTTCAAGCTTCATCCGCTCGCCATTACCCTGAAGCTATTAACCATCACGCCCTTTTTACTGGTCGGTGAAATGACCCACGCGCGGGTACTTAACCCGGGCGAGGTTCTGACCATTGATGGCTCCACCGCGCCGGATAACTACGTGTTGAACGGTGCCTCGACGCTCAATGCCAATGGCGCACAGACCCGTGACATCACCGTCAACAACTCCACCCTCAACCTCAATGGCAGCACCGTACAGGCAACCGGGAGCGCCCTCGGTGTGGCGGTCAATGCGAGCGTTGCAAACATTGCCCTTAGCACTATTTCCAGTAATCAGGCGGGTCTTTCGGTTGTCCGTAACGCGGCGGCCACCCAAGGGTCCACTGCAACCGTGAGTGACAGCACGATCAGCGGGGGTGTAACGGGGGCCTCGATCACGGGCCTGAGCAAGCTGACGCTGTCTCGTTCCACTGTCGCCGGAACCGGTGCTACCGCATCCGGGATGCGAATTTCCGGCGGCACGGTCGAAGCCACCGGCAGCACCATTAGCGGCAATCAGCATGGCATCGAGATGAGGCCCGACCCAGTCGTCAGTGGTCCGGGCACGCTCGAATTGAACCAGAGCCATGTCACCGGTTTGAACGGTTCGGCGATTGTTGTCGACACCCTGAATGTTGGCCCGACCCAGGTCAATATTGCGGTCCTCAATGGCTCGACGCTTAACGGCAGCAACGGCATCCTGATGGATGTGCGCAGAGGCGCGCAAGGTAACTTGCGGGTTGGCAACAGCACCCTCACCGGCGATATCGTCGCGGACGACGGCAGTACGGCCAATGTATTGCTGGAAGACTCCGCGACCCTGACCGGACGCTTGCAGAACGTGCAGGATCTGGGCATTCACAGCAACGCGCGCTGGGTGATGGTCGGTGACGGTTCGGTGCAAAACCTGGACATGAATGGCGGTGCCATCCAGTTCGGTAACCCCGGCGAATTTTTTAAACTGAACGTGGGCACGCTGTCGGGCACCGGCGGTACGTTCTTCATGCACACCGACCTCAAGACCGGCCAGGTCGATACCTTGACCGTGGCCGGCAACGCCACTGGCAACCACACCATTGCAATTGATGCCAGCGGGACCGAGCCAGTGAGCTCGGCTGCTACGCCGGTGGTGCATATCGGCGGCGGTGATGCCACGTTCAGCCTGGCAGGTGGCGGTGTTGACCTCGGCGCGTTCTCTTATGACTTGGTCAAACTGGGCAACACCGACTGGTACCTCAATACCCTCACGCGCACCATCAGCCCCGGCACTCAATCGGTGATCGCGCTGTTCAACGCAGCGCCAACCGCCTGGTATGGCGAACTCAGCACGCTGCGCAGCCGCATGGGCGAAGTGCGCATGGACCACGGCAAGGCCGGTGGCTGGATACGTGCCTACGGCAACAAGTTCAACGTAGATGCCAGCTCGGGCGTTGCCTACCAGCAAGTTCAGCAAGGCCTGTCGTTCGGTGCCGATGCGCCGTTGCCGATGGGTGACGGGCAGTGGCTGGTGGGCGTGCTGGGCGGTTACAGCAAATCCGATCTGGATTTGAGTCGTGGCACCAGCGGCACCATCGACAGCTACTACCTGGGCGCCTACACCACCTGGCTGGATGAATCGAGCGGTTACTACTTCGATGGCGTGCTCAAGTTCAACCGGTTCGAGAACGAATCCGATGTGCGCCTCAGCGACGGCAAAAAGACCCAGGGCAATTACGACAGCCATGGCGTCGGTGCGTCGCTTGAGTTCGGTCGACACATCAAACTGGCTGATGACTATTTTGTTGAACCCTTCACCCAACTGTCCGGCGTGGTCATTCAGGGCAAGGACTATGACCTGGATAACGGCCTGTCCGCTGAAGGCGATCGTACTCATTCGTTGCTGGCCAAGGCCGGCGCAACCGCCGGGCGTAACTTCCAGTGGGATGACATGACCGTGCAGCCTTATCTTCGCGCCGCGTATGTGCACGAGTTCGCCAACAACAATGAAGTGAAGGTCAATAACAACACCTTCAATAACGACCTCTCGGGTTCCCGCGGGGAGTTGGGTGCCGGTGTTGCCGTGTCGCTGAGCGACAAGGCGTCGATTCACGCCGACTTCGATTACAGCAATGGCAACAAGCTTGAACAGCCGTGGGGGGCCAACGTCGGCCTGCGCTATCTCTGGTAAGCGCATCGTCCTATGACGAAAGGCATCGGGCCCAAGCCCGGAGCCTGTACTGCCGCGGCGTTGAAAGTTCTGCTCATCAGGATTGGCGGATGCCCGGACTCCTTGTTTCGGCGCGTCCGATTTTCAGCAAGGAGAACATGAAATGTCAGCATCCAGCTCTATCAATCAGCTCGACCCTACAATGACGGCGCCATGGACACGGCCGGAACCATTGCCCAACAAGCCGGGAGGTGAAAGCAACCTGCTTCATCGCTCGGCATGGGTTGACCCGGCGAACCCGCTGAGGCTTGAATTCAAAGCCTGGTATGAGTTTCCTCCGCCCCCTGGGTGCGAGCAGGTAGACGTTTTCCTGGGTGACAACGAGAGCAATATCATCGCTTCCAGAACATGGACGCTACCCATGTCGCCCGGCGATTACTACGTTGAGATTCCCGCCGACAGGTTGCCCCATGGAGAGCAACAGATCAGCTTTATCATGACCAACTATCTCGGCGTGCCGGCCCGATCGTTTCCCTACACGGTCACCGTCGATAAACAGGAACCGGTGCTTAACGCCTCCAGCCAACTGACGTTTCCCTCTGCAGTATCGCCCCCCAACAAACTCACTGCGCGCTACCTCGAGCAAAACGGCGATGAGGTACAGGCCGGTCTTCCCGCTTATACGACACCCCGGCCGTGGGACCGCATCACCTGGTACTGGGGCTCAACCCCGGGTAGCCCGGAGCAGGGTGGTGTCATCGAGCTCGATGACCAAAACCACTCGGCGCCGGTGACCATTACGGTGCCCGGTAATTTGATTCGCAGCCGGGGCGATGGCCTACGCTACGTGTGGTATGAGGTGCACGACCGTGCCGGGAACCCGAGCTTACGCTCCGATTTTGTCGAGCTGGACGTTGCGGCCACACCGATCCCGCGTGTTCTACCCCATGTGACTATCAAGGAGCTGAGTACTACAGCCCCCAGCGGCATATTGGACCCGCTCAAGGCCATGAACGGGGTCACGGTTACGATCCCATCCGAGGCGGTGATTTACGAGGGTGAGGGGGTGTTCGTGTTGTGGGGAGAAAAAGGCACGCCCGGAAGTTATCGAACCAACACGCCGATATTGCCAGGTTCCAGGGACTATCACATCCCCAGCGAAAAGGTCAGGTACCACATCAACAGAACGCTGGTTGTGGGTTATGAGGTGATCGAACCCGGTGTCGTTGACCCGCACGCATCCAATCCCTTCAACCTGAAAGTCGAAAGGTTGACCGGCACGCCCGCCGTTCAATGCGACAAGGTGACTGGCGGCAGGCTGAGCGTGGCAAGTGTGCCTGATGGCGGGGTTGCCAAGTTCACGCTTGGGCGCTGGTCGCACATGGGCACAGAGCAATTTGTGACGATTGTGGTGAGGGGGCTCAGTACGAGCAACCAGCAACTCGACATTCCCGTCGTGACCGAGCTTTCCGTGCCGGCAGCAGGCCAGACGATTGATGTGGGGCAGATTACCAAGGCGAATTTGCAGCGCTTCAAACTCAATAATCAGCTTGAAGTGCGGGTGCGGGTGAGTTTTGACGGGAAGTTGACGTGGCAGGTGTTTACGTCGTTGACGCCGACGTTGGTGGCTTGAGGCTACTCGAGCAGGTTGTGGTGATATGAAGTATGTTTGGCAACAAGAAAAGTTATGCTCTTGTTGCCAAACACTAATGAGAAGTTAACTTCGGATTGTTGAGATGACAACCTCAGGGAGTGTTTTTGCTTTAAAAAACGTATTCGCGAAATTGGATGTTGAGGGGGTATTTACAGTTTTATTTGCCTGCGCTGCAGCCTGATTCACAACCTTTGGAGCACGAGTAACCTCCACTAGTTTGCTAACAGGATTCGACTGAGCCGGTACAAAGCGGGCAATGTTCGTTAGGCCGCCCGATGCTAGCGGGGGCACTGGCAGCGAACTGATGGATGTCGATGCGCTCTGAGCAGCATCGTCGGTTAATCTGCTGACTCTAGCGGCAGTTTTCACCGCTTTGATGGTACCCCATAAAGCTCCATGGATAGCGGGATCATAGAAGTTGCCAAAGCCTTCCATAACTCCAATCGAAGGAGGTTTCAAGCGTTGCACCATTTTATCAAAAGCTCTAAACGCAACCGACCCGATTTTGTGTGGAGCAGATGCAGCAGCAGCGGCAGAACCGGCAAGTCCCCCTACTACGACAGTCGGTAGCGCAGCCAGCCCCAAATAAAGCGCAACCTCGCCAGCTGTTTTGTCACCGGTGGCAGCGTTCACCGCACTGGCAATCGCTGAGCCCGCCCCAAGAGCAGCGCCGACCCCGATTGCCACCGCCTTCGTCACGGTGAAAGTAGCAGCAGCACCGGTGAGCGGAGCGGCGGCACCCGCAGTGACTATTGTTGCGACTACTGCGGCGGCAGTAGCCACTGCGCCCACTGCGACAAAAATCCATGCCATCCAACCGCCCCCGCCCCCACCTGCGCGCCCAGGCACAGCCCCTTCATCCGGCCGCCGTGGCCGGCCGCTGTAGCCGATCGACGAATGCCCGGTCGGATCGCGAAGCGCAATCGGGTTACCCAGGCAGTAGCTATAAGGATTCACACCACCACTGCCAAACGGGCTGAGCGAGTCCGGGCTGTGAAAACGTTTCGTGCCCGGGTTGTAGGCCCGATAACCACGGCCCAGCAAATACCAACCGGTGTTTTCACGCACTTCACCATTGAACGCCCGCACGCTGAACATCGGTTGGTCGCTGTGGCGGTCGCCGTAAGCACTGTAGACAGCCGTGCGCAGATTGCTCTGCTGGCTTTCAGCAATGATGCTGAAGTTGGCGTCAGTCTGCAGTAACAGGGTCTGCGCGCTGTCACCTGCCTCTTGTTGCCCCAGTGGCTGCTCGCCGTTGCTCAGGAGGCGGGTAAGGCGGCCGTCCTGAACCACCGTGCTCAACTGCTCGCCTTGATAAAAACGCAAAGTCTCGCTTGCGCTGCCCTGCTTCGAGGTGACCAGGTGGTCGTGGCTATCATAGCGGTACTGGCTAACGGATCGGCTGGCGGCTGCGACACCGAGCAGACGGTTTTGACTGTCGTAGGTCAACAGTTGCCCATGTTCATCGTTGAGTTGGCAGCCATTGGGGTCGTAGGTGAACGACGGGTTGCCGTTGGGCCTGGCCGGTGTATAGACAATGCTTGTCATCTGGCAGGGATCATCGCTGGCGTAGGTGAACATCGCCCGTTCGCGGCTGTCGTCCGGGAACGTTGTCGTAACGGTCTTCAGGTTGTCCAGTGCGCTGAAATAAAAAAGCTGCTGTTTGAACGGGCGGCCTTCGCTGTCCCGGGGCAGGTTAGGGCTGTTCCCACAGTCATGTTTCGTCAGTCTGCCGCGAGGATCATAGCTGAATGTTTCCTCGAGCAAACTGTCTCCGTCTTGCTTCAGGTGCCGGCTCTGCAGCAGTCCATCCGGTTGCCAGACCTGCTCCTGGGTGCGTGTTTTTTGCCCCGTCAACGTCTGCTTACGCAGGGTTTCGCGGCCCTGGTCGTCATACGTGAGCTCAGTCACCAGGGTGGTGTTTGCTGTCAGGTCCCGGGTGGTGGTTTTGCTGGTTTGCCCCAGGCGGTTGTACTCAACCGTGACCAAAAGTTGCCCTTGATCAATGTTTTTGACTCGACCATAGCTGTCGTAGGTATAGACGGTATCCAGCCCAGGGTTGTCGGTTTGTATCACCTCTGTACGCTTGAGTTGACGACCCTGCATGGAAACGGAGTAGAGGGTTTCCCAGGTTTTTTCCTCGTTGTCGACCCAGGTTTCGCCGAGCAATTGGTTAGCGATGTTGTAGTGGTACTGACGTGTGCCTTGTTCATTGCTTGCCTGGGTCAGACGTGCGCTGGTTGTGTCAAAACCGAAGGTGGCTTTTTCGTCCCGCGCAGTGCTGCTGATCGGTTGCCCGGTAAGGGGCAGGTTGTAGTCGTATTCGATGGTGTCATTGGCGGGCGTGGTCCGGGTCTTGACCTGCGGCTGTCCAGCTTCATAGGTATAAAACTCGGTGCGTTTGCCGGTGGTGGTCCGGGTCAGGCGGCCCAGGCCATCGAACTCTTGTTCACCCACGGGAATGACTTCGCCATTGTCGGTCACGCTCAAGGCCACCGGCAGCTCCGCCGCACTGTGCGCGGCGTAAGTGCGTTTGATGACGCTCTCGTCGGGCAGCGTACTGCTGACCAGGCGTGACTGGGCGTCATAGGTGTAATGGGTGATCAGTTTCAACGGATCGCTGTGCTGGGTGGTTCGGCCCAGTCCGTCGTAGAGGAACGTCTCGGTCGCGATTTCTTTCCCGGCAGCATCCAGCGTCGCGGTGCGGGTCGGTTTGCCAAACAGGTTCGTCCAGGTTTCGTTCAAACCACTGATAGCCGGGTTTGGCCCTGGGCTTTGCATCCAGATACGCTGGATCGGCCCGCGGGATTCCTCCGTACCGATAGGGTCAATGTGCTGATGGCCTTCGACGCCGTCGGGGCCGATCACCACGGATTGCTCAGCCCAGTCGTCATAGAGAAAGCGGCTCGTGAGCTTCAGCTCGACGCCATCAAGCCAGTCGAAATCGCTCTGTTCGACCAGATTGCCCCTGCCGTCGTAAAGCGCTTCAAGCGTCTGGTACATGCGAGTCGGGACACTGGGGTTGACGTTATCCCGTTCCTGGAAAATCAAACGACCCAAGCCGTCAAGCACGCTGCGAGTCTTGATTTTTTTTGCGTTGATGCTGATGTGCTCGATCTGTTTTCCGTGCTGGGTGCTGAGTACGTACCGGTATTCGCGAAGAGCGGCGAAGTCTGTTCCGGGGGCCACCACTTCGCTGGTTAGACGCCCCAGGATGTCGTAGCGGTAGTGGGTTTCCACGCCATCGATACGGTTCATCAATTCGTGCGAGGTGAGCAGCGAATGCTGTCGCACAATAGCCTTGCTGACGCCATCGAAATCGGTGCTCACGGTTTGCGTGGTTTCTTGCACCGGCACGTTGAACTGACGGCTGATGAGCTTGCAGTAGTCAAATTTGATATGCGTGGATTTTTGGTTGCATGTGACCGTCTGACATTTGACAAGACCATGCCGAAGCGCATCACTCGGCACATCAAAGTGCTCATACACCGTACGCTCAAGTTCAGTCTCACCGCTGCCCTCTACCTCAAGCACCACCTCGTTGTCGAGCGTGAGCCATTCTTTCAGGGAGCTGCCCACCAGCGCCTTCAATTTCTTGTAGCGATAACGCGTGCGCAAGGTCGGTGCGTGGCCGTTGGCCGAGGGGGCCGGGGTGACGGTTTTTTCTTTGAGCTGACGCACGAAGCCTTCGGGGTCGGGCGGGCAAAAACCCTCTTCTCCGGCCGCGGGATACCAGAGACTGGTTTCGACCACGCCGTTGGCCTGGGTCTGGGTGCGCATGTTGCCAAAATTGTCGTACGTGCTGCTGACGGTTTCAGCGCGTCGGCGGTTGGGGTTGTCGAGTTGCGACCAAGTGGTTTTGACCGACTTGGGCATCTGGCAATAGTTGGGTTGTTGATCGTAGCTTGCGCCCGGCGTTAGAAAGTACTCGGTCTCGACCGTTTGCACATTGTTGCCCTGGGTGGTGGCTTCGCGGGTCAGCAGGTGGAACTGATTGAAGGAGCGCTCGATTTTGCGTTGCGCTTTGTCGTCAACCCACAGGGTTTCAACGGTGGCGTACTCATAGGAACCCGTGTGTTTGTAAAGGTTGTCGAGTCCGTCTTCAGTCCAGGCAATGGGAAGACCAAAGCCGAGGAAGTTCTTTTCGACATCACTCGATTGGCGCTTGTAGGTGTAGCGCACCTCAATCGACGGTTGATTGAACCCCGGATGCGTTACATGACGGGTTACGCGGGGCAGGGGTTTGCGTCCACTTGCAGGCGGGAACTGATGGCCACCGTCTTCATAGGACATTACCTCACGTCCGCCCGAGGGGGTTTCTACCTGGGACATACAAAGCTGGTCGTTGACCAAACTGTATTTGAAACGCCAGGACGCCAGCGGGTCGTCGGGCAGTCCGGTCTGGGGCAGGCTGATACTGGCGACGCGTCTGTCGGTCGTATCCAGGGTCATGACGTAGCGCGCCAACGGGCGGCCATCCGGCCCGCCAAAAGGTAGCTGTAACAATTCGACGGAGGCGCTTTCGCGCTTGATGCTCAGCAGGGTCTGACCCGAATCATCCTTGACCGATGTCAGGATCAGGTGAACCCCATCGAACGTCTCATAATCGAGGGTGATCTTGTGCCCGGTGGGCGAGTGAATTTCGACGGGCATCGCCACACGGTTTTGCGAACTGCCGTAAACCTCCAGGATCTCGACCAGACCGGACTTGTGCATGACGCGGTAACGGTTGGTGCCTTCCGGATAGAAATGGAAGCTGTCGAGCTTCTTTTCCTTCATGGTCAACTGACCACTGGTACTGTCGGTTCCAGTAACCTTGAAAGTTTCGCCGGTGCTCAGCGAAAGAATATTGCTACTCAGCGTGTACTGCGACAACTGCAGGTTCCAACCCATGCCGTATCCGCTGTCCACCGTGTTGAGCGGACTGTACGCCAACGCGAGGCCAAATCCAGGGCCGCGTAAATCATTGGTTTGTAGCTCGGGGAAGCTGATCGAAACCGTATACAAACCGGTGCGTGGATCAACGCCATTCTCCATTGAACTCATGAAGTTAAGCGCATTAGAGGACACGGAACTGGTGGCAGTCATTGTGATTAACCTCTACATGTCGGCGGGTAAAATAGCGGTTCGAACACCTGTAGGGATCAACAATATCTGTGACTACCACCTCAAAAACGACGGCAGGCAAAAAGCAGCGATAACGGCCAGCCTATGCGGTGTTTACTGACGTGCAATAACGGGTGACAGGCGTTCGGCAAAAACAATATCAGCCGATCGACGCCGGGTAACCTATCAGTTCTGATAGTAGGCAGGCCGCAAAACAAGGCGTACAAACTAGCCATCGATGACCAGCAACCTGACTGACGCCCGGTTAACAACCGACATCCATGCAGGGAACGCAAGGGAGTTCGCATGATGGCAACAGCACCGACCTCGCCTGACAACACGACGGTTTTACTGCCGGTTGCTCAGTTCACTGAGTCGCATAACCTTGAACTGGACCCCGATAAACTAGGTATTAACGGAGCGACGGTGGTAGCGCCACCTTATCAGGCGATGTCGGTGGGGGATGTGGTGACATTGAGCGTGGATATTTTTTATGGAGGCGTCTACTTCGAAACGCTCAAGCGACCCAGGACCCTGACTGCCGAAAACATCGGCGAACCCGTTTACTGGACGGTTCCAAAAGATGCACTACAACAGCTTCAAACAGGTGACCATATTGAGGCGAGCTACAGCATCGCCTATGTCACGCCGACTGTTGCCACGGTGTCGGAAAAACAAACCTTACACATTCTCGAAAAAACGAGCCCAGAGTTGCTGCCGCGCCTGTCAATCAAGGACTTTGCTGGTGACACCCTGGATCCCGACGCCTACCCGGACGGCATTACGCTGAGCATTGAGTTGTATGCCGGCATTCAGGTAGGTGACTGCGTGATGCTGCACGCCATGGGTGAATCCCGCTTGGTCATTGCGATATACGTTGATCAGACGACCATCGACAGTCAGACACTGCACATCCCTTTCGGCCATGCGTGGCTGGCAGCCAACAGCGGCAATGAAGTGAGCCTGATGTATGAGTATGCCCGGCTGGGCAGTGCGGGCGCGTCGCTGACATTGCCGTTGATGCTGCGCAAACCCTTGAACCTGCCGCCGCCCATTATCGTTGGTGTAACACCCGACGGGCCTGACGACTACCAAGGATTCCTGTTGGGCCAGAACGCCTTGAACGGCATCACCATACTGCTTCCTGAGGAGGCGGTGATCGGCTCGAACGATAAGGTGCAGATGGTCTTCGATGGTTTCCAACCGGGGGGGCATTACATGGCCGACCCTGATTTCGGCGATCCGAAAACATTCAAGATTCCTAAACGCTATGTGCCTGCGAACCTGGGTAAGCGTTTGGATGTGTTTTATGAAGTCACACCGCCGGGTGAGAAAGCCGTTAAATCCCGGCGCTACGACCTTCAAATCAAGAATCTGACCAGCGGGTGGCCAACCCTCCAGATCACTTCCCCCCCTGGAGCATCCAACGCTGAAGTTTCGTTAAAGACCGTTAGCGATGCCGTGACTGTTCGACTGCGAGCGTGGGTATCGATGGCCGAAGGGCAGCGGTTACGGATATACGCCAAAGGCGTTCTTCAGGCGGGCGACGTGGAGGAAACATTTAACGTTCGCGTCGGTGCTACTGAAGTAGTTACCGAAGACGAATATTTGGAAGGCGAAATCCAGGCGAAACTGCCTCGCACTTTTTTGGCGAAACTGAAACTCAACCAGCAGTTCAATGTGACCGTCGAAGCCAGTTTTGATGGAGGCTTCAGTTACAAGCAACTTCCTATGATATCCCCCCGGCTCGTTGAGTAGTCTCCGGCTGGTAGTCGTTCAATCTTAATGAGGTGATTATGATGTCAGGTAATTCGCTTGCCAGCCTTTTGGCCTGGATGAAGAACAGTTCGCGCATGTTGGGCTGGGGGCTTGTTGTGGCTTTGGAACGTCGCAAGACCAATCTGATCGTAGTGCAGGAATATATGAGGCGCTTTCGCGATCATAGTTATCTTCCCGCGGTAAGGGGGGAGGTGATGATTGTTGATAATAAACGAATGGAACTGATACACGATTTTGTGATGGATGTGCCTGTTCTGTCGTTTGAAAACGCTAATCTCAACGACTCCAAGGCCTTGCTGACAATGTCGGTCATGGGGGGGAGTCAACTCACCCTGGAAAAAGAAAGTGTAGGGTGGAAAGCCTATAAGGTGGATGAAATAGATCCGTTGAAAGGGCCGAAACTATATCTGGATTTGCTATTGAATGAAGTGCCTGGTGATGTTGACCAGGATGGGCGGGTCAAACTGGATTTGAGTAAGAGCGATAACTTTCGGTTAACGTTTGCCGAAACGCAGCATGAGCAACGGTTGGGTGGGGACTTCTTCAAGGATTTGTTCAACCAGTTGCCGGATGATCAGCGGGTTTATGAGTTGGGCAAGATTGAACGGGGGACGAATGAGCTGATGCGTCCGTTGTCGTTTGAGTTACGAACCCAGGCGAGCAACTCGCCGGCGGCACGGGATCCGAAGTCTCCGGAGTTCGGTGATGGTGCTGTACTTGCTTTAGTCAGGATGGAAAAGCGTTTGGGAGGGAACTTTCCAGGTCAAAATTACAAATATTTGATTCCTGATGATCAGGGGAAGGACTATTCGGCAACAGTGTTGTTGGACTCCAGTCGAACGATAGCTGGCCCGGTTCTACGCGAGGTTTCTAATCTTTTGCAGAGCGATGAATTCATACATATTTATGATCAAGACGGGGAGTTGAAAACGGCCGTATTGAACAGTGGAGAATTTTTAGTTCCTGAACTCGAAACTACAAAAAAAATTACCTTGTCTTCCGGAGAGGAAATTGAAATTGTGATGAATTCCTCGCTAGGTGCTTTCTTGAGTAAGGATTTGAACAAACTCACTGTTGAGCTTTTGGATAGTAAAGTTTTAATCGGATGGAAGCCCTCGACCATAATTGACTTTACTTTTTTAACTGCCGGGCAGGCTCCAGGGTATTTCAGGTTCAAACTGGAGTTTGAATTGCTGGTGGAGTATTCGGTTGAGCAATCGGATAGTGGTGTGCTGTTGCGTCGAACAGGTATTCAATTCGTACCGCGTACTAGTTTTGAATCCGCCACAGGGGGCGATGAGGGCGAATTCTGGTACGACATTTTGCTAATCGTACTGCTTCCTCTGGTTACCGCAGTTTATTTAACTGAGATGATCTTTGAGAGGTTTAAAGCTGAGTTTGATGAGCGACTAAACACAGAGATATCAATTACAGAAACAATTCAAGAGATCTTAACGCTCAACTTCGGCCAAGCCATTCAAGGCAACGAAATCTACGCCCCTCACGACATCGGATTTTTCGGCCGCATCAACCCCCAACAAACCTCATTCCTGATCGACCCCATGCAACCAATCATCAAGGCAGGCGGTTCCCAGCGGTTTGCAACCACTCCCGTGGTGGCTGGTGTGCAGT
>Ga0247819_10000222_pt1 | contig 36205 bp, 30 predicted proteins | sample 13C_Xylose_Day6_FD_193428 | JGI IMG/M metagenome (GOLD analysis project Ga0247819, IMG submission 193428) | Soil microbial communities from agricultural site in Penn Yan, New York, United States - 13C_Xylose_Day6 | ecosystem: Environmental > Terrestrial > Soil > Agricultural land | place: USA... | reverse complement strand
TTTTTAAAACCTATATTACCAGTGTGTTAGGTAGACTCTGGAGTTGCTGATGTTAACGATTGACGTTATTCGAAAATCCATGAAAGGGATGAAGGCTATTGTCGTAGCCCTCAACGAACACTCCCTACGGTTTAACGGCGACAACTCTATTAAGCTGGAGAAGTCCAACAAGGGTAATATCAAGTCGCAAGAAGGTAAGTTGTTTGCTGCGTTCAACGATTATGTTGCGCTGTACTTTAACTCAGAAGAACGTTTGGCACTGTACAAGCTTTATGAGAAAGCTCACCGGATCTGCGAGAACCCGACTTACCGTGGGTACAAAGTAGAACTGCCCGAGATCAAACCGATCCTGTGGCAGATTCTGGACTTCATCAAACCGGACCGGTTCATGGACTACATCCAGAACTCTCCGCACTTGGTGATTCCTCCGGAGTTGAACGTGGCAGCGAGCAAGGGTTATTACCCGGCTGAAACCACCATCACCGAAGAGCATTATGTGCACATGGTGAAGATGACGCTGCTGGTTCGTGTGATCTATCCGATTATCTTCTCGCTGACGTTCCGTTATGCTGGGTTCATGAACATGAGCTTTGCGGAATTCGTCTGTGGGGATTTGATCAAGGACAACCCGCACATCATCAACACCGAAGGTTGGCGGAAGCTACAGCTGTATGTTGATTATTCGTTCAAGAAGCGTGGGGAACCATTAAAGGTTGACGGCGTAGGGAGCATGGAGTATTTCGTAGAGCATGTACTCTACAACACCGTGTTCACTCGACTGTGCTGTGCCATTATTCCGGAAACGGAAGACGGCAAGAACCTGGCTACCGCGATCAACGCTGCTGTACGGCAGCACGAGTCGAGCGGTGCTAAGTGGCGTCGTAAAGACGACGGGTATGAAGGGGAAGAAGAGAAACGTTCGTTGTATGAACGTTATCAGGCCAAAGAGTCTGTTAAATCCACCGACGAAGAAGTTGAAGCTGAATTCTTCTCGATGGGGTTGATGGATGAGTGCGACAATGAACGTCACACTGATCGGTTCACCATCCCTTGCATGTCGCTGGGTATCAAACAACCGGAACTGGTTGAGCGTATCTTCGACAACATCCCACCCAACTGGGAATTCGAACTGGCGGCACACAACCTTAAATTACTGCAAATGGTATTTAAGGGTGACGTTTCCATCATGATTTACTGGGCGGCTAACTATACCCAACTGATGGCGGCCATTGCGCTGGCTCAGGTTCGGTTAGCTGAATGGGGTTATGAGTACCTGCCTTCCATTGTGGGGGCTATTCATGATCCGAACGGCATGCGGTCTATTGCCGATATCTTGAAGTTGACCTCGACAGATAAAGATTATCTGGAGAGTATCTGTGACGTTCAAAGTAGAAACGATGAGGGTCGATCCTTCAACGAGGCTATTGAAGACGCTACCGACTTCTTGGAAGGTCTTGCAGCGGGCCAGTGGAAGTCCAACTTGGAGTATGGCGTTCTGAATGAGCCTGAGATTTATGAGCGGGTAGAACGTGGTGCTTTGTTCGAGATTGAAATTGAACCGAAGATTCGTGAAGAGTTTATGCGTTTGATTAGGCAAATCAGCGAATAAACTAATTTAGATTGATGGAGAACAACGATGGCTGAAATTACGACTATACTGCAACAAGCGATTTTTGGTATTGGTACGACTCAACATGACCACGTGCATCGTCACAATACCCTGCACCTGGAGAACATCGAGATCGATCGACTCCGTCACGAACAGGAAACCGGCGGCATCCTGCCTCGCACCCTGAACGATATCGCCATGAACTCCGGGCAACTCTGCGCGCAGCCACAAGGCTATGTTTCTGTCGAAGACGGCATGAACATGCGCCGCGGCATCTGCTTGCTGAAGTTTCAGGTTTACTCGAACGCTTCCGAGTCTTCGGATCTGTCGGTGGTGTGCTATCTGGTCGGTGGCAACAGCTCTGCTGAAAACGGTCTGGATGGTACTACCCGTCTGCAACCGGTTCGCTGCTGGAGTACGCTGACTTCGCAAACCAGCGACAGTCATGGCTACCCAACGGTTCGTCAAGTCGTGGACAGCACTCACCAGTTCCTGCTGGGTGACCCCTACGGCGCGAAAGAGATGGCGGCGGTGCGTCCGTATGACGTGGCCAGTGCTGCACTGGGTTACGCAGTTACCGACGGCGACGGCTCCGCTAACAACTATTGTGGCGTAGCCAACTCCGACCTGACCAATCAGTTGCTCATGTCGAAGACTCAGAACCTGAACCCAACTCACTACTCCAAGGAGTTGTTGAAGCTGGCAGTTCAGACTGGCGATGATGTCAGTCAGAACGGTAAGGAACTGGCTTGGGCGATTGGTGACTACATGACCACCAGCAGCCTGAACGAGATCTCTCCGCACGATAACCCATTCATGCAGACCATGATGAGTGTGCTGAGTGTTCACAGTCTGGCGAACTTCCGTGGTTGGTCGGTCGATGAAATGGCCGAGGTATGGTCTAACTTCGCTGACGTCCTGAACTTGGACAACATGGACGTGACTCGCTTCGCGGTCGACGATACTACGTTGACCACCAGCGACTACGGTCGTGTCAATCAGCACGAGATCATTGCATCTGAAGCAGCCATGATGTGCGTGCACCAGTTGCTGGCTAACGGTCTCATGTCGTACAAGTTCTCGTCTACCAACAACCCAACCGAGTTCGACGGTGTTGGCGGTGACGAAGGCGGCGGCGTGTCGTTCTCTCCAGGTCAGGCCATGTCGGTTCTGGATAACGATGTCAACATGGAGGGTCGCGTTGAAAGCTTCAACCGTAACTTCACGGATTCGTTCTTCGCGAAGTACACCGGTCCTTATGCTCACTTGCGGACGCTCATTAACCTGAACATGGAATGCCATATGTTCGGTGAGACCCGTGTGACCATCTCGTTCGGTGGGGAGTATCAAAACTCCAAAACCTTCAGTAACGCAACCTATTACATCAACCATTCCAGTTCTTCCATCTCCGGTTCCGAGAACGGGCTGCTGGAGTCGAAGAGCTACTTGCAGAACATCAAGGAATATTTCTAAGGTGACCCGTCATGAATGAACTTAATAAGCTGTACAAGGCCATGCTGCTGTCCTGGAACACCCTCGTCAAAAGCGACGGCCGTATCCTGCTGGACTTGGACGGCGAAGAGTATCCCATCACCATTGACGGGATGAACCTCTACCTACCTACCACTGACGTGCTGGATGAAGTGGCGGTGGGCAAAGTGTTCTGGCACCCAGCCTGCGAGGATATCACCTCGAAGGAAACGGAAGTCTTCAAGGTGCTGCGCAAGGTAACCTGCCTGCGTCTGCTGAATGCCTTCCGTTCGATCCCTCCGGTGCTGTTCGCTGTATCTGGTACCAAGCCAAAGAACTCGTGGAACCAACGCGTGCTGGATCTCCTGGAGCCTCTCAAGGGCGCTAAGAGCGGTACCGTCAAGGAACTGGTGGACCTGTTCGGTCGTCTGCACGTTGAAGTAGAAGAAAACGGTCTCGACAACCGCTTCGTTCACTTCAAGACCACCAAGTCCAGCGGCAAGTTGTCGAAGATCAGCGGCGAGAAGGTGTACTACTCCACCAAGCCGGAGTTCCCGTTCTACAACGAACTGGTTCGCCGCATCGCTCGTACTGAAGGCAAGACCGACAACCAGCAGATCGAGATCAACAACCACAGCGTGTCGCGCGCCGCGGTCAAGTTGGCTATCCATCTGTTCCAGTTCATCGTTCCAGCGGTGCTGTCGCCGGATGACCACATCCATGAAGCGAACTCTCCGATTGCAGCTCGTATGGTTTCGTACCTGAACTGCTACGCGGACATCGCTGAACAGATCAACAAGATCCAGGGCACGTTCCGGTCGGAATTCGCGAAAGCGGGTATCCATCCGATCAGCCTGAGCTGGACTGAAGATCTGGAGAACCTGCCAGAGTGGTACAAGCAGGTTCCGAAGATGGACTACAACACCCACAACACCCACGAAGAAACCGTCCATCAAGCAGCAGGACGTCAAGACTTCGCCGGGCTCATGTCGGTGAGCAGCAACGTCAACCAAGCGCCAGTGCAACAGACGCCGGGTACTCAAGTCCAACAAGCAGGTGCAGGTATTGACCCGCTGACTGGTTTCGTGATCACCCCGCCGCCTCAAGTGCTGGCATCCGATCGACTGACCCGTTACGAATGCAACTTCGCGACCGGTCGTGTGACTCACTACGGTGTTGACACACTGACCAACCTGCCGGTTATGTACATCTGCACTCGCCAAGGTTCTTTCTTGGAGCGTCAGACACCAAACCCGGGTGCCGGTATGATGAACATGTTGGGTGGCTTCAACATGGGCATGGGTAACATGGGTGGTGGCGGTATGAACATGGGTGGTATGAACATGGGCATGGGCCAACCAATGATGCTTCCGAATGGCATGATCCAACTGCCAAACGGTCAGGTCATCCATCCGTCCCAGCTCAACCAGCAACAACCCGTCATGCCAACCGGTTCTCCAAGTGTCACCAACTTGGACAACAACAGCGGTAGCGGCTTCGGTAACAGCCCAGCCTGGGGTTAACAGGTAGCATTAATAACCAGCAGGGGTCGACCCCTGCTGGTTATTATTTTTTGTCAGAAAAAACTATTTTTATGCTCTGGCTGTATTATTACGTGCAATGCGTGTGTTTAATGCGCTTTCATTAACCTGATAGATCATTGTAAGCCCGCTGGTATCCTGGTTAGGATTGGTGATCCCGTTGATGTAAGCGGTGGTCCACCAGAGATAAGCAGGAACTCCCATGACCCGGAGGAAACGATAGAAGTCATTCTTGTACGCTTGCTGTACGGCGGGAACGACTTGTTGGAAAATCCCGGCTTCCTTGCGAATAAGCTCAAGTTCCGATCTGACCAACGTCTTATACCGTTCCGTATAGAACACATCTTTACCATTGTTAAAGTCGTTGTTGGCAAGTGGCATAAGTAACCTTCAGGGGGAGTCAATAAATTTAGAACCTATATTATCTTCCTGAACCTATATACCCTGATGTTTAAGAGGTCACTTGATGAATGAGTTCGAATTTAATTTAACCGGTATTACTGATGGAATCCGTTACAAATACGGATGTGGTGAAAACCAACTCCATCCAGCGCTGATTGGTGTAAGCAGTAATTTAATTGTGTTCCCTATGTGTTCCTCGGCTGGTCGTATGTACATGGCCGGTAACATGATTCCAAAATCTGTTCCGACTGAAGGTGCAGATGTTCGTTGGCTCATGAGTGGTAACGAACGTAAGTACGGGGAGACTGCACGTAAAGTAGTAGCCCCGAGCAACATGATCGTGGAAGAGTTGTTCAGTATCCGAAGTATGGATACGGGCAAGAACACCGATGACTGGGAGCCGACTCACATCGTTTATAAGAACGACGAGAAGAACGCCTACGATCTGTTGGAGCTGCCGTCCTACCACACTCAGAACACGAGCGTGGGTTGGGAGTACGTTTACGACAAAGATGTCCTGCGTAAACTGAAACCAGGTGCATGGTTGCCAAAGGGAACAATCTTCGGACAGTCTCCCCGTATTGACGAAGACGGCATCTGGCGCTTCTCGATGCCAACCAAAGTGGCTGCCTATTCTGACCACCGGACGGAAGAGGACGGTATCGTCATCACTGAGTCGTTCGCTGAACGTTGCGCTTGCATGTTCAAACACACTCGTGGCTTCAACTGGAACGAAGACGAATACGTTCCACTGATGCTGTACGGAACCGAAGAGAACCCTTCACCGTTCCCTCAGCCAGGTGAAGCTATCCGTGACGATGGCATTGTCATGGGTTTCCGTAAACGTATTAAGGAGAACGCACTGGTCAGCCTGACCAAGAAAGCACTGCGTGAACCTGATCCGACCTACGACCACCTGCTCTATGCTCCGCGTGATTGTGAAGTGAAAGCAGTCCACGTTGAGTCGGACCGTAGCAAGAACAAAGCGAACAACCGTAACACCACCTACATCCCGCAACGGCACAACCAGATGCTCGATCGTTATGAGCGTCGTCGTAACGAGATGTGGGTCAACGTACTGAACTGGTACGAAGGTAAAGTTCGCATGAGTCGTAATGGCAAGATCGCTATGACTCATCGCCTGAACACGTTCATTCGTGATGCGTACGGTAACTACACCGACCGCACGGGCCGTCCTAATCCACTGTTCCGTTCGATCAAGCGGGAGAAGTACAAGGATTGGAACGTTACCATTGAACTGAAACAACGCATGACCGGTCGTGTCAAGTGGAAACTGTCGGGTCTGAACGGTGACAAAGGTGTCGTCATCCAGATCATTCCTGATGACCATGCTCCGATGTACGCAGACGGTACTCGAGCAGAAGTGATCCTCAACAACATTCCAGCATTCCGTCGTCAGATCTACGCACTGTTGTTGGAACTGAGTATCAACTTCTTGACCATGCACATCCACCGTGAAGTGCAGCACCTCCGTAAAGAAGGTGACTACCGTAATGCACACCGTATCTTGATGGAGTACTTCGAACAGGGCTTCCCTGAGTTCGCCGAGATGTTCAAACTGGCGACTGAGGAAGAAGAAGACATGATCGAGTACATTGATAACGTGAGTAAGAAGAACATCTCTATTCACATCATCAGTAACTCCAAATTGTTCGGTGTTAACTTGATCAACAAACTGCGGGAGCGTTATAAGTATCAACCGCAGAAAGCAACCTGGGTTAACTCGTTGGGGGAGAAGCAAGAGACTGCTAACCCAATCATGATCAGTATCCAAGACTTGATCCTTCTGGACAAGTTCGGTAGTGACATGAGCGCTCAGTGCATGCCCAAGTCTAACTTGTTTGGTATGCCAGCGAAGATGAGCGACAGTGACCGTTACAGTTTGCCGATGAACGATAAAGGCAACAAGAACACTGCTGAGACTGAAGGCCGTTGGGTCACCAGTCAGTCGGGTGGTCAAGAGGTGGTTAAGTTGTTCTCTCTGGCGTATTCACCTGAGAACCGCATCAGTGCAGTTCGACGGTTTGTCCGAGCGAATGACGTGTTTAACATTCCTCAGATCATCAAGCCCGAAGAGTACGTGAATAACCGAGCATTGAACATGTCCGTGAGCATGATGAAGGACTCTGGGTTGTCTCTCCGTAATGAGCTGCCTAGCGACCGAGTCAGCAACGAACACTTGCAAGGTTACAACGGATCCCGTTTGGGTGGGCTCCTCGCTGAGCTTCACGATAAAGAAGCAGAGATCAAAGGTCAACAACAGGGTGGGCAAGTATCCTCATGATGAAGTTTAGTCTTCGAGAGTTTGCGAACATTCCAGAAGAAATGATGTTGCGCTGGCGAGGTTATCGGTGTCCGGTAACCGTAGTCGACGACGAAGGTGAATCTGTTGAGTCTGACACCTATGTGCTGATGTTGACGTGGTTGGGGTTGATTATCCATCGACACTACAACCACATCCCTTATTCGGTTAAGGAGTTGATCCCCTCGAATAAGGTGGCAGGTAACACAGCCAAGATGATCACCTACGACGATGACGTCCAGGCCATCCCCATCAACTACATGCTCGCCAAGCTGCTACCGACTATTAAAAGTTTGGCAGAAATCGATGACATCAAACGGATGATTCATATCTGGCAGAACAAACTTCATAACCAATCCGTGGTGATGGGTGAAGGGTCGTCTCTGTCAGCCTCCGCAGAGTCCGTGGGTGATCTCATGGCCGATGAAGGGGTAATGGAAATCCGTGATCAGATCCTTAACAAGGAGATCTCGATCGATGAGGGGGAAGACAAGTTCAACCTCCACATCAAAGCGGCTGAAAGCTTAGACCGTAACGTCATGGCCATGCTGGCTCGGACGGGTGGTGTGAGTGTGAACCAGGCGTATCAACTGTCTGTGATGCGGGGTGGGGTGTTCAGTCTCAACAACACCATTCACCCCAACGCGGTCTCCGTGCCGTACGCTCACGGCATTACGAACTTGGCGGATTCGCTGGGTGAGAAGAACGCCTCGGGTAAAGCTCTGACCAACAACGGTAAAGCGTTGAAGGACTCGGAACTGTTCCACCGTAAGACCCACATCCTGACCGCTGTTGTGCGTGGCATGAACTTCGGTTGGGATTGTGGTACTCGGATCTGTGTTCCTATCAAGATCGCCAGCATGAACGTTGCGATGGGGTTACGCGGCAAATGGCAGCAAATGCCAGCCGGGAATCTCCAGCTGATCGATAACGACAATGTCTGGGATATCAAGGTAGGGGAAACGATCTGGATTCGTTCTGTTGCGTTCTGTAATAGTCGCGACGCTGGTGTTCCATGCGGAACATGTTACGGGATGATGGCGACGTCAGTTCCGTTCAACCAGATGATGGACAAGATTGCGAACGTGGGTATGTGGTCAGCAACTTCTATCTGTAACCCGATGGGTCAGGGGATGCTGTCAACTAAACACTTCATTCGAAATGCAATCACACGGCAGTTTGTCCCGCACAAGCGCGACACGAATATCATTTCCAGTAATGGCGATGAGATCTTCTTGAATCCAGAAGTCATTGAACCCGGATGCGACATGATCTTGGGTGCAGAGATTGTTAACGTCCTTTCGGACATCCGTTCCTTGGGTGACCTGAACGCCGTTAGTCTGGAGAAGCTGCCGTATTTCGCTGAAGTAACTTTCCGTTACGCAGTCGAAGATATCATGATGGGTGGTAAAACGATTCAGCAACACGCTGCCCACACATCGGTATCCTCTCGTAAAGCGCGGTTCTCGTTGGAATTCCTCCGTTACGTCTTGGACCACGGTTGGGAAACTCTCGGGAAGAAGCATATCCGTATCGACCTGACTCATTGGAATGTAATGGAGCCTGTGTTCAGCCTGCCATTCATCCGGGAAGACTTGGATGCTCACCGTGCTCGTGTAGAGAGCTTCATCACCTTTAGCAAGCGCAACTCAACGTGGAAAAATCAAGTAGTCACTCCGAAAGTGTTCGGGGAGGTTCTTACTGAGTACTGGACCCTCATTGCTCAGGAAATTAAAGGTATTAACATCGTTCACCCGGAGATCATGTTGTACTGCTGTCTGACAGCGACTCCAGGGGGTATTGATGCATCGATCCCAACGGGCGATGTACCTAAGTACTTCTCCAGTTTCGAAGAGGCTGTAATCGGTCGAGGTATTGGCCACTTGATGATCTACGAGCGACAGCAGAACGTGCTGAACAAAATGAAAACATTCCGAATGGTCAACCGTCAAGGTAGTCCTTTGGAGGCGTTCTTCAGTTTGGGTGTAGGTTAACCTAAACGTTTAGCGGCTGCTTAAACCGGACGGGGGTCCCGAAAGGGGTCCCCTCCTACCGACTTAAGAGGTCGCCATGCGTAAGACAGTCACTATTAGTAAAGCGTATCACTACCTGAGGATCTTTGACTACCAACCAGATTTCATTCAGAACGTTATTAAACCCTTCTGCCGGATACACATGTACCAGACGGGGATGAAACCGAATCCTCAAACCCGTCAGATGGAACGCGTGCTGGACCACGTCTTTGCGCGTTCTAATCACGATAAAACGGAATACCGATTCTCCTCGAATCTGCTGGATAAGTTCTTGGACTTTGCGGTGTACCGTGGCTACGATCGTTCTCGTATTGTAATAGTAGACGAGCCGATCATTGAACCTGTTAAGGTAGAGTTTACCTTTCAGGAAGGATTTGAAACACCACGGCCCAATCAGGTGGAATGGACCGATTACATGTTGACCGATGGTTACCTTAAGGTGAACAACGACAACACGGGCGGTGGTAAAGGCTACATGGCTATCTACGCGATGGCTAAGCGTGGGTATCGAACAGTTATCACCATGCAGCCTCGCTACATTCCGATCTGGAAAGGGGAGCTTAACAAGTTCCTTAAACTGGATCCCGGTGACTTGCTGGTTTGGGAACACCCCATCCCCAAATTAGCGGAAGCTTTTAACAACGGTACGGTGAACCCGAAGATTGTTATTGTGCCAATGTCTCGAATCGAACCCTTCTTAAGGAAGAAAGAGATTCCGGATCCTGTTGACCTTGATGATGTATTCAGGGCTATCAGACCAGGGACGCGCATTATTGAAGAAGGGCACGAGGCTATTCACCAAGTGTTCTCCTCGCTGATGTATGGCAACCTGCTGATGACGTATGTACTGTCAGCAACGCTTAAGTCCGATGACCCATTCGTTAACCGTGTCTATGAGTGGTTGTACCCGGTCTCAGAGCGCCACAGAGAAGCGGATGCTCAGCACTACATCGAGACCATGGCTTACTTGTACAAGATCAACCTGCGCAAGCACAAGGTCCGGTGGGAGCGTTATGGGGCCTATGACGATAAGGTCTTTGAAGAAAGTATCTTGGCGTCTAAGGAGTTAACACAGTTCTTCTTTGAGCTGTGGGATAAAGCGTTTCAAGAGTGGTACTTGCCGTTTAAGGAGGAAGGAACGAAGTGTTTGTTCTTCTTCTCCCGTAAACAGATGTGTAAAGAGATGCTTAAACGTTTCCTCAAGAAATATCCAGGATGGGATATGGAGACGTATTTGGCCAGTGAAGAGAAAGACAAGGAGAAGTACAAGAAACATGAAGTACTCTTCACAACGCAGGGTAGCTGCGGTACCGGTAAAGATATTCCGGGACTGATCACTGCATTCTGTAGCCATACAGTGTTTTCTACTCAAACCAACCGTCAGATGATTGGGCGTTTGCGTGAGATCTTCCGCTTGTTCGGTGGGAAGATTACTCCGAAGTTCATCTTCGGTGTGTGCGTAGACATTGATAAGCATCTGTCGTGTATGGACAAACGAAAAACTGCTTTCGCGGCTAAGTCTAAGTCGTTCAAGCGGATGAACCTGGATTGCGCTCTGGAGTAGTTCAGAGCGTGTCCTTCCTTTTTGTGGGTGATCAACATGCTACCTCAGTTAACCAGCAAAATACTGGTAGTGTTAAGAACCGATTCCAATGGCATTAATAGTGTCATTGGTGAAATCGGGGTGGTCAAGTGCTTAGAGGATTATTTACGACACGCCAAGTCGGGTAATGCCTTTTGCACAATGGCGAGCGACGAGCTGGTTTGGAACAACCCTGAATTCATCGAGCACTTCGTTGAAGAGCTTGTAGCCGAGACGACTGTGTCGGCTCTTTCGATGACTGAAGACGGCCTGATGCTTTTAAATGATCCGGACGACCTCAGGACTGATTACGAAATGGAAATCTTCGAGTCGGTGGAAGGCGTCTTGCTGAACAACAAATCGGTGCTGGAAGATCTAGCGCATAACTACTGCATCGAGAGTTGGGACGTGGTTCGTAATTTCCCCGGAATGTTGGTTCTGTCTGTTAAGGGAGCTAAAGTCAAATAAACAGCAATAAGCACTTCAACGACCAACCGGTGATTCTGGAGTACAGAAGCAATATTGAATGGGACCCCGTTATCAAAGAAGTGGTGATGGATCTCCTTGACAATGCTTTTCGTTATGGTGATGGGTTCGGTGCCTTTAGTCTGTTTGGAGGAACCCCTTCTTGGGCTAACTCTGCGTTGATTGAAGAACGAGTCCGAAGCCTGTTGTTAGACGAAGACGGTTGGCCTCTCTGAAGTTGTGGTGGGAAGGTACACTGCAAAGATTACCGAGATTGTGGAGAGACTTATTGTCGACAATGCGCTTCTGCTTAACTCGCTGTATTCCCGTTTTTTAATACAGCAGACAGAATTTATCAGAATTGTTTCAAATCACATCATACTCAAAATAACTGGGTGGGAAAAAATGGCTAAGCAATCGTTCGCACCAACCCCGAGCAATGTGAAGACTGTGGTTGTCAGGCTTCCACACGCACCAACGGAGAACGTGGACAAACAGTTCGTGATTCGGCTGATGGTGGTCGAGCGCATTCGTGCGTACCTCGACGTACTGGATTTCAAAGCGCTGCAAGAGGAGGTACTCCGGAAACACATCAAGGTCCCGGCCTTCTACGAGACCGAGGAGCAGCAACGGGATTACTTCGATTCGGAAGCCATGGAGGTTAAGAGCCTTTATGACCGGATTGAACTCGATCCTTTATTCAAGGAAGACTTCATGTCTCTGAAACCCTACCAAGGCCATAAGTGGACGCTACGATCGACCACCGAACACGCCATCCTTCTGTCCATCGAGGTCTAATGTGGAACTACTAATCGTTAAGCTGGATCCGGAAACCCGCGACGAGTTGTATGCGGACATCAACCCCAACCTCGTGGACTTCGTGCTGCTCGAAGCCATTACGTTGGCGGGCAAGGAGATGATCAACAATCCCGATGCCATGATCGAAGCTTCTGGTGATGACGTTTATCATCTGAACGATCCTGAAATCGATATGGATGACAGCATCCGGGCGATCCTCGACGTCATGGTAGAAACCGACAAGCTGGCCGGTATCGACACCACTGCCGAAGGCTACGACATTGAAGAGAAGTATCCGTTCATTTCGGATAAACTCGTGCTGGCTCTGTCGTCGATTACCTTTGCCAACAAAGTCGGCGAAGTAATCATGTTCCACAACGTTATCTCGAATCCAAAGTTTGCCCAAGGCGTACACGTCAAAGGCACTCATCTGGGTAACGTGGCCACGTTGTCATTGACTCCGTTGGCCGAAGCAGCACAGACCGTAATGGCGGTTCAGAAAGCGGTAGAGCTGGTTAAAGACCAACTCATCTGCGATATGCAAAGCCATATCAAGAAAGGTTGACACCCCTTTTAATACCCTCCTAGCCCCGTTAAGGGCTAGGAGAGGTTAGGACCTTTCTTTTTTTTCTACTTCAATGCGATATCAAGATCCAGAATGGAAGTCTTGCTACCAGCGGTGTGGGCTGCCTTCATACGTTGCAACATCATGCGGGTAGGGATCAGAACGATCTCAGAGCTAAGACGCTCTCCGTAAGCTCCCAGACCCAATCCACAGCATGTCTGGCAATACTCACCATCCACCAGAATGCAACGGTTGGTAACGCGGACCTGAGTAGGCTTCCCGACCAACCCGCCGACGTTCTCTTTGGTGATCAGGGTTACGACCTTATTGATCACTGCGTAAATCCCAACCCAGTACTTCTGGTTGGTCTTGTCAATGATGACCGTCTCAGTCGAAGGCGAGCCACAATCTGGAGTGGTCATGGAAACCACCGCACGACCGATCAGACGCAACGTTTCCTTAACCTGAGAGCCACCCTCACCTGTTGCCATGGAACGGCTGTACGAGCCCGCTACGGCGGTGTTGATGTACGCAGCCAGATGATTGGTGTCCCAACCTTCATCCAGCGACTGAGTAAGCGCAACCCAACCATCACCGGTGTCATTCGGTTCAATACCGAACGCAATGAACATCCGCTTCCGGCTGTTATCAATGAACTTCTTGTTGATGAAGAACTTCTTGGAAGGACCCTCCATCATCTTCTTCATGTCCAGTGCTACAACCTGGTCCACGATGGTGGTGAAGACAACCGGGTCATTCAGCTCGTGGGCATGCTCTTTAAAGAGACGATCACGAAGCGCAATAACCTCAGGATCAACTGTCAGCGCGTCCAGACCACCCGGCTTGATGTAGTGGGTCCCCAACCCTTCGAGGAAGTTGCAGTTGTGAGTGAACATGAGACATTCATCCACACTGGCTTTACCCTGAGGGATGGTTTCCCCTTCTTTAGGGTTGTCCACCATGATTTCCCGGAAGAGGTCTTCGAAGAACCCTTTGGTGAACTCGCGGTTAACGTATTCAACGGTACCCTTGAACGGTTCCCAGATCAGGATGATGTTGAACAGGAATAACCCGAAGGTGGTCTTGACCGGTTTACCTTTTAGGACAGGGTGAAAGTCACCTGGGAGCTCGAGCAACTCATCCATGTAGAAGAGGGGTTCATTGACATTACCTCCCTCTACCCGAAAGGGCTCATTGTCGATGAGGGTCCAATGGTACCCTTTCTCGATGTAAACACCGTACGGCTCCAGTTTGAACAGCTCAGACGAATCAGGGTCTTCGAACTGAATGGTGATCAGGTACTGGACACTACCCTTACTGTCATAGCCCTCATTCGTGATGAAGTGTTTGAGGTATTCGAGCTTATTCACGGATGATAACCCCTTCCATCATTTCTTCAACCTTGGTGATCGACGCAATGTCTTCAATCACACTGTAAAGATATTGGGTGGCTTTCTCTTTCAACCAATTGTCGTTGATCTCAGAGATTAGGTAGAGCGCAATCACTTCTCTGGCGTACTGGAGATTAGCCTCTAGGGTATTAGCCTCCAGCAGTGCCTCTAGGGGCGCTTTAAAGAAGTTTAGGTACGTGGACATAGTGCCGCCAGCCTGACCGTTGTTAATCAAGTGGTCGTACGCATGGGTGCCTTCCATGAAGGTCTTGTTAGCTATCACCCGAGTAACAATGTTATCTGGGGTATTGACCATTTCGTCAGGACTGAAGAGTGTGTCTTTGATCGCTTTCAGTGTGACTTCGGAAACATCCTCGATCATGCACTCGTATTCCGACAGGTCTTCATCCTCACCCCAGAACTTCTGCATGGCCTGGAGGAGACGGTTAACCGGTGGAATATCCATGCATTCTAAAAGGGACTTCAGACCGATGAGGTCTTGATAGTCTTGAAGACTCAAGAAGAAGTCCAGTAGTTTGGTCAACTCTTTGATCTTGTCTTCACCTGCCACGTCCTGATTGAGGGTGATCCCCATCTCAGTGAGCAGGTTAATTATATTGACTGTCAACATCACGAAGATGGCCTGCTTCTTCACCGGCAGGTCAATGTCTGTGTTAGACAGCAGGTCCGCAATTTGGCTAGGGAGAACTGAGTTCTCATCCGACAGCAGAATTAAATTAAACGCCTTATCCAATATTTTAGCCTGTAGAGGCGGGATAGCGCTACGGAAGGTAATCCACATTCCTCCGACCATGACGTCGGCGAGGTTACCCTCCTCATTCAAGTCTACTGATTCTTCGACATCGATAAGCATCGATTAACCCTCTGTTTAATTCAAGGAAGCTATAGCATCATGGCAACTAAACAACAAAGCATGAAAGCCAAAAAGACCGACCGCAGAAAGGCGAAGACCAAGGCTCGTGTGAAGGCAACTCAGAGCAATTTCATGGGTCAGCGCAGCGCCGGTGGTTTCCACGATAAGAGTGTTAGCGTTTACGACCTGATCAACAATATCAAGTCCGGCGCGACCAAGATCAAGCACAGCCAAAACAACGGCCAGATTCCTGAAGTCGGCATCACCCGTGTTGACTTCCTGCGCAGTATTCAGGAAACCCTGAGTCAGGTTATCAAGATGCACGGCGGTATCGCGGTGTACATGATCCTGGCTGAAGACGAAGGTCGCTTCCAGATCACTCCTGAGAACACTGCGCGTATCGAAACCTACGAGCGCTCAGTGGTGCGTCTGGTGGAGAACGTGGACGCGGTGGTTCTGCTGGACCAAGCCGGTAAACAACCGGAAGACTACGTCGAGATCGTCATCGACGTGGCTGACGTGATGCGTGACCTGATGGTGATCTACCACAAGTCGACCTTCGAGATGCTCAAGACCAAAGAGCAGGAAATCAACCGCTATGTGACCGAACACCTGCCGACCAACGTCGACGTCTTCGAGTACACCCGCCAGCTTCACGAAGAACGTATCAAGAAGGTCGGTCCTCTGTACATGACCACCACCGGCGTCAGCGCCAAAGAAGTCGCCGAGATGGTTCTGATGACTCAGACCCTCCTGAACGAGAACGGCGAAGACGTGGTTGTTTCCGCTGATACCAGCAATATCGTGCCGGATGCTCACCCCGACGTTGAAGCGGTTCGAGACATTCCGCAAGACCCTATTACCGAAGAACGTATCAAGGATGCCCAGTAATGTCCGAAGAAAACAATCCGTCTGAACAGTCGTCGCTGGCCAGCGCTGTCGCCAGCACCATTCCTCCTGCACCCAAGGTCTTCGGTTATGGCGATCACCATACCCCCGAGAACACCCCGCTGAAGACCCGGGTAGAGTCTCTGCCTGAATCGGCCGGTACGCTGGAAGATAACGACGCTAACCGCAGCCAAGGCTTCACCACGGTCTACATCGGCAATAGCCGTAAAGACTTCGAGTCCGTTCAGGAACTGGTGTCGCTATGGTTCTCGGTCAGCAGTATTCGCAATGCGTCCAAGACCAACCGCATCAACAAGAGCATGCTCAACGCGGCGACAGCCGAATGGCATCAGTACTGTGATGAGAAGTACCCGGGTATCACCTACGACGAAATGGAGCAGCGTGCAGCGGACATGTACCGCTACCTCCAGAACACTTCCGATCCGATCATGGTCAAGACCAAGATGATGCTGGAAGAAGACGTAGTCAACGTCTACAAGGCGTCTGATACCGTCGTCATGAGTGACATCACCGGCTTGGTCCCTAGCGCCACGGTCAAGCCTAACAGTATGTCCGAAGAAATGGAGCGTGGGGCTTCGCGCGGCAATAACAGTCCCTACCTCTACTCCGTGAACCTGCGGAACAGTTACCTGAAGTTCCAGTTCTCCCGTGGTCACAAGACCGACGCGGCGATCATGATCAACGAAATCAACGCAACCATCCGTGGTTACGTTCGTATGGTGGGTGGTAACTCGCTGGTGCTGTCGACCATTGCCGGTTACCGCGCCGTCTGGAACTGGCTGGTTCCTTACATCACCAGTTCCAGCGTTGACGGCATTGCCGACTTCAATGACCTGGCTCGCATCATTCGTTTCCGTGACATGGAGGTCATCCTAGCTGGGCTACTGTCGTCCTTCGAAGACGATGAAGCCAACATGGACCTGCGCTGCTTCAACCTGGGCTGTGACTGGAGCTCCTACGAGAAGATCAACCCGGCGCTGCTGGTGCGTAATCGTCCAACGGCTCACACCGACGAAGAGTTGGCTATTCTGGGCAACATCTTCAACGGCACTGCTCGCTACAACATGAAGCAGTTGCTGGACCTGATCGACAAGGCCACCTACGGCATCGAAGACAGCTACATCTATAACGAGAAGCAGACCATTCGTCTGACCATGGGTTCGTGTTCTTTGGCAGAAGCCTTCGACGCACTGGACTACATGGTCACTCAGGTGGATCCGCAGATCGCCAGCGCGCGTAACAACATCACGGACCAGGAAGCGCTGGAAGCTCAGATCGGTATCATCCTGAGCGGTGTGGGTGGTTGTGAGTTCCTGCATTGGGTGAAGGAATACGCCATGTTGCCGGAACCGGGTACCGAAGGTGAACCACGGATCTTCCGTCGTCGTGACGTGGACCAGCTCGAGTTCAACAAAGGCCTGCGCGGTGCACTTAAGCGTGACGACTACCTCGATAAGCAGGTGACTCGTTTCGTGTACACCGTCGGTCCGTACATGTCCAAGACCTTCATCGGTCTGCGCAACTGCAAGTGCCCTAAATGTGGTAAGGGCGCGGAAGAAGTCAACGGTCAAGCTCGCAACTTGGGCTACACCCCGATCGACGTCTTCATGACTTTTTTTACCCATACCCAGTTCATGTTGGTTCGAACGGCGGAAGCGAAACAGCGGGCCGAGCTCGAAGTCCGCTCCTGATATCGGGGCAGGCATTTCATAACGATCAGTACAGGCAAGCGTTCGCTAACTTAGCGAATATCGACGAGAGTGTTTTCACGACCGAGCAGCTGGCCCTGAACAAAGATCTGTTATATGACATGAACATGGGTTACATCGATGTCAAGCGACTGCGGCCTGGTCATGGCGCCCTCTATTATGAGGCTGAGAATGAGTACAATCATCCTTGGTCAATGGAATACATAATGGAGCAGTACCATTTCCATAAGCTGCATGAGTTCATGACGTTGACGGAATACCTGAACACACCTGCCCACATGGTTAAGCGAATCCTTAAGGGCAGTGCTAAAGGCAAAGCTGATCGCGCTAAATGGGATGCGGAGAAGAAGGCAGAAGCGGAACGACTGAAGAAGGGTCGGTTCCAAGACACCTCTAACCCCAACATGCCCATTGAAGATCAGCAGCTTGCTGAAGCATGGAAACTTGCCAATATGGAAATGGACGGCAAGAACCAGTAACCTCAATAACTCAGGCCTCCCTTTTGGGGAGGCCTGGGTATTTTATGGTGTACACCCATGTAGCACTTTATTTTTCTTTTCAGGAAGGGGCCCCTTTCATGAGCAAAGAGCAGAAGGATTACTCTTCTCCTGTGGTTGAGAAATTGACCAAGGACGAAGCGCCCGCTGTGGAGGTTGTTGAAACCGCTCCTGCGGCAAAAGCGGAGGCCGCTCGGCTTCCGGGTACCGTTATCCCAGATCATATCGGGATTGGTAAACTGTTGAACGCCAAGGCGACAGCAGTAACCGATATCCTGACCGCGCGTGTCGAGCAGCATTTCGAATACGCCATTGGTTCCAAAAGCTTTGCTGACCGCGAAGCCCGGGCCAACGAACAGGGTAGCTTCATCAACACCGTTCTGGGTAGCCTGGAGTTGGACTTCGAGAAGTATGTGGTCTTCACTGACTTCCTGTTGACCCAACTGCGTGCAAACTCCGCCGACATCGGCTCGGGCAAACTGCTTCGTCATATCGCCGGCCTGGCCGAGTCGTATGACAAAGACAAGATCCGCAAGTACACCACGTACATGTCGTTCTTGACCCGCGTTGCGTTGAACTGGAACATTCGTTACAAGCTGAACACTCTGATTGACGTCAACTTGTTCGTCGCGGGTTTCAGTGAGAAAGGTCGCGAGAACATCACTACTTATTTCAACCAGCTCCAGAACGTTTAAGGGATTCCATCATGAGTCAAGAAAACGCAATGCAAGACGACATCGTCATCGACGAGAACGAAGAGTTCGTCGCACCTGAAGCCAGCCACGTTGGTCTGGTGTTCCAAGCCCTCGGTGACACCGTTGCCGCTGTTGCCGGCACCGAAGGTCTGACCACTGCTCAAGTTTACCTCCACGGCGTTCTGAGCGCTTCTGGCGGCCTGAGCTACACCCAGTCCATCGCCGGTGCTGAAGGTTTCTTCGCCAACGTGAAAGAAGGCGCGGCCAAGGCCATCGAATACATCAAGAAGATGTTCAAGAGCATCTGGGGTTTCTTCTTCAAGAAAGAAGGCCCGGACGAAGCCAAGGCTGTTAAAGCAGCAGTGGCCGACAAGAAAGCTGATCTCGAGAGCGTCGACAAGGTGAAATCCGGTCTGACCTCTGCTGCCGGTTCTGACTCCAAGGACCTGGTCGAGCACATCAGCAAAGCGACCTCCATCGGTGAGCTGAACACCCTGTCGAAAGACGTGGGTAAGAAGAACACCAAAGCTCAACAAGCTCTGGTCGTGAAGATCAACCAACTGGTCGAATCGCTGGAAGGCGAAGTCAAGCTGGCCAGCGAAGTTGAAGCCGAAGCCAAGAAGTCCGGCGAAGCAAGCTACAGCGCCTGGGCGGCTGGCATCAAAGGCGGTGTGTCCGGCACCGAGTCCCTGATCACTACCCTGAAAGGTATCCGTGATCTGGCTGACCTGAAGGCTGCCGAAACCACCCTCGACGCACTGAAGTCGCACACCGACATCATCAGCAAAGCACTCGAGGCCTCCGGTGGTACCGAATCGCGCGTTCAAGGCATGATCGACAGTCTGTCCAAACTGGACGGCAACGCTTCGGCCAGCGACGAGCAGAAGAAGGAAGGCGACGACAACCTGAAGGCTCTCCAGCTCTTCATGAAGTCGGCTGCGCGTTACTCCGGCCTGCTGAAACGTACCCTTTCCCATATGAAATCTGTGACCACTGCCACCGGCAAAGTGTTCGGCGTTTAAGGAGCCAATGATGGACGAAATTATCAGCGAAGCGGAACTGGAAATGGAAGCTCCGATTCCAGAGCCGGAACACATCGAAACCATTCTGGAAGGCATGAGCGATTCGATCGATCAAGTGGCCGGTACTGAAAGCCTGACCAACGCTCAGGTCTACCTGGGTTCGGTTCTGGCGGCCAACGGTTACATCCGTCGCAACCAGGTCGGCCAGGAAGCCTTCATGTCGAAGGTCGGTGACGGTTTCAAAGCTGCCATCGCCTACATCAAGAAAGTCTTCACCAACATCTGGGACTTCTTCTTCAAGCGTGACGCGCCAAAGCTCGCCGCTGAAGCAAAAGAAGAAGCCAAGGCGGCTGAAGAAGTTCTCAAGGTCGTCGAGTCCGGCGGTAGCGACGAGAAAGAAACCACTCTGGCGCTGAACAACATGCGCAAAGTGGCCATGGCTCTGAGCCACGAACCTGACACCAACAAAGCAGCTCTCGATCAGATCCTGAAAGAAGCTGACGAAGCGATGAAAGGTGACCAGGCGAAGAAGAAGGCTGCTGTTCTCAGCATCGGTCGCGAACTGCCGAAGCTCAACAAGCGCTCTTCGGCGGCCGTCAAGAAACGGATTGACGATGTCATCCGCACTCTGACCAACTTCGAGAAGTCGATGGATGTGGTCATTCAGAAAGGCCAAGCTTCTTCCGCCTCTCCTGAGGAAAAGAAACTGGGTAGCGATCTGAAGAGCGCCAAAGGCGAACTGTCCGACGTACTGGGCAAGTTCAAGAAAGCTTCGAGCGAAAGCACCGTGGCCAACTTGAAGGACTGCTATACTCACGTATCGCAGACCATCACCTCCACCGAGGCTGCTTACAAACAGCTTGAAGGTGGTCGCAGCATCATTCAAGGTGAAATCAGTAAGCTTGAATCCGGTAAGGACGATGAGTCCAAAGCGGGCGTTGCTGCGCTTAAGAGCTTGCTGTCTTCGGTCAGCTCGCTGGTTACCGCCTCCAAAGAGCTTCTGAGCTCCAGTAAAGGTCTGTTGAAGGCTGGCAACAAGTCCTTCGGCTACTAAGTAACAAACCTGTACCCCTACCCCGAGCCTTCCGGCCGGGGTAGGGGTTATGGCTGCTTATGCTGCTTCGTTGAAGAACTCTTTGTTGGTAAACTTCTTGCGAGGTCTCTTGCCGGCTTTGATTTCTTCCAGCAGTTTCTCTTTACCTTGCTCTATCATGACACGTTCGAACTCTTCCTTGATCTTGTCAGCCTCAGGGAAGCTAAACAACGAGTTGCACAAACCAATGGCGTTAGCCTCAGCACTGCTCGCGAAGTTAACACCAATCTCACGGAACTTGTTAGGGTCCGCTCCCTCGATCTTCACTGTCTCGACCTGAGTGGTACGGTTACTTACGTTACCCGCCAAACCGCCATGAGGATAAGCACCCTCAACGTCAATGTCATCGTTCATTCGACGACCCTGACTGATCACGTCTGCAAGCCCCTCAAAGATCGCATAACCAACGCTAGCGTTCTTCTCAGTGTCAAGGAGGGCAATCCAGTTCTTAAGGGTAGGAAGCTGGTCTGTGAAGCTTGTGTCACGCTTACTCGGAGTACTGCCCCACGCAAACCCGTTATCCCGAGCTACGAAGCTAATCGTGTCCGAAATAACCTTAGGCTGAGAAGCGTAGTTAAAGAACTCAGAGTATTTGAGCAACATCCCCAACGACAGTGTCAAGTCATTCGTCTTATCGTTGATGTATTCAATAACCCAGTTGTCACAGATGCAATAACTGGAATACAGATACGGATACTTCTTCTGCATGTAACGGTGCCACTGAGGAGAGCCCGGTAACAAGTGAGCGCCTTCTTCGGTGTACAACTTACCGCTTACCCCTACTGCCTTGGCACAACCTTCCAGCGACGTATCAGGCTGCTTGCCGTCCACAGGCTGACGTTTGATACAGAAGAAGGACATGTAGTCGACCCACTTCCATTTCGCCATGCAACGAACCGTTGGCCACTTCTCTTGAGGGTCCAGCGGGCTACTGCTGCCATCTTCCTTGATCTTGTGAGTCCGACCCAAGTCCAGTTTGTAGAAACGGAACTCTTGAGGAATCGATGGATCGCAGTAAGCATCATCGAGGTTATAACCCTCGTTAGCCAGCGCACGTTCCATTGCCTTCATGTCGTACTCAGCGTTCCAGCTGGTGATCCAGTCAGGACCCCAGAAGTGGAACATGTCGAGCATGGCTTTGGCTACTTGACCCGGCGTGTCATAGAGCTCATAAACGATCACCGCAACTTTACGGTCGATCTTGTGTTTGGCCAGATACTTGTCTTCGGCTTCCTTCAACCGCTGAATGATCTCTTCATCACTCGGTTGTCGTCCATCCGCTTCCTTGTAGAAGCCACGAACACCTGCGAAGTACACCTTCTCCTTCATGGTCAACGCTGCCATGATCATCGGCCGGGTAGCGTCGTCTTCCCATTCCATGTCGGCTTCAACGTCAAACGATGCAACGGAGTAAGGTTCCTTCTCTTGGTATTCCCCGTACTTCTTAAAGAACGCATATTTAATGTGAACCGGTGGAGTCTGGTCCAAACCAAACACGAACTGGTTATTCGAAACGTCTCGAATGCTGGCCTTATAATCCAACGATCCGTAGATCTGTTTCTTGACCATTGAAGCGATCTGGCAACGTGGAAGTTTGTATTCCCGAACCGCACTCATTTCAATGTAATCTTTGTGTTGTTCGTACTTCCGGCGCTCAGGTTTTACCAACCAGACCGGTTGCTTGTAATTCTTGATTGCGATGAAAGAATCGCTACGACTACCATCTTCATGAATGTTGGTAATTTTAACAGAGGTCAGGTCGTCTCTAGACGCCTTACTTACTGAGTAAGTGGCGTTTTTACAAACCTTGGCGATGATTGGTGAAGTGTTCTCGGTCATTTCCTAGTTCCGCATTTTATGCCTACTTGGACGCTATAATGATAGCCATCTGAGTCACTTTTTACTCTGGAGCATCTTTCATGATCGACATGGATTTCCTTGTTCGCAAAGAACAAGTGGCTGGTCTGGAGTTTATGAACTTCCAGAACGATTCGTTTTACGTAACATTGGTAAGCATCCTCAAAGAGCACCTCAGCTATGCCACCAAGGTACCGGTGCTCCAGAAGACGGTTGAGGGACCTCTGCTTAAAGTTCTGAAAGACTATACCGGGTTTGAGAACATCGTTGTAAACTTCATGGACCAGAACAATCTGTACATGGACACCGGTTACTTCTCCCCCGGTCACGTCATCAATATTAAAGGTATCGAGTACTGGCTGGACAGCAGCGACACGACCATCTATCGCTGGTTCACCCAGAACAAAGACAAGATCTTCAAAGGCACCATTGATTACAAGACGGGCAAGGTGGGTGGTTCGTTTACTACCATCCCGCTGGAACTGGGTATCAACGTTAACGTCAGCGAATACTTCGGTGTGAAAGAAACCGAACGTTGGAAGTGCACGACTGAAGAACTCTTGGCGGGCGGTATCTGCCACGAGATGGGTCATGCGTTCGGCGGTTGTATGATGATGGCCACAGCTTTCAAAGACAACGTTGTTGCTCAGGCTTCTATCGCGGCTTATCGTAACTGTAAGCGTGATGAAGATCGCGTCGTGGTGTTGAAAGACTCGGCTACTCTGCTGGGACTCAAGACACCTAAAGCAGAAGAGCTGATGGAATTCGCCAAGCAGGAAAACGACGAATCCTTCCTGATGTTCTACACCAAGATGGTCGCCCAGCGTAATAACCAACGCGCCCTGTCCGTCGGTGTGACTGACATGACCTCAGAGGTCGTGGCTGACATGTACGCGCTGCGCATGGGTTGCCACAAGGGCATCGTGGCGGCTATCGGTGTACTGACCTCTCGTGGGGTTGTGTCGTCCTTCCTGAGCAACCTGTTGATGAGTACCATGGTCGGTCTCTGGGCAGGTTACGTCTCGATCATCCCCGCGCTGCTGGTGGGTGCCGCAATCAGTGCTCCTGTAGTCGTCGGGGTAATCGCGATCTGTGGCTCGATTACCTTTATCCTGAACTACTTCTCGCCTTCTTACTCTGGCATCTACAACGCTGACCCTCGTCGCATGGAAGATGCGGTCCGTCAGTTGATCGCCAAGATCAAAGAGTGCAAGAACGTACCGGGTCCTCAGAAGACCAAGCTGGTTGATGAAATCAGTGCCCTGCTTAAAGTCCTCGAGCAGAACCGTAACTGGTACGACAACACCGTTATTTACCGTGCTATGGGTTGGGTGTTCTCAGGGAGTGACTTCAAGCTTCGTGAGATCGAACACTTTACTCAAGCCCTCAACAACAACGAAATGACTGTTCTGGCTGAACGTCTGAAAGGAGTTTAATCCCATGTCTCACCTTAAGCGTGTTATTGCACTTCGCAGTTACCTGATCGACAACGGCATCACTTGCAACAACAACCAGACCAAGGCGACCCAGGAAGCGTTCATCCGTGCTCTGATCCAGTACAACTGCAAGATGAACAACACCTTCCACTTCTCGACCAACGCCGAGGAAACCATCTGGGAACAGATGGACATGTGGAACGCCGTGTTCCCGATCAACGCCCGCTTCATCCTCGAGTCGGCCAAGAGCCGTCTGGCGGAAATGCACAAAGAGCTGTGCCGCACCGGTACGCTGACCAGCTCCAACGTGTACGAAGTGGTGTTCGACGTCGAGCACATCAACGCCGAGGGCAACACTGTTCCTTCCAAGTTCGTGGCCACCGACAACACCTTGTTCACTGACTTGGTTGCCTACCTCTACAAAGAACTGGTGGGTCATCATGAGTAGTCCACTGAGCGCGTATCTGCAAAAGAGCGATCCAGTCAGTCAGTGGAAGCCGGGCGAAGGTGGTCAACTGGTTGATCTGGATGAGTTCTACGTCGAAACGGAACAAGGCAAGGCCGACTTCATGGTACAGGGCACCGAGTCCCTCTCCCTGAACCGTCTGGACCGTAAGCTGGCCAACATCCTCGGTATCGAGTCCTATACCAAAATGGACTCCTTTCCTTCTGAGGCTAATGCCCGGATGGGTGCTGAAGGTTTCTTCTCGGTGGTGTATGAGGGCTTCCAAACCTTCATTGAAAACATCATCAAGTACATCCGCATGGCCATTGACTGGGTGGCCAGCACTGTTAAAGGAATCTTCGGGTTCCGTAAGAGTGAGCGGATCGAAAAGGCGATCGACAGCAAACTGGACAACCTGAAGACTGAGTTCGAGCAAACCTTGAACGGTCTGGGCTTCCCGGGTGCCAACTACAAGCTGGAGAAGTTCATCGGAACGCTTCCGGCCGGTATTGACCGCGTGGGTCAGTTGACCGTGATGAAGACCAAGTTCGAATCCGACAAAGACGCGATCGAAGGTTTGGGTGCGTCGCTCCCATTGTTCCAGCAGACTATTGCCGAGCTGACCAAGAGTTCGAACAAAGCTGTCAAGGCTTTCAACGAATTCAAGCGCATGATCAACGAAGAGTACCAAAAGACTCGGGTGCGTAAGGACAAAGCAGAGCATGTTGACTTCAGCCAGTCCCCTGAAGTAGCGCGTATCCTCAAAGGTTGCGCCGAGGCCACCCTGAGCGTCTCCAGCAGCACTGTGGTCCCACTGGTCGCTGAACTGTTGGCTTCCCTGTACAAGGTGACCTTCAGCAACGATGAGCTCACCAACGGCTTTGCTGACGTTCGTAAGCGTCTGGACCAAATGGTTCAGTTGGAATCGGTTAAGCTCAGTCAAGGTAACGCGACTCAGCTGATGGCCACTATCCAAGGTCTGAATGCTCACTACACCAACGTGGCGGATAACTCCATCGACATGTCGGGCATAAACCTGAAGCATCTGGGTAATGCGATCGAGAAGACCGACGCTGACAAGATCAAGGCCATGGGTGACTTCTATGGTGCCCCAATGATCGTGGCGGAATACCAAACGGTAGCGCAGGCGGTGCGTAACTACACCCAGTTCTGCCAGTTGGTAACCCGTCAGCTGTCGATGGTGGGTCGTCAGATCGACAACCTCGTTCGTTGGCATGCCCGTGGTTATCTGTGGTTCTACCACGCTCTGCTGGACGATCTCCAGAAGCTGCGTGAGCTGAACTTGGAAGCCAAGCAGCAGGGTCACAATCCGATGATGGGACCTGACGGTACGCCGGACCTCAAGTTCGAGTTCATCGACGACGCGGATGCCAAAACCTTCATGGAGAAATTCGGGGGTACTTCCCAGGAGATTATCGATAAGGACATCGGCAACCTCAAAACTATTTACAACAACTTTGTTAAAGACATTGGGATGGGTAGAACGATATGACTCCTGAACTCCGTGAGTTTAAAGCCAACGCGCTGGATGAGCTGATGAAGCTCAAGATCATCGGCGACCAGATCATGAAGAAACTCGAAGCCGGTATCGACATCACCGCTGCCTACGAGATCATCGACAATCTCTGGTTGCCCGGTGAAGCCAACCGCCTCAAGACCGAGCTCTCCAGCGAATTCCCTGAGCGCAACGGTCGTACCATCCTGAACGCTGCGTTGTCGGGCGAAGTTTCTCTGCTGATGTCGATTCCTAAAACTCTCGAGTTCATGGACAAGGCATTCCCAGAGATCATCGCCAAGGTCAACGCGGTCTACGCTCAGATCAACAACCTGGGTGTGGATAACGAAGAAGCTATCCAGAAGTACAACAACTTCCGCAAAGAGCCAGCCAAGTTCGCTGACTTCGTGCAGGACTTGTGGTACCCGGACAGCGACTCGTTGGAGAAGGGCACGATCAAGGTCTGGAAAGACATCGGCAAGGACAGCTACCGCGTTGAGAACGGTGACTACCTCCTGATGGTGGATTACGGTGAAGTTATCCGTAAGTCGCAAGCCCACCTGAAGGAATGTCTCCTGGATACGCTGGTGTCCGAAGACATGCGCCTGAACGACGTGAACTATCGTTCGGAGCAACTGATCGGTATGGTTAACCTGATCGGCCTGTTCTCGGATTACCTCGACGAAGCAGAAGCGGCATAACCCTTAAGCAGCTACCCTACCCAGCCTTGTGGGCTGGGTAGGGTAATATGCGTGTTAAACGATCGATCTCATCCGACGGTCGTGTGGCATGAAGATGGTTTCAACCGACTCCTTGACACCCAACAAGCCATCACTGCTCAGCTCCAAGCGTTTACGGATACTGAAGCCTGTGAGGTTATCCAAGTTACTGATAACGTCCACAGTGGTATCACCCGCTACAGCACTCAACTTAACCGCCACCACTTCTTCACTGGTGTTCACCGAGCTCACTTGAGCAGTCAGTGCTTCTGTGGAGATGGTTGTTTTGTTGAGCAACCCCAAGTTCAACTGTTTAGGGTCACTGGCTGCCAGAGCTGCTTTAAGCGCGCTGTTACGCATCCCAGACTCAGTCAAGTAGTAAGTGACAACAAAGGACAGATCCTGACGGAGCACCCCTTCATAGTTACTGTTGATTACTACCTGCTGATAACCCAGCTTGCTCTTCGGTTGGAAGAACAGTTTGGTCAGGTCAAGCGTTTCAGCCGACAGACGTTCCATGTCACCGATGATGGTGTTGGTGAAGTAACGTTTGGTATCCGCTGCAAACTGGATATCGTATTCGTCCTTACTGAAGTAGTAGTTCCCATCAAAAGCAACAAAGTCCCAATGGTACTTCTTCTTACGAGGCTCCAGCTCCACAGGAACACCGTTCTCGTACACCACGTCAATCCCAGCACGGTACTTCAGTGTAGGAGTGACACCGTCTGGACCGTAGATGATCTCACCTTGACGGTACTCGACAATAGGCTCACCATCATCACCAAACACCAACTGACCATTATCGTCACGTACGTACTTGGTGCTCTCGTAAGTAGCCGGTACGTCCACAGCGTGACGTTTAAGCTGAGCTTCACCCACCAACGGACGGATGCGACTGTACATGTTAGACAGTCCCTTACCGAACGTTACGTTGTACGTGGTCTCGATAATCCCCACCATCTCTTCAGGGAAGATAGAGGAGTCGATCTTCGGATCCAGCAGCGACTGCGTCAGGTCTTGGTCACCCTCAACACAGAAGATAAACGTCAAGTCAGTGGTCAGTGCACTACGGACCTTGTCTTGAGGCGCGCCGAACTGGCTGAAGCTGTTGAAGTAGATCAGGTTGTTCAAGTCGACATCGAAACGACTGTCAATGTAGAACTCCCAGTTACGTTCCCCATCAGCGGTCACCGAAATCAGCTTACCTGCCAAGTTAGCGCTTTGACTGGTTTCAGGTGGAGTAATCGACAACTGAATGCCCAGCTGTTCGTTCACCAGCTCTTTATACGCTTTGTCCGACTTGGTGGTCAGGAAGATCGTGTAACCATCTTCTCGGTGACTGATCGACAGATTACCCACGCCCACACCCAAGCCCAGTGCAGGGTTATCCCGTACATAGGTCTGCTTGTTAACAACCGGGGTGTCCAAGTTGTACGTCCTGAGCGACACCTGATCGTCCGTAACGTCCAAGACATAATAGAACGGGGTGTAGACCAAGCTCTTGTTTGCCAACAAATCAACTTTCCGTTCAGGAGAGAGATTCATGTAGCTGTTCTTGGTGTAGTCGTTTACCAATACCGACGTTGGGTTGCTGATATCGAACAGAACGTTATGAGGAATGGTAACCCGGTCCCCGTTGTCCTTAGCGACACCACTGCCCAGCAAGTCTTCAACAGACGCCAGATAACTGCCAACGTAGCAGCTCATTGGAGACAAGAAGTCTTTGTTCGACTGGTACGGCAACTCACCACTCAGCGCGTACTGACGACCGGTGACGAAGTCGATCACCATGACTGAGCTGTAGCCGTTGTTCAACGCCACGCCTTCCACGTTCTTCTCAGTGATCGGCAGGGTGCGAATCTGACGACCGTCAATCACCCGCTGTTTCATCTCAACGAACGATGTTGGACTACGACCACCTTTCACACCTTCCACTGCCTGCCACACCACGTTACTGGCGTTACGCAGAGGAGCCGAATACTCGTTCAGGTTACCGAGACCATAACGGTAGTCTTGATAGTTTGGAACGATGCTCGAAGGAGAGATGTCGATCAGGTCTTTAACCAGCGCGCCTTTGGTGGTGTAGGTGTAGATGCGGATAGAACCTACCCCCAGACCGTTGGAGATATAAACGTCAGGGATCTCGTAGTTAACCCGTTTGTTAACCGTGTCCAGTTCGCACGCCAAGGTTACCGACAGTGGGTTGAAGACCGCTTGGTTAAACGCAACCTCGATCTCCTTCATCCCGGTAGTGGTAACCAAGAAAGCACGGATCCCGTACAGGTGGTCGGTGTAGTTGTAAGAGCCCGAGCAACCCGATGCACTGTTGGCCGTGATGTTCTCGATCCCCTTGCATCCCATTTGAAGGACAGGAACGTAGATCATCAGGTACTGCTTATCGTTCTGGAGTTTGAAACCGTACTCCAAGAGGTTGCTACCGATAGGGCTCAACGGGTTGTTGGTGGTCGCGTCGAAGATAACGTTCCAACCGCTCCGCTCGTTGTACAGGATACGAATCCCGTTCATGACGGAGAAGTCATACCCGTTGATAGGGATGACCGTGTCCTTTGGAACCAACAGCTCTTTATAGGTAACCGACAAGTTACCCTGCTGCTCCACTTTGTCACGAGCCAACCCCATGAACGTTTCAACCGACAGAGCCAGCATCAGCGTACTGTTCGCCGCGTCAGCAAACAAGCCGTAGGTTTCCTGACTGCTCATGTTGCGGCTGAGCTGGGAAATGTTACGAGCGTGCTTGGGATGCAGTTCACTGTTCGCGTCGGCAATACGGTTGAAGAAACCATTGGCAGTCCCGAGGATCAGGCCATACGCCAAGATGGCTGGGTGAGACTTACTGTTGATCTGTTTGAGACCGTTGAAGTAGGTTTCTTCGATCCCATTGACGACCAAGTTGATACCCCGCATGGGGTTAGCCGCCAAGAGTTCCAGTTCTTCTTGAGTCAAATTCATTGAGCACCCCAGTATTCCATTTCCATGTTCTGTAAGTTAATCCAAGGGTACATGCCGTACTGGCTGGCCATGTACTCCCTGAACGAGAGTTTCTTGTAGTACCGTCCTCTGACCGATGGGTGCATGTTAGGGTTACGGTACAACGTGTTATCGTTAAAGGCTTTAGCAATCGAGATGTTGTTAAAGCGGAACCCTTGGCATGTAAAGGTCACTTCGAATTCGTCCTGACCCTGACCTCGCAAACTGTTCTGTGTGCGGTCAATGGTACTGTAAGCGCCAGACGGGAACGTGGTAGGCCATCCGCCACCCGTGCAGAAGATCCACTCGATGTTCCGCATGTTCTTGTTCATGATCAAGTGGTAGATACGGCACGTGTAGTCGAGGTAGTTCCCCGCCAACGGCTTCCAGTAAGGCTCCATGCCTTCGTCGCCCAAGGTCACTGCTTCGATGTAGTGAACCCATGCGTTGAATAGCATTGGAATAATACCGGGCTTAGCGTTATAGAAGCTCTGGTGAATCTCGTAGTCATAGTTGACTTTCAGAACACCGTCCACGTACGCATAAACCTCACCCCTGAACCCAGCGGTACTTTTACCCGTTCCCAAACTCAAGTCAGGGAAGCCAGAACTCACCTTCAGGAAGTTAGTCAAGCAAGGGATCCAAGTGGTCAGTGGATCGTAGATTTGGTTAAGTCCACTGTTGGATGCACCCCACTTCGGATCGAGCATTCCCTTGATATAAGCAGCAGGACTATTCGGTCTAGGACTTACCAAGTTGGCCAGTTGACTGTGCAACTGAACATTCGCATCCGACAGGTTTAAAGATGGTCGTGTGCAGAACATTAATCCTATGGTGTCGTCGGGGATAGCAGCCATTGCATGGCCAGGTCCTAAGACTCTAATGCCCCGCAAACTGTTTATTAAGGCGGAGTCGAACCCAGGTCCACCGTTCTCGGAATAGACCGTGTTGAGCCATTCTCGGTAGTTGCTGTTGTTGAGTTGCTCACCAGGAGAATTTACCCCGGGTGTCTTGTTGAAGAAATCCTGGGAGTCATTCGTTTCATCAGCCATTTCAATACCCAATGATTAAAGGTGAAAAATATATGAACACGCAAAACCATATGGTTGGCGATATCCTGAACGTCGGCTCCTTCTTTCTGGATATCATGAAAAAGTTGTACCCAGATAATAAGGATATCGCCGGGGCTACCAACGTCGCTGATACGCTCCGACAGTCATACGATGTGGTCTCCACCACCTCGATCGGCCAGAACGCCCGCCGTACTCTGCTGTCCCCGATGGTTGTGGTTCAAGGCGACCTGCTGCATCAAGAATACATGGCTGACCTGATCACCGTGATCAACATCCGTGACATCGTTGCTACCCTCTCGCACTTCGCGATCCGCAACGCTGAACAGGTCGGTGTAAACATCTCGACTTACCTCGGTCGTGTGAACCCGAACCGCGCTGGTCTCCAGTCGTTGATCGCCGGTATCGAGAGCTTTGCTGCGGGTAACATCGACCCGAATCGTCCAAAGCCAGGTGAAGGTTCTTTCACTGTTAACGGCAAGACCATTCAGGAACTGCAAGAATACGTTCCACTGTCGATCGGTCGTGTTGTGAGTGCTACTGTCTTCGGTAAAGACGGTACTTCGGTTGACGTTCCGTTGACCTTCCGCCAGATCATCGTTCCAGCGTCGACTGATTCCTTGGAGAACACTTTCGGTGTGGCCAAGATCGAAGACGGCTTCAAGATGCGCTGGATCATGAAGAACAACGGCGAGATCACCAACCCGGAATGGTTCGACGGTGAAGACATCATTCGCGATCGCTTCAAGGCCATGCGCAATGATGACACCAAGTACTACACCGAGTCTCAGGCTCGTGACGTCCGCAACAAGATCGAAGCGGTCCGTACTGGTGTAATCAGCCTGAACACCATGGCGAACACTTTCATCATTACCGAAGATGAAAAGCAACAAATCGAATTGATCATCGGTAAGAGCTTCGCTAACCCGTCGTCTCGTAAAGATATCTTTAAGGTGGTTAAAGCCAACACCATCGTCATTGTCGACGAAGGCCGCGGTTCGTTCACCTTTTACACCAACGGTCAGATGATGCCTGAAATCTACACGCGTCGTGACTTGGCAATCAAGTCCAAGAAAGAGCCGGCTGTTAGCAGCCTGGAAGGTCTGGTCAAACTGCTCAACGGGGGCATCTGATGAAAATCACGGATTACGTCAGCAACGTACAAACGTTCAAGAAAACCGAACTCAGCCAACTGGTTACGGTTCTTCAAGTCAATGCAACTGATCTCCTCGGTAACCTGGAGCGGATGCACGTCAACAAGATCAGCCTCGACAACGGGATCAACCAGTGGGCCATCACCAAGAGCATCGTCACTGGTCTCAACAACGGTGGCTACCGCGGCATCTCGTTCGAGAAAGCGGTTGAAGCGGCACTGGGTACGGTAGTCGATCTGTCCGCTGCGCTGGAGCGCATGATCATCAAGGACAAGGACAGCGTCTGGGATGGCAAGCTGATCAACCTGCGTCAGGCCAACATCCTGATCGCAATCGAGCAAATCGATCAGTGGTTGAAATACACCACGTTGGTTTACGACGTTCTGATCAGTCTGAACAACAAGGCCAACCAGCAGGTCGACAACACCGTCACCAAGATCGATCTGCGTTTCCTGAACCAAACCCTGGAGTACTACAAAGGAACCCTCCTGTGGCTCCTGAAGGGCTCCAAGGTCATCATCGCTGATCTGAACAACATCGCTGAAGTCGAAGTGACCGAAGGTTCGATCGGCGTCATGGAAGGCAGCGGGATGAAAACCCTGCTGGCCACTCAGGAACTGGGCATCCATCACTTCAACCCAAAGTACTGGTGGAAGATGAACCGGATGAAGAGCCACATTGCAGAGATCGAACAGATCCGTCTGGCGAACGAACGCTTTGCGATGAAGATCAGCCAAGCGGTCAACCTGAAGAACGGTACCAACGACGCTGATCTCGATGAGCGTATCGAGGACTATCAGGATCGCATTCTGAAAGGGACTGCGCGTATCGCTGAGATCGACAACATGTACCGGAGCGCCAATGGCTAATTATCGTTCATTCGGCAATGGTTTCGTTAACGATGCACTGACCGATATCGAACTGGACAACATCTTCAAGAACTTTGCCCTGATGCGTCAGGATGGGGTTCTGGATTTCAGTTTGGTTATCGGCGGTGACCTCTCGGTTGAAACCATGCGAGAAGCAAAGCGACTGATGGGTGGTAGTTTCAGACAATTTATGGAAGCCAACTATAACGGTGGCTCAGGTCCCTTGGCGACGTTGATCAAAGACGTCGTCCACTTCGTCAATGGTCAGCTGTCGGCTACTCCGTTGATTACGTGCATTAACTTCGAAGAGAGCAAAGCCAAGGCGGTGGTTAAGACCCGTTTGGGGGCGTACACCCCTTCGAAGCGATCGTCGGGTAACCTGGCCTTGTTGGAAGACGGCTATGTGGTTCACGATTCTGACTTCTTCCAGCTGATGGCAGGGATTGGTCCGGCTCACGTTATTCGATTCCTTCAACTTATTGGTGGTGGTACCTACTATGGACAATGATCACGAAATCCTGTCGGCCCAGATGGCGGCGGTTAACTCAGCGAAGTCCGTGGAGCTGTTCGATGCGCTCCGCGGTACTATCCAGCTGAACGAAGTACAGACCGCCCTCGATAACTCCGCTGACCGTGTTCTGGAAACCCAGAAGCTGCTGGAAAACGTCGAGGCTTATCAGGTCAGCCCTGCGCTGGTTGAAACCGTGGATGAGCGTCTGGCCCGTGCCGGTGTTGAGATCCCGTTGGAAGTCGGCTTCGCTGAAGTACAAGGCGCTGAAGCGCTGGGCCATACTCTGCTGCCGAAGAACTTCCTGTTCACTCGTCAAGCCGGCTGCGAGAACTTCCTGACTCAGTTCTTCCGTGACTCCCGGGAAGTGGCCATCCAGATCGGTGCTGCGTTCCGCGACACGTGGGTGCTCTTCACTCAGTCTGAAGCCGACCTGAACAAGGCGCTGGATCTGCTGGAAACTCAGATCAACAGCTACCCTGACTTCATGAGCACCAACTCCTTCATCCTGGAGTTCCGTCTGTTCAACCTGTTCAAGGTGAACGGCAAGGTGAACGGCGACTGGACCGGCAACCTGAACAAACTGAGCAGCACCATCTCGGCGTTGAGTTCCGGGTACTACTTGAACAACAAGCAGACCCTGAACGCCCTGATGAGCTACTTCGGTGGGTTCACCAGCCTGAACCAAGCGGCGGCCATGGAACGTCTCCAGATCCTGCCGATCAGCATCCCGGACATCCCGTTCAAAGAGTGCACCTACCCGAACCGGACCCACGAAAGCCTGCTGACCACCAGCAAGCAATCGGTAGAACTGATGGGCGGTGCGTACTTCTACGACACTCGCCTGAAGAACCGTCCGAAGCGTTGCGAGACCATCGACTTGATCAGCGAGTTCATCGACCTCCACATCAAGAACGACCGCACCGCTTTCGAGAACAACGCCGATCTGGTTCACGACCAAGTGGGTACCGAGATCAAAGCGTTGTCCAGCAAAGAAATCAAAGCGATCATCAAGTCGCTGCGCGCTCTGCTGAAAGACTGGAACTCCATGTTCGAGAAGAGCGAGAAGTTCAAGGTCGGTGATGCTGACTTCAACGATATCATCAAAGGTATCATTGACGCCGAGATCGACGAGACCACTCGGATGTACATCGCCAAGTGGTTCGGTGCGCTGGTTCGTCATAACCAAATGGAGCTCTTGCAGATCCGTGTGGGGGTGGCCAACTACCTGACCCTGATCGTTAACGGTCTGATTCAGATCTGCAACAATTCCATCAAGGTTAACGCTGAGTAAGGGGAACAGTCATGAGTTCAGGTAACAAGACTCAATTGGCTGTTTGCCTTGAACAGCATCTGGAACTGTCCCGCTCGAATGATGAGTTGGGTCGTATGGGTCGCAGCCTCATCGCTGTGGCCGGTACTGAAGACTTCCAGAACGTTAAGGACAACGCAGTCAACGCCATGAATGCGGTAGGGCGTGGATTGTTTGCTGCTGGGAAGTGGGTGGGTGGTAATACCTTGGACATCGCACTCAAGGGATTCACTGTGGCGGGTAACCAACTCGCCAAGTCCTTCTCCGAAAACGGCTCGCTCATCAAGAACGTTCTTAAGGACGTGAGCAAGACCGCGGATAAGGATCTCAAGGTCCCGGCGGCTAAAGCGGCGGTTATCACAATCTCGGGTGATGCTTCCCATATCCTTCAGGACATGGAGGTGTTGGCGAAGACTCTCGAGCTGTGGGTTGCCCACGATAAAGAAGTGATGGATTTCTTGGACAAGGAACTCGTCACCCTCAAGAAACTGAAGTCTGCCAAGAAGGCCGAACAGATCCACGCCATTATCGAAGAGTTCGAAGGGTTGAAATACCCCGAGTTCAAACTGGGTAACAGCATGGGCAAGGCGGTTAAGTCGAACGTCCTTCCTGGTGGTCGTGTCTTTATCTTCACCGATGAAGGTACGCCTAAGTACTCTATGGGTGGCGACGCACCTTCTGGTGAAGCCAAAACCTTGACGTTGTCGAAGGCTGAAATCTCCGACATTCTCAACAAATTGGATAAGGTTAACGACCTCCATTTGAAGGTTAAGGAATCCTATGACGGTTACACGGCTTTCATCAAGTCGTGGGCTGATATGGTTAAGGGTGTCGATGGCAACCTGAGCCAGTTGGACAAGGTCAGCAAAACGATCCTTGGTGAATGTGAGAAACTCATGAGCGGTAACCAAGGGGCACTCGCATTTTATAGCGGATTCACTCCACGTGTTGTCGGCTATGTCGACAAGTACATTCATGGTGTACTTGGGGTTTTCGCTTAATTGTTTATAAACAACCCTCTCTTTCGTTAACGAAAAGGATACACGGAAATGGCACGATCCTCCCTCGACTACCTGATGATGGTAGCTGGTACCGAAAGCCTGAACGGCGGTGACACCGGTGGTGACAACAACCTGGGCGGCGGCGAGAACAACGACAGCCAAGTCAACCTCGACAACGTCGAAGCGGCCGTCGAACAAGCGCGCGCCGATACCGCCGAAGCTCAAGTGGTTGTTGAGCAAGCGGCCCAAGCTGCTGAAGAAGCTGCTGAAGTCCTGGAAGAGCACGAAGAAGCTCTGCAAGAGCTGACCGAAGAAATCGCCGGCGTCGAGTCGATGATCCGCGGCACCACTC
>Ga0247819_10000221_pt1 | contig 36257 bp, 40 predicted proteins | sample 13C_Xylose_Day6_FD_193428 | JGI IMG/M metagenome (GOLD analysis project Ga0247819, IMG submission 193428) | Soil microbial communities from agricultural site in Penn Yan, New York, United States - 13C_Xylose_Day6 | ecosystem: Environmental > Terrestrial > Soil > Agricultural land | place: USA... | reverse complement strand
TCACCGCCCGCTACGCAACATCTCCGCCGGCACGTACTTGCCGATCTCATACTTGCCAATCGCCGCCCGGTGCACTTCATCCGGCCCGTCGGCCAGGCGCAAGGTGCGCTGCATGGCGTACATGTAAGCCAGCGGGAAATCGCCACTCACCCCCGCCCCGCCATGAATCTGGATAGCCCGGTCGATCACCTTCAGTGCCACGTTCGGCGCCACTACCTTGATCTGCGCAATCTCGCTGCGGGCCACCTTGTTGCCGACCGTGTCCATCATGTACGCCGCTTTCAGCGTCAGCAGCCGGGCCATGTCGATCTCCATGCGCGAGTCGGCAATCTTGTCGACGTTGCCGCCCAGACGCGCCAGTGGCCGGCCGAAGGCGGTACGCTCCACCGAGCGCTTGCACATCAGTTCCAGCGCGCGCTCGGCCATGCCGATCGAGCGCATGCAGTGATGGATGCGGCCGGGGCCAAGGCGCCCCTGGGCAATCTCGAAGCCACGGCCCTCACCGAGAATAACGTTCTCATACGGCACCCGCACATTCTCGAAGAGCACCTCGGCGTGGCCATGGGGAGCATCGTCATAGCCGAACACCGGCAGCGGGCGGACAATCTTCACTCCAGGCGCATCGGTGGGCACCAGCACCATCGAGTGCTGCTGGTGGCGTGGCCCTTCAGGGTCGGACAGGCCCATGAAGATCATCACCTTGCAGCGCGGGTCGCAAGCGCCGGAGGTCCACCACTTGCGACCGTTGATTACCCATTGGTCACCGTCACGCACGGCAGTGGCGGCCATGTTGGTGGCATCCGAGGAGGCCACATCCGGTTCGGTCATGGCAAATGCCGAACGGATCTCGCCACGCAGCAGCGGTTCCAGCCACTGGCGCTTCTGCGCTTCGCTGCCATAGCGCACCAGCACTTCCATGTTGCCGGTGTCCGGCGCCGAGCAGTTGAACGGCTCCGGGCCGAGCAACGAACGGCCCATGATTTCCGCCAGCGGGGCGTATTCCAGGTTGCTCAGGCCGGCACCGTATTCCGATTCGGGCAGGAACAGGTTCCACAGCCCTTCGGCGCGGGCCTTGGCCTTGAGCTCTTCCATGATCGCGGTGGGCTGCCAGCGGTCACCCTCGGCGACCTGGCGCTCGAACACCGCCTCGGCGGGGTAGACATAGGCGTCCATGAACGCGCTGACGCGCTCACGCAATGCCTGGACCTTGGGCGAATAGGCGAAATCCATCGGGGCTACCTTCACGGTTCGGAGTACATGGGCCAGAGCCTAGAGCAGCATATCCCAATCCACCTAGTCTATTTTCCGCGTGTATAAACATTCATAAGCGATATATGATCAACCCATAATTCCAACAAAGAGCGGCGCCCATGAACCTCAGCAAGGTCGACCTCAACCTGTTCATCGTGTTCGATGCTATCTACACCGAAGCCAACCTGACCCGCGCCGGGCAGATCGTCGGCATCACCCAGCCGGCGGTGTCCAACGCCCTCTCGCGGCTGCGCGAAACATTCAATGACCCGCTGTTCGTGCGTACCGCGCAAGGCATGGTGCCCACGCCCATGGCGCAGAACATCATCGGCCCGGTGCGCAATGCCCTGGCCCTGCTGCGCACCTCGGTGCAGGAAAGCCGCATCTTCAACCCGCAACAGGCCAACAAGACCTTCCGCATCAGCATGACCGACCTGACCGAAGCGGTGATCCTGCCGCCGCTGTTCCAGCGCTTGCGCCGCCTGGCCCCGGCGGTGCTGATCGAAAGCTTTTTGTGCAAGCGCCGCGAGACCACCAAGGAACTCGCCGCCGGCCGCCTGGACTTCGCCATCGACGCACCGTTGAACACCGACCCGCAGGTGCGCCACGTCAAACTGATGCAAGACCGCTATGTCTGCGCCCTGCGCCAGGGCCACCCGCTGGCCGACAGCAAGTTGACCCTCGACAACTACCTGGGCATGACCCACATCCATATCTCCAGCCGCCGCAACGGCCTGGGCTATGTCGACCTGGCTCTGGGCAAGATGGGCGTGCAGCGCAAGGTCGCCTTGCGCTCGCAGCATTACCTGATGGCCTCGCAGGTGTTGCAGCAGACCGATATGGCGATGACCGTCCCCGAGCGCTTCGCCCGCCGCCATCAGTTGCGTTACCAGCCACTGCCGGTGGAGGTCCCTGCGCTGGAAACACACCTGTACTGGCACGAAAGCACCGATCAGGACCCGGCCAATCGCTGGATGCGCGAGCAAATCACCGAGTTGTGCGAACGTGTGGTGGCCGAGGAACAGAGGGCCTTGGAACCGTCCTGAGGATGGCTGACGAGGGGCCTTGCTTGCCTGCTTCTGGAGCGGAGAAAAAATTTCCACTTAAATGCCATTAGAGAGAAAATTTTCTTGCGTATCTTTTGAATAAGCGCACTGGAAGCGAAAAATATCTCTCAAGCAGCGGGTACGCTTGCTCCAACGATCGCCGATTTGACGGCGACAGAAACGGACCCGCCACAATGCCTAGCGCCCCGCTCTACTTCGACTACGCCGCCACCACTCCGGTCGACGACCGGGTCATCGAAACCATGCTCGCATGCCTTGGCAATCAGGCCAACTTCGGCAACCCTGCGTCCAGTGGCCATGCCTTCGGTCAGGCAGCCCGCCACACTGTGGAGCAGGCCCGCCAGCAAGTGGCCGAACGCGTTGGCGCGCAGGCCGGTGCATTGGTCTGGACCTCGGGTGCAACCGAGTCCAACAACCTGGCGCTCAAGGGCATTGCTCAAGGCCTCGACCAGCCCGGGCACCTGATCACCAGCCAGCTGGAACACAAGGCCGTGCTCGACACGGTGGTAGAACTGGAACGCCAGGGCTGGGCTGTCACCCGCCTGGCACCGGATGCCGCCGGCCTGATTCAGCCTGCTGCAGTGCAGGCGGCGCTGCGCGCCGATACCCGCCTGGTGTCGCTGATGGCGGTCAACAATGAGCTGGGCACGATCACCGACTTTGCCGCAATTGGCGAACAGGTACGTGCCCACGGTGCCCTGCTGCACGTGGATGCGGCGCAGGCAGTGGGCAAACTGGCCATTGACCTGGGCACGATGGCCGTGGACCTGATGTCGTTCTCGGCGCACAAGGTGTATGGGCCCAAGGGCATCGGTGCGCTCTACGTCGGGCCACGCGCTCGCACGCTGATGCGGGCGCAGATGCACGGCGGCGGCCATGAGCAGGGCCTGCGCTCCGGCACCCTGGCAACCCACCAGATTGCCGGCATGGGCAGTGCCTTTGCCCTGGCCGGCCAACCCGGCGACAGCGAACACCTGCGCCTTGAGCAACTGGCCAGGCGCTTGCGCGAAGGCCTGCTGGCCCTGCCCGGCGTTACCCTCAACGGCTGCGCCAAGCAACGCATTCCCCATACGCTGAACCTGTGTATCGACAGCAAGGGTTTCAACAGCGCGGCGCTGGCCAGCGAACTGGCGTTGTCAACCACCTCGGCCTGCAACTCGGCGAGCAATGCGGCCTCGCATGTGCTGCTCGCGCTGGGGCTGGATGAATGCCAGGCACGCAACAGCGTGCGCCTGAGCATCGGCCGCTTCACCAGCGAGGCTGAAGTGGACAAAGCGCTCGAAGTGTTTGGCCGGGTGCTGACAGCGGCGTCAGCGGCACTTTGGTGAAGCCGCCCTAGAACAGCCGGCTGTCCGGGGTGAAGTCCTCGACCTCGAGCCTGGCGCTGTTTGCCTGCGGATGGCGCGGGTTGAACAGGTAATTGGTGGTGCTGGGCATGATCGCGCTCGGCACCGGCAGCAGCAATGCCGAGCACTCATCCAGAAAGCGGTTGCCCAGGCCCCGAGTCAGTTCGGTCTGGCTTGACCAGCCAGGCTGCAAGGCGGGCAACTGCGCTTGCGAAACGGTATCGGGCAACTCGATACGCAGCAGCCGCATGGTGGTGGGGAAATCCTCAGGGTCGATCTCCAGGTGCACCAGCACCTCGAGCATCGCCCCGGCCGGGCTGGTGGCTGCATACACCACTGGCCGGCCCGCCTGGTGCCAGCGGCCGCTGACACGCAAGCCGCCTGTTCCGCTCAAGTCTGCATAGGCGCTGATACGCCACAGAATCACAGGCCGAAGCCCTCGGCGATCTGCAGCAACATCTCTTCGACCTGGGTGGTGCCCTGCTGGGTAGTGAGCATCTGCATCGGCGTAAGCCCCGAGAAGCGCTCCTTGGGCTTGGACAGCCAGCGCTTGGCCTTGCCTGCCTCACCGAACACGGCTTCGGCCATGGCGGTGATATGGGCCGAGCGGAACAGCCGGTCACTTTCTTCCACGGTCAGTGGCTGGTCACGTTCAATGCGGGTTTTCAGTGTGCGCAAGGGAATGATCTGGTCACGCTCCACAGGGGTGAACACGCCGAGCTCGGTCAGTTTCACCAGCCAGGTGGCAGCGAAGCCATGGGTGATGCGGGTGTGGATTTCGAAGTCACTGGCGAGTTCGGGGATTTCCAGCAGTGCATGCAGGCGCGCCCGGTACTCGTGGTAACCGTTGTCGCGAAGCACTTCGGCAAGCATGGCTCTCTCCTTTCCGGCGTTTGCCGACAAGTATGCGGCATATGCCGGACATATGCCAGTTCATGAGGCCTGTGAAAGTCTTGAAGGCGATGCCATCCTGTAGGAGCGACCTTGCGTCGCGAAAGGGCCGCAGGGCGGCCCCGGGCAATCTCACAAGAAGGTGAACACCTGCGAAGCCGGCAACCGCGACTTGTTCAAGCCAGCGTTGAAGTCCGTCTCGCTGCGATACCCCAGGCTGAGAATGACCACACTGGTGAACCCACGCTCGCGCAAGCCCAGCTCGGCATCGAGGACCTTGCTGTCGAATCCTTCGATCGGCGTGGCATCCAGCCCATGTGCTGCAGCCCCCAGCAAGGCAGTACCCAACGCCAGGTAGGTCTGCTTTTCCATCCAGTGCTGCACGTCCTTCTGATCAAAGCGGTGCAGGTCGACGTAGTGCCGGCGGCTCTGGTTTTGCCCGGCACGCGCCTGATCATCGCGGAAGCGGCCATCGGCAGCTTCCTGGTCGAGCACGGCATTGAGGTGCGCTTCGGTCATCTCGGTGCGGGTGCAGAACACGATCACATGCGAGGCATCGAGGATCTTCGGCGAATTGTAGGCATAGCGCTCTGTGGTGCTCTTGGCCAGGCGGGCCTTGCCTTCGGCGCTGTCGGCAACGATGAAATGCCACGGCTGCGAGTTGACCGAGGACGGGCTGTGGCGCAGTTGCTCGAGCAGAGCATCAACAGTGGCCTGGGGAATACGGCGCGAGGCATCGTAAGCTTTGGTGGTGTAACGGCGCTTGGCCAGCGAGACGGTATCCATGCAACAACTCCGGGAATGAACAGGGGATTTGCCAAGCATCTTATCTTTCCTGCAGAAAAGAAAAACCGGCACAATGGAGCAACACTTTCATCCCAGGAGTGAAAATGCTGCGCATCGCCGACCTCGAACTGTTCGTCCGCAGCAGCGTGCTGGGCAGCTTTACCGCCGCCGCCCACGAGGCTGAACTGCTGCCGGGCCAAGTGGCCGCCGCGATCAAGCGCCTGGAGCGCGACCTGGACGTGCGCCTGTTCGCCCGCACCACCCGCAGCCTGCGCCTGACCGCCGAAGGCGAGTTGTACCTGCCGACTGCCCTGAATGTGCTGGAGAGCCTGCGCCAGGGGCGTGAAGACCTGCATGGCAACGCCAACACCCTGCGCGGCACCCTGCAGGTATCAGCACCGTCCGACCTGGGCCGCAACATGTTGCTGCCGTGGTTGAGCGCCTTCCGTCGCGAGCACCCGGCCTTGCACCTGCGCTTTCTTCTGTCCGACCAGATCGCCGACCTCAACCGCGACCCGGTAGACGTGGCGATCCGTTATGGCCTCAACCAGGACGCCAACTACATTGCCCTGCCACTGGCCGACTGGAACCGCCGGGTGCTGGTGGCCGCGCCCGACTACCTGGCCCGTAATGGCCGCCCGCTCACGCCCGATGCCCTGCAGCAGCACGCCTGCCTGCTGTACATGCAGCACAACCGGGTCTACGACAAGTGGCGAGTGGGCAACCGCACCGTGCAGGTGCGCGGGCCACTGGTCAGCGACGATGCCGACGTGATCCGCCGCCTGGCCTTGCAGGGCGAAGGCATCGTCTACAAGTCGTGGCTGGACGTAAGCGCCAACATCGCCGCCGGCGAGCTGGAAGTCATCCTCCCCGAGCACCTCGGTGAGCCCGCCCCGGTCACCCTGGTGTGCCCGCACCGCAAGCAGCTCACGCCCGCGGTGGCGCAACTGCACCTGTGGCTGCGCGAACGCTTCGAGGCCTTGCGTAACCGGGCGCTGACCAACGGCTGCACAATCGTTCCAGACTGAGCCTGGCCACTGCGCTAAGGTAGCGATTTCTGCCACGGCACGCCCCCATGAGCAACTGGATCGACCTCAAGCAAGACGCCGACACCGGCATCGAGTCGGTCCGCGCGCATTTCGTCGGGCATGCCTACGACCCGCACTGGCACGACAGCTTCCTGGTTGGCGTTACCGAGCAAGGTGTGCAGCAATTCGATTGCCGGCGAGTACGCCATCGCAGCACGCCGGGGCACGTATTTCTGCTGGAGCCCGGTGAAATCCATGACGGCCATGCGCCCACCGAGGACGGCTTCACCTATTCGACCCTGTACCTGGAACCCACCTGGGTGGACAGCCAACTGCGGGCACTGTTCGAACACGCGCCGGGCGACAGCCTGCCCAGCTTCGCCGATACCTTGTGCCACGATGAGCGCCTGGCGCGTGCCACTGCCCTCGCCTTCCAGGCCGTGCATACCCAGGACTTGCGCATTGTCCGGCAGACGGCCATGGACGACCTGCTGGCCTGCCTGACCCGCCACCTGCACTGGCGCCGACGCCTGAACCCGGACCCGCGCCTACCGCTGACCGCGCAGCGCGCGCGGGATTACCTGCACGCCAACCTGGAGCGCGACATCGGCCTGGAAGACCTGGCCCAGGCCTGTGGCATCGACCGCTTCCGCCTGACCCGCGCGTTCAAGGCCGCATTCGGCCTGGCGCCACATGCCTATCTGATCCAGCTGCGCCTGGCCCGGGCGCGGCGCCTGCTCGCCCGGGGCCAGACACCCACCGAAGTGGCCATGGCCCTGGGCTTTGCCGACCAGAGCCACCTGGGGCGCTGGTTCCGCCGTGCCTACCAGCTGACCCCGGCCGACTACCGCAGGCGCTGCTCAAACCTTCCAGACTGAAAGGCTGCGGGCAGCGAGCATGGTGCTTCGTTTATCCGGAGCCCTTGATCATGTCGCAGTCGTTGTTGCCCTTCATCCTGTTTGCCCTGGTGTCCAGCATCAGCCCGGGGCCGACCAACCTGTTGATACTCGCCCATGGCGCCCGCGTTGGCCTGCGCGCGAGCCTGGCGCCGATCGTGGCGGCCTGCGGCGCAGCAGCGGCGATCGTGCTGATGGTGGGCCTGGGGCTGGGTGAACTGCTGCTGCGCCACCCGCTGGCCCAGCAGTTGATGAGCTGGGCCGGGGTTTTGTGGTTGAGCTGGCTGGCGTGGAAGATGCTGCGCAGTGCTGCCGCCCCGCTGCAGGCGGCCACGGCGCAAGGCTTCAGTGCACTCAGTGCGGCCTCGTTGCAGGTGGTGAACCCCAAGGTGTGGTTGATGGCCGTGGCGGTGGTCGGAGTGTTTGCCGCGCCGTCGTTGCCGGTATGGCAACTGGCGCTGGTGTTCTTGCTGATTGCCCTGCCATGCATGGCGGCGTGGGCGCTGCTGGGGATGGGCAGCGCGCGATGGTTGCAGGCACCGCGGCGGTTGCGGGTGTTCAACCAGGTGTTGGCGGGGGTGTTGTTGATTTCTGCGTGGGCTGCTGTACTGGCTTGAGCCTGAAACAGGTGTTCCCACAGGCCTGCAGAGAGCCTGTAGGAGCGGCCTTGTGTCGCGATGGGGCGCGCAGCGGCCCCCGGCGATATCCGTTGTAACGCTGAAATCCGGGGCCGCTGCGCGCCCCATCGCGACACAAGGCCGCTCCTACAAAGAACGCGCCAGCCCCAGATCAGTGCGTCAGCGCCTCGCGGAACCGTCGGGTGCTGGCAACGGCCAGCAGCAACCCGGCCACCGCCACACTACCGCCTACCAGGCCGATATCCGCCACATCCGACTGGCTGCTGACGATACTGCCCAGCAAGGCGCCACCGCCAATGCCGATGTTGTAGATTCCCGAGAACAGCGCCATGGCCACATCGGTGGCATCGGACGCCAGCTTCAGGGTCTTGGACTGCAGCGACAGGCTGAAGCTGAGGATTGCCACCCCCCAGAACATGCTCAATGCAGCGAACATGTAGAAGTTGCCCGACAGCGGCAACAGCAGCAACAGGCACGCCGCCAGCAGCCCGATCGAGCCCACCAGGAAGCCATGCGGGAAGCGGTCGCTGTAACGGCTGAACAGCAACGAGCCAAACACCCCGGCACCGCCGAACAACAGCAGCAACAGCGTGGTGCGCTCACCGCCTATCTGCGCCACGTGCAGCGCGAACGGCTCGATGTAGCTGTAGGCGGTGAACTGCGCGGTAATCACCAGCGTCACCAGCACATAGGTGATCACCAGCGCAGGGCGCTTGAACAGGATCGGCAGGCTGCGCAACGAGCCCGAGTTCTGGCTGGGCAGCAGCGGCAGCGACTTCATCAGGCACAGCATGGTCGCCAGCGCCACCCCGGCAATGCTCAGGAAGGTGATGCGCCAGCCCAGCGCTTCGCCCACCACGCGGCCAAGCGGGATGCCAAGGACCATGGCCAGGGTGGTGCCGGTGGCCAGCAGGCCCAGCGCCTTGGCCTGCTGACCCGGCGGCGCCACGCGTACCGCCAGGGAGGCGGTGATGGCCCAGAACACCGCATGCGCCAGGGCAATACCGATACGGCTGACCAGCAACATGGCAAAGCTCTGTGACAACCACGACAGCATATGGCTGACGATGAACACCAGGAACACGAACAGCAACAGCCGCCGCCGCTCGATGTTGCGGGTCAACAGCATCATCGGCAGCGAGGCCAGCGCCACCACCCAGGCGTAGATGGTCAGCATCAGGCCGACCTGCGCGGTGCTCATGTCGAAGCTGCGGCCGATGTCGCTGAGCAGCGCCACCGGGACGAACTCGGTGGTGTTGAAGATGAAGGCCGCCAGGGCCAGGGCAACGACGCTCAGCCAGCTGCCGCTACCCGCCGTGGGTGGCATGTTGGTGGGTATGGGTCCGTTCATGGGTGAAAACCGCTTCTCCGCAGGCATGGCAACAGGACGCACATCAGCCACCCGCGTTCCGGGGTGTCGATGCACGCTTTGTTATTTGAAGGAATGCCCGGCATGGTACGCGTCAAGCCGGGGGCTCACAACCGCGAGGCGGGCAGAAGGAGTAACATGCGCGCTTTGTGCGAACGCGTATGCAACAAGGAGCCCGATCCGCTCATGGACCAGCAGCACTCCCAGCAGCAACAGTGGCAGCAGGCAATCACCGCCTATGCCCAGGCCGTCAACGACTATGTCGCGCAGGGCCGCGCGCAAGGCTGGGATGACCTCGAAGAGCCCCTGCCACAAGCCACCGAGCATTTGCTCGATGCCTGGCTGCAAGCCCTGCAGGCAGCCAACCGGCCTGGCATCGAAGCCTCCGAGCAGCAAGCCTTCCGCGAAGCCTGGCCGCCCGCCCACCACCCGTTGCTGCCGCTGATCAAGGAGCACGGGCAAGGCATTGGCAATGTCCTGCTGCTGGAGGACGGTAGCCTGCTGGCTCGCATCGGCATGCCGCATGACAAGGGCCAGGTGGTGCGCATTGACAACCTGGGGGTGACCCCGGTGATCGGCGTCGATCACTTCGGCCGCTGCCCGGCCCGCCGCTATTTCGCCCTGGCCAATGCCGAAGGCATACGCGTGACCGATGGCTGGGGCGGCCCGCAGGTGCTGCGCCTGGCCTGGCCCACGGGGCTGGAGGGGTTGCCGCCGGGTTACCCGTTCGAGCCATTCGACCTGCCGCCCACACCGACCACGTTGATTCCCTTCCCGGATGGCCAGCGGGTGCTGCTGGTGAGTGCCGAGGGTATCTTCCTGCTGACGCGCCACGGCGCGACCCGCCTGCTGCCGAACCAGGCGCGAGTGCTCGACGAGCTGGACGAAGGCACCGACCCCGACGACATCAGCCTCGGGCTGAGCATGGAGCACGGTGCGGTATCGGTGGATGGCCGGTTGATCGTGGTTGGCGAGCAAGGCAGCCGTCACCTGGTGCTGGATGACCAACTCAAACCCGTGGCGGCGATCGGCCCGGCCAGCGAGTATCCGCACTTTGCGCTGTTCAACCGCGCGGGTGACCAGTTGATAGTCAATGCCTGCCATTTCTACAGCGGTGCCACGCAGGCCGTCAGGGTGGCCGACTTGCCGGGGCTGGATACCGACTACTACAGCCAGGACCCGCGTACCCCGCTGGTACAGGATGGCGCACGGGTGTATGCCGGCGTGGCGCGCGACGGTGAGTATATCGTGGGGGATGCCTATGGTTACCTGCGCGCATTTGGCGAGGATGGCGTGGAGCATTGGCAGCATTACCTGGGGTCGACCATCAGTGCGCTGGATATCAGTGCGGACGGGCGTACGCTGGTCGCGGCGAGCCATGCCGGGTTCGTTTCGGTGATTGCCCTGGACAGCGGGCGGCCGGCCTGGCAGATCGGTACCGGGGCGCATGGCGAGGTACGGCGGTGGTTGTTCTGGAAAGGCTGGGACAGGGCATTGGCCTGGTAACAGATCCAGCTTCTTCATTTCCTGTACCGGCCTCTTCGCGGGTGAACCCGCTCCCACAGGGAACATCACAGACGCCAAGGTCTGTGCAGTCCCTGTGGGAGGGTTCAACACAGACCCTGAAACCTGCACGATACCTGTGGGAGCGGGTTCACCCGCGAAGAGGCCGGTACAGGCAACCAATCAGCCCTGCAAAGTGGCCATGTCGATGACGAACCGGTACTTCACATCCCCGGCAATCATTCGCTCAAAAGCCTGGTTGATATTGCGGATATCCAGCAACTCGATATCACAACGAATCGCGTGCTCGGCACAGAAATCCAGCACTTCCTGTGTCTCGGCAATACCACCGATCAACGACCCCGCCAGCACCCGGCGCTTCATCACCAGATTGGCCGCATGCAGTGCCGGGTCGATCGGCTCGATCAGGCCGACCAGGATGTGCACACCATCGAATTTCAGGGTTTCCAGGTACGGATTGAGGTCGTGCTGCACCGGGATGGTGTCGAGCAGGAAGTCGAAATGGCCCGCTGCGGCGCGCATCTGCTCGGCATCGGTGGACACGATCACATGGTCGGCGCCCTGGCGGCGGGCTTCCTCGGCCTTGGCCTGGGAGCGGGTAAACAAGGTCACTTCGGCGCCCAGGGCCTTGGCCAGCTTGATAGCCATGTGGCCAAGGCCGCCCATGCCGAGGATGCCGAGCTTGTGGCCAGGGCCGACACCGTGGTGCTTGAGTGGCGAATAGGTAGTGATGCCGGCACAGAGGATTGGCGCGGCGCTGGGCAGGTCCATGCCGGCCGGGATGCGCAGCACGAAGTGCTCGCTGACCATGATGCTGCTGGAGTAACCGCCCATGGTGTTGCTACCGTCGACCCGGTCCGGGGTGGCGTAGGTCATGGTCGGCCCTTCCAGGCAGTATTGCTCCAGGTCCTTGGCACAGGCTTCGCAGTGGCGGCACGAGTCGACCATGCAACCAACGCCAACCAGGTCGCCGACCTTGTGCGCGGTCACTTTGTCGCCCACTGCGGTGACGCGGCCGATGATTTCGTGGCCAGGCATCAGCGGGTACACGGCAATGCCCCATTCGTTGCGCGCCTGGTGAATGTCAGAGTGGCACACGCCGCAGTACAGGATATCGATGGCGACGTCGTCAGGGCGCGGGCTGCGACGTTCGAAGGTCATGGGAGCCAGAGGGCTGGTGGGGGTCTGGGCGGCGTAACCGATGGCGGTATACATGCAGGGCCTCGCTATGAAGTGAAACGATTCAGGCGGCGCATTCTGCGCGCCATGCGCCGCCTCGCCCACGGCTGATTCTCCGGCATGCATGCCTTATTCTCCGAAGATGCCATGCAGCACCTGGCACCGAGCACTCATTCTGCGATGATTAGGCTGTCTGATCCTCTGCCCAGGTCCATCATGCAGCTGACCCGCCACGTCGACGCCAATGCGCCGCTTTGCACACTTATCCGCAGACTCGCCACACATCCGGGTTTCGTGCCCACGCACCTGCCCCAGGTGCAGGTGCTGAGCTGGGACCACTATGTGGCCAGTAGCCCACAGATCTACGAACCCAGCCTGATGATCCTGGCCCAGGGCAGCAAGCTGGCGCGCCTGGGGCCGCGTACCCTGGAGTACGGCGCCGGGCATTACCTGGTTCAGGCATTATCGGTGCCGTTCATGTGCGAAACCTTCGCCACCCCCGAAGCACCGTTGCTGGGCGTGGCAGTGGACATCGACCGCGGCGTGCTGGGCGAACTGGTGCAAAGCATGGCCCTGGCGCCCGACACCGCGGTGCAGGCGCAAACCCCGCAGTCGATGACCTCGGCGGCACTCGATGCGCCGATGCGCGAAAGCGTGGAGCGGCTGCTGTTCTGCTTGCAGGACCCAGTAGACGCCAGGGTGCTTGGCCCGGCGCGGGTACGCGAGGTGCTGTACACCGCCTTGCGCGGTCCACAGGCGGGCGTTTTGCGGGCCTTGGTGGAGCAGCAAGGGCACTTCGCCCGTATCGGCGCCGCCCTAGCGCACCTGCGCGAGCACTACACCGAGCCGCTGAGCGTCGAAGCGCTGGCCGCGCGCGCCAACATGAGTGTTTCGACCTTTCACGAGCACTTCAAGCGCTGCACCGACATGGCACCGATGCAGTACCTCAAGCGCCTGCGGCTGCTGAAGGCGCAGCAGATGCTGATCGGCGAAGGCCTGGGGGTGGCGCAGACCGCGCACCGGGTGGGGTACCAGAGCACCTCGCAGTTCAGCCGCGAGTACAAGCGCCAGTTCGACCGCAGCCCGGGGGATGAATTGCCGTACCAGAGCCTGCCAGTGTAATCGCCTGCCCTGGCCTGAATCAGCTCGCAAGCGGCCATTGCGCCAATGGCCAGTAAGCGCCCTTGCGCGACTCGTACAGTGTGAAATGGCGGGCGGCGAGGTAGAAATCCGGCGCGCTGCTGGCTTCTGGCGGCTGGCCGCGGTAATCCCTGGCCAGCGTCAGGTGCGGGCGATACTCGCGGTCGGCCGCTTCCACCCCCAACGGCAGCAGCGCCTGCTGCAAGCTGTACACCAGTTGCAACAGGGCCGGTGGGGTCTGCTGCGCCTCCAGCACCAGGGCGCTGGCCCGCTGCCACACCTGCAGGCGGTCCAGCAACAGCCGTGGTGCCGTGGCCGGTAGCGCCAGCTGGTCGACCGCCGCGCAAATCGCAGGCACATGGGCGGTGTCCACATCGCCGAGAAATAGCAGTGTTACATGGAAGTTGGCGGCCGGCACTGGCTTGCCGCTGCGCAGGCTCAGGCCACGTCGCCACTGGGCCAGGGCGCGACGCTGGGCCTCGCAGACCGGCAAGGCGAAGAACAGGCGCTTGAATGGTTTTTCGATACGTCCGCAGACCGGTGTCATCGTCGGCTCCTCAGAATGAGCGTAGCTCGCATTGATGCAAACTAGCAGTTCTACCAGTTTCACCGGCGAGGACCCAACCCATACGCTGGGGTCTCCATTCAATCACCCCAGGTACGGTCATGAAACAGCACCATCACATCCAAAACACTCAGCCCGCCATGCAAGCAAAACTGAAGTGGAGCCAGCGTGAGCGCGAGTTCACGGCAGATGTGGTAGATACCGATGTCAGCGCTGGCAACCGCTCGTTTTTCGCCATTCATTACACGGAAGGATCAGATACCGCTTATAGCTTTGTAGTCCTGAACATCCCGGAACGCTATCTGGTGGCGGGCGCATCCCTCAAGATCGGCGCAGGCGAAAAAGCCGAGATCAACGCCTATTTCGGTTCGACTTCGATTGGTCGCTCAGGCTGGGCGACCGGGGGCGCAATCGATATTACCGAGATGGATGAGACTTCCAAGGCATTTGCCGCAACGTTCCACTACACCATTGAACACACCATGGGCCGGGTAGAGATCGTGAATGGCTCGATGTCCTTGTCACTGGCCGACGATGCAAGGATCAACGGCACCGGCCGGGTCACCGCCAACCTCACCCCCGCTATTTTCCCTTCGCTGGGCAATCTTGATACGCAATCCATCAGATCCATGGTGCTTTCAGACGGGCGCATCCAACTCACTGCAACACAGCAAGTGGACAACGCGAGCCAAGGCATCATGATGCTGTTCAGTGAGCAACATGCACGCCTGTTCTTCTCGATTAACGGTCTTTACGAAGACCTGACCGGTGGCCACCTACAGTATGAATGGAACGTGGAGAACAGGACCCTGACCGCCGACTTTACTGATTATGTAGTCAGTTACCAAGGCAGGGACCATCGCATCACGGATGGCCGCATCGAGGTCACTCTGGACTGATGCATCGCCATGCAGACCTTGGTACAGCGGTGACGCTTGTACCAAGGTCTGCCATCGTTGGGTAACATTCTCCTACAAAGCATCGGCTCGATTGTTTATGCTGGCGGGCTTAGCCATCACGCATGGCCATTACTTGACGTATCCGCCCATGAAAATCGCCTTAGTCCTCATCTTCGTCCTCTCGATCGCCTATGTTCACCTGCGCGGTCGCGTTCGCCACAAGCTGACCCGTCAGTTGGGCGACCACTCCAGCTTCCTGGCCCCGGTCAACAGCTTCCTGTACCTGTTTTCCAGGCACCCGGCCAAGCCATACCTGCCGGTAGAGGCCTTCCCCGAACTGCAGACGCTGCAGGACCACTGGCAGGAGATCCGCGAGGAAGCCCAACAGCTGCTGCATGTAGGCGAAATCAAGAAATCCGACAATTACGATGATGTCGGTTTCAACTCATTCTTCAAGACCGGCTGGAAGCGCTTCTACCTGAAGTGGTACGGCGAAAGCCACCCGTCGGCGATGACCCTGTGCCCACGCACCACCGAGTTGCTCAAAGGCATCGGTACGGTCAAGGCCGCCATGTTCGCCACCCTGCCGCCAGGCGCCAAGCTGGTGCGCCACCGTGACCCGTATGCCGGCTCGTACCGCTACCACCTGGGCCTGGACACGCCGAACGACGACGGTTGCTACATCGACGTGGACGGTGAGAAGTATTCCTGGCGCGATGGCGAGGGCGTGGTGTTCGACGAGACCTACATCCATTACGCGGCCAATACTACCGAGCACAACCGCATCATTCTGTTCTGCGACGTGGAACGCCCGCTCAAGTACCGCTGGGCGACCGCGTTCAACCGCTGGTTCAGCCGCAACGTCATGGCCGCTGCCGCCGCCCCCAATGATGCCGGCGACAAGACCGGTGGCATCAACCGTCTGTTCACCCGCATCTACAAGATCCGCGAACGTGGCAAGGCGCTGAAGAAGCGCAACCGCACGCGTTACTACCTGGAGAAGTGGGCGTTCGTCGCGGCCTTGGTGCTGGTATTCATCTACATCTGATCGGTATGGGAGCGCGCAGCCCAAGGGCCTGCGCGCAACCAACCAAAGTACAAGTCTCACACTTCCCACTCTTCGACTAGCCTGAAAGCTCCACTCGCAACCTCCCCAAGGTGAAGACGATGAGCATGATGGACTGGGACGCCTACCGTAAGCAGTTGATGGCCGGCATCGGCGATCTCAAGCAGCTTTCTCCTGACACGGTGGCCGGCTACATGACCGCCAGCGGCGCAGGGGCCAAGACCAACCACCTGGACGCCAAGACCCGCGAGCTGATCTCCCTTGCCGTGGCCGTGACCACACGCTGCGATGGCTGCATCGCCGTGCATTCGCAGCAAGCCGTCAAGCATGGCGCCAGCCGCGAGGAAATCGCCGAGGCCCTCGGCGTGGCCGTGGCGATGAACGCCGGCGCCGCGCTGGTCTACTCGGCACGTGCCATGGATGCGGTGGGCAAGGCCAACGGCTGAACGCAATTGGCGGCGCCGCCCTTGCGCGACGGCGCCGCGCCACCCAGACTGGGCGGCCCAGCCCTTGCAGGAACCCGCATGATCCACATCCGCCCAATGACGCCGGAAGATTTCGAACGCTTCTGGCCCACCTTCCAGGCCGTCGTACAGGCCCGTGAAACCTACGCTTTCGACCCGGCGCTCAGCTTCGATCAGGCCCGCCAGCTGTGGCTGGAACTACCCATGCGCACATTCGTGGCCGAGGAAGACGGCCAGATGCTGGGTTCGTATTACCTCAAGGCCAATGCCGCCGGGCCCGGTGGGCACGTGGGCAACTGCGGCTACATGGTCTGTGAACCGGCACGCGGCCGCGGCGTTGCGCGGTTGATGTGCGAACACTCACAGAAACAGGCACGCCAGGAAGGTTTCCTGGCCCTGCAGTTCAACTCGGTGGTAGCCACCAATGAGGTGGCAGTGGCGCTGTGGCACAAGCTGGGCTTCGATACCGTTGGCCGCTTGCCCAAAGCCTACCGCCATGCCCGCCTGGGGTTGGTGGACTGCCTGGTGATGTACAAGTGGCTGGCGGACGAGCCGGTAGTGGAGAAGCCGCCACTGCTGATCGGGCGCAAGAACATCGAGGCGCGGGTGTCGCGGCGGCGCGGGCGCTGACTTCTTCAGGCCGCCCCTGCTCGACGAAGGTCTATGGTAAAGTCGCGCCCTTTTTGAACATGCCGGGATATCGCTGCACATGACCCCCATCCTCCGCTTCCTCAACCGCACCAGCCTGGTGACGCAAATCGTCATCGGCCTGATCGCCGGCATCGCCCTGGCCCTGCTTGCGCCCGCCATCGCCCGCGACATGGCCTTCCTCGGGAAAGTGTTCGTCAGCGCCCTGAAGGCGGTGGCACCCGTGCTGGTGTTCATCCTGGTAATGGCCTCGATCGCCAACCACCGTCACGGCCAGGAAACCCATATTCGCCCGATCCTCTGGCTGTACCTGCTGGGTACCTTCAGCGCAGCAGTGGTCGCCGTGGTCGCCAGCATGCTGTTCCCGTCGAGCCTGGTGCTGAGCACCGGCGACGCTACGCTGAGCGCGCCAGGCGGTATCACCGAGGTGCTGCAGAACTTGCTGCTGAGTGCGGTCGACAACCCGATCAACGCCCTGCTCAACGCCAATTTCATCGGTGTACTGACCTGGGCCATCGGCCTGGGCGTGGCCCTGCGCCATGCCGGCGAAACCACCCGCACCGTGGTCGAGGACCTGTCCAACGGCGTGACCCTGATCGTGCGCGTGGTCATCCGCTTCGCCCCGCTGGGCATCTTTGGCCTGGTCAGCGCCACGCTGGCCCAGTCGGGCCTGGACGCCCTGCTCGGCTACCTGCACCTGCTGGCGGTGCTGATCGGCTGCATGCTGTTCGTGGCACTGGTGATGAACCCGCTGATCGTGTATTGGAAAATCCGCCGCAACCCCTACCCGCTGACCCTGCTGTGCCTGCGCGAAAGCGGTATCACTGCGTTCTTCACGCGTAGCTCGGCGGCCAACATTCCGGTCAACCTGGCCCTGTCGGAGCGCCTTGGCCTGCATGAGGACACCTATTCGGTATCGATCCCGCTGGGTGCGACCATCAACATGGCCGGTGCCGCCATCACCATTACCGTGCTGACCCTGGCGGCGGTACATACCCTGGGCATTCCGGTGGACCTGCCGACTGCCGTGCTGCTCAGCGTGGTGGCGGCCGTCTGTGCCTGCGGCGCCTCGGGTGTGGCCGGTGGCTCGCTGCTGCTGATTCCGCTGGCGTGCAGCCTGTTTGGTATCCCTAGCGAAATTGCCATGCAGGTGGTGGCGGTTGGTTTCATCATCGGCGTGCTGCAGGATTCGGCCGAGACGGCCCTGAATTCTTCGACCGATGTACTGTTTACCGCGGCGGCGTGCCAGGCCGAAGAGCAGCGTAGCGCTTGAGATTGCCGGGGCCCTGTGGGAGCGGGTTCACCCGCTCCCACAGGTGTCAATTGCCTAACGCGACGGCATTACCTACCCTAGTGGCCTTTCCCCAGCAATGAGACAGGGCCATGTCAGAACACGAAACCGCAGGCGAAGGCCGCTTCAACAGCATCGAGATCCGTATTCTCGGCTCGCTGATCGAGAAGCAGGCCACCAGCCCGGAAAGCTACCCGCTGACCCTCAACGCCCTGGTCCTGGCCTGCAACCAGAAGACCAGTCGCGAGCCGGTGATGAACCTCACCCAAGGCCAGGTCGGCCAGGCCCTGCGCGCCCTCGAAGGGCAAGACATGACTCGCCTGCAGATGGGCAGCCGCGCCGACCGCTGGGAACACCGGGTGGACAAGACGCTGGAACTGGTGCCGGCGCAACTGGTGCTGATGGGCCTGATGTTCCTGCGCGGGCCGCAAACCCTCAACGAACTGCTGACCCGCAGCAACCGCCTGCACGAGTTCGACGACACCGAGCAGATCCAGCACCAGCTGGAGCGCCTGATCTCGCGCGGCCTGGCGTTGCACCTGCCACGCCAGGCCGGCCAGCGCGAAGACCGTTACACCCATGCCTTGGGCGACCCGGCGGAAATCGAGGCCATCCTGGCCGCACGGCAGCAGGAAGGTGGGGCACGCAGCAGCGGCGCAAATGTGTCGGAAGAACGCATCGAAGCCCTCGAAGCCCGCATCGCGGCGCTGGAGGCACGCCTGGCCGAACTGGAAGGCTGAGCCGTCACGGCTCGGGGTCGGGGAAGTTGCGGCAGCTCTTGCGCTCGGCCAGCTCCCGGTCACTGGGGCGCTGGTCGACGAACACGGTGCGGCCGTCGGCGTAGATTTCCAGGTAGCCCCAGTGCAGGTCCTGCTCCTGCTGCCCGGGCTTTGGGGGGACTAGCCACCAGGGTTCGCGGCTGATCAGGGTCATGGGTGTGGTTCCTGAGAGGTCTATCGTAATCATAGACACCCTCAGGCTCTGCTTTGCTTGTGCCGGCCCTTTCGCGGCTAAAGCCGCTCCCACAGGGATCTGCACAATTTTCAGAATCTGCGCAGTACCTGTGGGAGCGGCTTTAGCCGCGAAGGGGCCGGTACAGGCTTACGCCGGTGCCGAAGTGCGGATCAGGTGGTCAAAGGCCGCCAGCGATGCCTTGGCGCCCTCACCCACCGCAATCACGATCTGCTTGTACGGCACAGTCGTCACATCACCCGCCGCAAACACACCGGGGATGCTGGTCTGGCCCTTGGCATCGACGATGATCTCGCCACGCGGCGACAGCTCGACGGTGCCTTTCAGCCAGTCGGTGTTCGGCAGCAGGCCGATCTGTACGAAGATGCCTTCCAACGCCACTTCATGCTGCTGGTCGGTGGTGCGGTCCTTGTAACGCAGGCCGGTCACCTTTTCGCCATTGCCCAGCACTTCGGTGGTCAGCGCACTGGTGATTACCTTCACGTTCGGCAGGCTGTGCAACTTGCGCTGCAATACCGCATCGGCACGCAGCTGGCTGTCGAACTCGATCAGCGTCACCTGGGCGACGATACCAGCCAGGTCGATGGCCGCTTCCACACCCGAGTTGCCACCACCGATCACCGCCACGCGCTTGCCCTTGAACAGCGGGCCGTCGCAGTGCGGGCAGTAGGCCACGCCACGGGCGCGGTATTCCTGCTCGCCCGGCACGTTCATTTCCCGCCAGCGGGCACCGGTGGCCAGGATCACGGTCTTGGCCTTGAGCGAGGCGCCGCCGGCCAGGCGTACTTCATGCAGGCCGCCATCGGTGGCCGGGATCAGCGCCTCACCGCGCTGCAGGTTCATGATGTCCACGTCGTACTGCTTGACGTGTTCTTCCAGCGCCGTGGCCAGCTTCGGCCCTTCGGTTTCCTGTACCGAGATGAAGTTCTCGATGGCCAGTGTATCGAGCACCTGGCCGCCGAAACGCTCGGCCGCAATACCGGTGCGGATGCCTTTACGCGCGGCATAGATGGCTGCCGAAGCGCCGGCTGGACCACCACCGACCACCAGCACGTCGAAGGCGTCCTTGGCGTTGATCTTCTCGGCCTGGCGAGCACCGGCGTTGGTGTCGATCTTGCCGAGTATTTCTTCCAGGCCCATGCGGCCCTGGCCGAACACTTCACCGTTCAGGTAGATGCTTGGCACCGCCATGATCTTGCGCGATTCCACTTCCGCCTGGAACAGCGCGCCGTCGATGGCCACGTGACGCACGTTGGGGTTGAGCACCGCCATCAGGTTCAGCGCCTGGACCACATCCGGGCAGTTCTGGCATGACAGCGAGAAGTAGGTTTCGAAGGTGAATTCACCTTCCAGCGCCTGGATCTGCTCGATCACTTCGGCACTGGCCTTGGACGGGTGGCCACCGACTTGCAGCAGTGCCAGCACCAGCGAAGTGAATTCGTGGCCCATGGGGATGCCGGCGAAGCGCAGGCTTATGTCGGCTCCCGGGCGGTTCAGCGAGAACGATGGACGACGGGCGTCGGTACCGTCCGCGCTGAAGGTAATGAGGCTCGACAGGCTGGCAATTTCCACCAGCAGGTCGTGCAATTCGCGGGACTTCGCGCCGTCGTCGAGGGAAGCAACGATCTCGATCGGCTGGGTGACCCGCTCCAGGTAGGTTTTCAGTTGCGATTTAAGCGTGGCGTCCAACATACGGGCGATTCCTTTTTCAAAACTCGGATACAAAAACGCCCAGGCGAGGTCGCCCGGGCGTTTGACGGGGCGGCAAGTACTTCAGCTTTGGCGGCTGCTTACCGCCCGCGACTGGCACATGGACTCAGATCTTGCCGACCAGGTCCAGCGATGGCGCCAGGGTGGCTTCGCCTTCTTTCCACTTGGCCGGGCAAACTTCGCCTGGGTGAGCGGCAACGTACTGGGCAGCTTTAACCTTGCGCAGCAGTTCGGCAGCATCGCGGCCTACACCACCGTCGTTCAGTTCGACGATCTTGATCTGGCCTTCCGGGTTGATCACGAAGGTACCGCGATCGGCCAGGCCGGCTTCTTCGATCAGCACGTCGAAGTTGCGCGAGATGACGTGGGTCGGGTCACCGATCAGTGGGTACTGGATCTTGCCGATGGTGTCCGAAGTGTCGTGCCAGGCTTTGTGGGTGAAGTGGGTGTCGGTGGACACGCCATAGATTTCCACGCCCAGCTTCTGGAACTCGGCGTAGTTGTCGGCAAGGTCACCCAGCTCGGTCGGGCAGACGAAGGTGAAGTCGGCCGGGTAGAAGAACACGACAGACCACTTGCCTTTCAGGTCGGCTTCGCTGACCTGGACGAACTCGCCCTTGTGGTAGGCGGTGGCGTTGAACGGTTTGACCTGGCTGTTGATGATAGGCATGAGAGACGCTCCTTCATGGGGTTGGAATCAGTTGATGGAGAGAATCCTAACCGCTGGTCCCGATAAAGGCTCATTGGCAAAGCTCATGCTTATGATTGGTTTTGGCTATAACCGAGGTTTATTAATAGAAGGGAATGGGCTGAGCAAAGGATTGCGGGGGTGCGTGCTCGTGCAGGACCAGCTTTTTGTGGGAGCGGCCTTGTGTCGCGAATGGGCCGCGAAGCGGCCCCAGCAATCTGTGCATCATCGCCGTGATCTTGGGGCCGCTTCGCGGCCCTTTCGCGACATAAGGCCGCTCCCACAGGGACCGTGCTCAGCGGGTGGCTGTGCGCATGGTCACGAACTCTTCGGCTGCTGTCGGGTGCACGCCAATGGTTTCGTCGAACTGCTGCTTGGTCGCACCGGCCTTCAGGGCAATGCCCAGGCCCTGAATGATCTCGCCGGCGTCAGGGCCAACCATGTGGCAGCCCAGTACCTTGTCGGTCTCGGCATCGACCACCAGCTTCATCAGAGTCTTTTCCTGAATATCGGTCAGCGTCAGTTTCATCGCACGGAAGCGGCTCTCGAATACCTGCACCTTGTGCCCGGCCTCCAGTGCCTGCTCCTCGGTCAGGCCCACGGTGCCAATGGGCGGCTGGCTGAACACTGCGGTCGGGATGTTCTGATAGTCCACCGGCCGGTATTGCTCGGGCTTGAACAGGCGCCGGGCCACGGCCATGCCCTCGGCCAAAGCCACCGGAGTCAGTTGCACGCGGCCAATCACATCGCCAATGGCCAGGATCGACGGCGCGGTGGTCTGGTACTGCTGGTCAACACGAATGTAACCACGGGCGTCCAGCTCGACGCCGGTGTTTTCCAGGCCCAGGTTGTCCAGCATCGGGCGCCGGCCGGTGGCATAGAACACGCAATCGGTGACCAACTCGCGGCCATCCCCGAGGGTGGCCTTGAGGCTACCGTCCTCGAGCTTGTCGATGCGCTGGATGTCGGCGTTGAACTGCAGGTCGAGGCCGCGCTTTTCCAGTTCTTCCTTCAAGTGCGTGCGCACCGAACCGTCGAAGCCACGCAGGAACAGGTCGCCACGGTACAGCAGCGTGGTAGCGGCCCCCAGGCCCTGGAAGATGCCAGCGAACTCGACAGCGATGTAGCCACCGCCCACCACCAGCACCCGGCGTGGCAGGTCCTTGAGGTAGAAGGCTTCGTTGGAGGTGATGGCCAGTTCCTTGCCCGGAATGTCCGGCACCTGTGGCCAGCCACCGGTGGCGATGAGGATGTGCTCGGCAGTGTAGCGCTGGCCTTCCACTTCCACTTCATTGGCACCGGTCAGGCGCGCATGCCCCTGCAGCAGGGTGACCCCGCTGTTGAGTAGCAGGTTGCGGTAGATGCCGTTGAGGCGCTCGATTTCCCGGTTTTTGTTGGCAATCAGGGTGCCCCAGTCGAAATGCCCTTCTTCAAGGGTCCAGCCGAAGCCTGCGGCCTGCTCCAGTTCGTCAGCGACGTGTGCGCCGTACACCAGCAGCTTTTTCGGCACGCAGCCGACGTTGACGCAGGTACCGCCCAGGTAGCGGCTCTCGGCCACTGCCACCTTTGCGCCGAAGCCGGCGGCAAACCGCGCCGCGCGCACACCGCCGGACCCGGCACCAATCACGAACAGATCAAAATCGTAGGCCATGTATTCACTCTCCTAGGCAGGCGCCCAGCATAACGCCGTTGGCCGCCGCAAACAAAAAAGCCACCCCGAAGGGTGGCTTTCAGACCAGCAGGGCTTATCAGTAAGCCTTGCCAGTCTTGTAGTAGTTCTCGAAGCAGAAGTTGGTCGCGTCGATGTAGCCTTCCGCGCCACCACAGTCGAAACGCTTGCCCTTGAACTTGTAGGCAATCACGCAGCCGTTCTGCGCCTGTTGCATCAGGGCGTCGGTGATCTGGATCTCGCCACCTTTGCCCGGCTCGGTGTTGGCGATGATGTCGAAGATATCCGGGGTCAGGATGTAGCGACCGATGATCGCCAGGTTCGACGGGGCATCTTCCGGCTTCGGCTTCTCGACCATGTTGGTGACGCGGAAAATGTCGTCACGGATCATGTCGCCGGCGATCACACCGTACTTGTTGGTTTCCTGCGGATCGACTTCCTGGATGGCGACGATCGAGCAACGGAACTGGTTGTACAGCTTGACCATCTGGGTCAGTACGCCGTCACCTTCCGGGTTCACGCACAGGTCGTCCGCCAGCACCACGGCGAACGGCTCGTCACCGATCAGCGGGCGGCCGGTCAGGATGGCGTGGCCCAGGCCTTTCATTTCGGTCTGGCGGGTGTAGGAGAACGAGCATTCGTCGAGCAGGCGACGGATACCAACCAGGTATTTTTCCTTGTCGGTGCCCTTGATCTGGTTTTCCAGCTCGTAGCTGATGTCGAAGTGGTCTTCCAGAGCACGCTTGCCGCGCCCGGTGACGATGGAGATCTCGCTCAGACCGGCATCCAGTGCCTCCTCGACGCCATACTGGATCAGTGGCTTGTTGACCACCGGCAGCATTTCCTTGGGCATGGCTTTGGTAGCGGGCAGGAAGCGGGTGCCGTAACCGGCTGCCGGGAACAAGCATTTCTTGATCATATACGTCCTTACAAAAGGCTAGGCCTGTGGAATTCGGCGCAGTCTAATCAGGCGGCAGTCACCTTACAATGCCCTACCTGTGGCCGATCGATGGGAAGATAGAGATAACCCAGTGTAGATAGTTCCGATGGATCGTAAATATTGCTGTCATCAATGACCGTTGGATGACAGCAGATCGGGGTTGCCTTTACCGGCCTCTTCGCGGGTAAACCCGCTTCCACAGGTACTGCACAGCATTCAGAGCCTGTGGCGATCCTTGTGGGAGCGGGTTTACCCGCGAAGAGGCCGGTACAGGCAATACATCAGCTACCAGTCCCCTGCCCGATCAACACCCCATCGACCTTCTGCCCATACAGGTTCACCCCGTCGTTGGCATGGAACTTCGCCCGCGTCTTCTCGATGGAGCCTTCCACCAACCGCGGATCCTGCGGCCGTTCATGGCGGTTGACCCAGGCCGCCACATCCCAGGCCTGCTGATCACTCAGGCTGCCAGGCTTGCCCAGCGGCATGTTGTACTTGATGAACGACGCCGCAGTGTTGATGCGGTGCATGCCGGCGCCCCAGTTGTAGGAGTCTTTGCCCCACAACGGCGGCATCACATACTCGCCCGCCACCTTCTGCCCCTCGCCGTTGTCGCCGTGGCAGATCGCACACTGCTCGCGATAAACCTGCTGACCACGCTTGAAGTCGTACCCGCCCTTGGGTTGCGGCACCTCCGGGTACCCGCGCCCGGCAATTTCCACACCGGTCGGCGCCTTGGTGGAAAGCCAGTACGAATACACTGCCAACGCCGTCATCTGCGGGCTGTCTGCAGCCGGTGGCTTGCCGTTCATGCTGAACTGGAAGCAGCCCTGGATACGCTCGGCGTATGTGTTGACCTTGTCGTTTTTCTTGCGGTACGCGGGGTACATCGGGTACGCCCCCCACATCGGCGCGGAATGCGCCAGCCGCCCCTGGTCAAGGTGGCAGTTGCTGCAGTTCATGCCATTACCCACGGCCTCGGGCATCAACCTGCGGGTGTCGACGAACAAGGCGTGCCCCTCGCGCACCATCTTGCCAAAGGCATTGTCAGGCAACTCGCTTTCCGCTGGCGGCACGAACTGCGGTGCAGCCTGCACGCCAGGCACTTTCAACTGTGACTGGTCTTCCATGGCGATCTGGGCGGCCTGGGCGCTGCCCATGGCCAGCAGCAGCAGGGCTGGAATCATCGGTTTCATGGCTTGACCTCCTGGCTGGCTGGGCGGGCGAAGAACTCGGCGACGGCCTTGATCTCGTCATCGGTCATGGCCTTGGCCACACCGACCATCAGTTGGTTGGGGTCATTGCTGCGGGTGCCGTCACGCCAGGCATTGAGCTGCGCCACCAGGTAACTGGCGGGCTGACCTGCCAAGGGCGGGAAGTGTTCGCCAACCCCGCCGCCGCCCGGGCCATGGCATTGCACGCAACCAGGAATCTGCCGGCTCCAGTCGCCGTACAGGGCCATGCGGGTGGTGGGGTCATCGGCGATCTGCTGGCGACGCAGGTCGCCTGCTGGGTCTGCCGGCAGGCTGGCCAAATAGGTGCTGACCGCCTTGATCTCATCCTCGGTCAGGGCCTTGGCAAGTGGCTCCATTACCGGCTGCTTGCGGCTGCCGCTGCGCCAGTCATGCAATTGCTTGCTGAGGTAAGCGGCCGGCAGCCCGGCCAGGCGCGGGAAGCCGGCAGCGGCAATGCCCTTGCCGTCCGGCCCATGGCAACCCAGGCAAGCCATGGCGGCGGGGTTGGCCCCGCCCTGGGTGAAGACTTTCTGGCCATCGGCGGCATGCGCCGCGGGCCAGGCCAGGATCAGCAGGCTGCCGATCACGACGCGACTCAACGGTGTCATCACGAATCTCCTTTTCTATTGTTATATGCTTAGGCTTAAAACATATAAGCAAAAGGAGCGCGATCAGTTGCCCTGGATCAACTCCCGGAGATGCATTGGGTGGCGGCGGTGCGCACATCGCCCAGGCGCAGCGGGAAGTTGTTCAACCGCTCGTGCAGCTTGATACTGCTGCCGCTGCCACGCTTGTCGATATCCACCAGCGCCGCGGGGCCCGCGCCCGAGCTGATCTTCTGCGGCACGATCAGCCGCAGGCCATCGCCACGCTGCTCTTCCACCAGCGGGTCGCGGCTATCGGCCAGCTTCTGCTTGACGCAATCGGCATACGCGCGCGGAGACTTGCCGGAGATCACATCCAGCGTTTCACGCGACTGTTCCAGTTCCGTAACACTCACACAGCCACCCAGCGTCACCGCCAACGCCGCCACCATCCATTTCATTTACAGCACCTCTGCCTTCAAGAATCCGCTTCGACCACAGCCAGGCCGTTTTGCTCCCTGCTTTGGCAGTTTTATCTACGCCTGGCGGAACAGCGCGGCAGTGTAACCCGACATCGTGGTATCTTTCGCCTTTGCAGAACCAATCCTTGCGGAGCATCACATGAAATTCGTACACCAGCGCGAGCACTTGAACGAGGACGACATCGTCGTCATCGAGTGTTCCCAGCGCTGCAATATCCGCCTGATGAACGACGCCAACTTCCGCAGCTTCAAGAACGGCGGCCGTCACACCTACCACGGTGGCCATTTCGAAAAGTTCCCGGCGAAAATTACCGTGCCCAGCACCGGTTTCTGGAACATCACCATCGATACCGTGACAACCCGCCCGATCTCGGTCACCCGCAAGCCAACCTTGACCCACAAGATCAAGATCATCCGTCGTTCATCGTCGAAACTCAGATAAGGCCACCATGACCCAGACCACCAAGTACGTCATCAAGTACAAGCTCGACGGCCAGCGCCGCTGGGACTTCGCGCTGATGCCCGACGCCTCCCGCGAACAAGCCCTGGAAGCCCTGCGCAAGATTCATGGCGAAGATGCCGAGAAGATCAGCGACATCCAGGTCAGCAAGGCCTTGTAAACACCCGCCCCGCCCTACAGTTCGCCCGCGCAAGGAGAATCGCATGAGCCACTGGCCCGATAGCCGCATCCTCGACCTGCTGGGCATCGAGTTGCCCATTCTGCAGGCCCCCATGGCCGGTGCCACGGGCTCGGGCATGGCCATTGCCGTAGGCCAGGCGGGCGGCCTGGGCGCCCTGCCCTGCGCCATGCTCACGGGCGACCAGGTGCGCGCCGAGATCACCGCCTTCCGCGCCGGCTGCCCGGGCCGCCCGTTGAACCTGAATTTCTTCTGCCATCAGCCACCTGCGTCCGATACCGAGCGCGATTTACGCTGGAAGCAGGCACTCGAGCCCTATTACAACGAAGTAGGTGCCGACTTCGCGGCGCCCACGCCGGTGTCCAACCGCGCGCCTTTCGACGAACAGAGCTGCCAGCTGGTCGAGCAACTGCGCCCGGAGGTAGTGAGCTTCCACTTCGGCCTGCCCCAGGCCGACCTGCTGCAACGGGTAAAGGCCAGCGGTGCCAAGGTACTGTCCAGCGCCACCACCGTGGAGGAAGCCGTGTGGCTGGAGCACCGCGGCTGTGATGCGATCATTGCTATGGGCTATGAGGCGGGCGGACATCGCGGCATGTTCCTCAGCGACGATATCACCAGCCAGATCGGCACCTTCGCCCTGGTGCCGCAGGTGGTTGATGCGGTCAGCGTGCCGGTGATTGCCGCCGGCGGCATTGCTGACCACCGCGGCCTGTTGGCGGCACTGGCCCTGGGTGCTTCGGCCGTGCAGATCGGAACGGCTTACCTGTTCTGCCCCGAAGCCAAGGTCTCGCCGGCACATCGCCAGGCCCTGGACAGCGCACCCGCCAGCGACACGGCGCTGACCAACCTGTTCACCGGCCGACCGGCGCGTGGCATCAACAACCGCATCATGCGCGAACTGGGGCCGATGAGCGACCTGGCGCCGCGCTTCCCACTGGCCGGCGGGGCGTTGATGCCTTTGCGGGCGATTACCGATCCGCAGGGCAATAGCGACTTCAGCAACCTGTGGTCGGGGCAGGCGCTGCGGCTGGGCAGGCATATGCCGGCGGGTGAGTTGACCCGGGAGATTGCCGAAAAGGCGCTGGCGATGATTGGCCGACAGGCATCTGCATAAGCAGGCTAGGCCCCTTCGCGGGTGAACCCGCTCCCACACATTCGAATAGTGTGCCGGCCCTGTGGGAGCGGGTTTACCCGCGAAAAGGCCTGGCCTGCTTGCGCATTACCTTGCCTCTTCCCGGCCCAAGGCCTATCGCTATATAGTTAAGGATATAACGATAACCTCCCAGGAGTTGTGTTGATGTGTACCCGCCCTTCCTATGTAGCCGCGGCCACCCTGGCCACCCTGCTCGCCTTCAACACTGCCTGGGCCGATGAAGTCCAGGTCGCGGTCGCTGCGAACTTCACAGCCCCGATCCAGGCCATTGCCAAGGACTTCGAAAAGGACACCGGCCATAAACTGGTCGCCGCCTATGGCGCCACCGGCCAGTTCTACGCACAAATCAAGAACGGCGCGCCGTACGAGGTATTCCTCGCTGCCGACGACAGCACCCCTGCCAAGCTCGAGCAGGAAAAAGCCATTGCCCCGGGCTCGCGCTTCACCTACGCCATCGGTACCTTGGCCCTGTGGTCGGCCAAGCCCGGCTATGTCGACGCCAACGGCGAAGTACTGAAAAAGAACCAGTTCAAGCACCTGTCCATCGCCAACCCGAAAACCGCACCTTACGGCCTGGCCGCCACCCAGGTGCTGGACAAGCTGAAGCTGACCGAAGCCACCACGCCCAAGCTGGTCGAAGGGCAGAACATCACCCAGGCGTTCCAGTTCGTCTCCACCGGCAACGCCGAGCTGGGCTTTGTCGCCCTGTCGCAAATCTACAAGGACGGCAAGGTCGAAAGCGGCTCGGCCTGGATCGTTCCCTCGTCCCTGCATGAGCCCATCCGCCAGGACGCGGTAATCCTCGAAAAAGGCAAGGACAACCCCGCTGCCAAAGCTCTGGTCGACTATCTGAAAGGCCCGAAAGCCGCGGCAGTGATCAAATCCTACGGTTATGAAATCTGATGCCACTGGACGCCAGTGACCTGGGTGCCATCTGGCTGACCGTGAAACTGGCCAGCCTGACCACCCTGATCCTGCTGATCGTCGGCACGCCCATCGCCTGGTGGCTGGCGCGCACGCGCTCGTGGCTGCGCGGGCCGGTAGGCGCGGTAGTGGCCCTGCCGCTGGTGCTGCCTCCCACGGTGATCGGTTTCTACCTGCTGATCGCCCTCGGCCCGCATGGCTGGCTGGGCCAGGCGACCCAGGCGCTGGGCCTGGGCAGCGTGGTGTTCAGCTTCACCGGCCTGGTGATCGGCTCGGTGATCTACTCCATGCCGTTCGTTGTCCAGCCACTGCAGAATGCCTTCGGCGCCATTGGCCAGCGCCCGCTGGAAGTAGCCGCCACGCTGCGCGCCGGCCCTTGGGACACCTTCGTCCACGTAGTGCTGCCGCTGGCCCGCCCAGGCTTCATCACCGCCAGCATCCTCGGTTTCGCCCACACCGTGGGCGAATTCGGCGTGGTGTTGATGATTGGCGGCAACATCCCCGACAAGACACGCGTGGTCTCGGTGCAGATCTTCGACCATGTCGAGGCCATGGCCTATTCGCAAGCACACTGGCTGGCCGGTGCCATGCTGGTGTTCTCGTTCCTGGTGCTGCTCCTGCTATACGCTGGACGCCGCGGCAAAGCCGGTTGGAGCTGAAATGAGCGCATCGATTGTGGCGCGTCTGAAAATGGCGCGCGACGACTTCACCCTGGACGTCGACCTGCACCTGCCCGGGCGCGGCATCAGCGCGCTGTTCGGCCACTCGGGTTCTGGCAAGACCAGCTGCCTGCGTTGCCTGGCCGGGCTGGAACGGGCCGCCAGCGCCTACATCGAAGTCAACGGCGAAGTCTGGGAGGACAGCGCCCGCGGCTTCTTCCAGGCACCGCACCTGCGCCCGGTGGGCTACGTGTTCCAGGAGGCCAGCCTGTTCCCGCACCTGTCGGTACGCGGCAACCTGGAATTCGGCTGGCGGCGGGTGGCCGCTGCCGAGCGCAAGGTCAGCCTCGACCAGGCCTGCCAGCTGCTGGGTATCGGCCATTTGCTGGCACGCCGCCCGGCAACCTTGTCCGGTGGCGAGGCGCAGCGGGTAGGCATTGCCCGCGCCCTGCTCAGCAGCCCGCGCCTGCTGTTGATGGACGAGCCGCTGGCTGCACTCGACGGGCCGCGCAAGCGCGAGATACTGCCCTACCTGGAGCGCCTGCACGACGAACTGGAAATCCCGCTGGTGTATGTCAGCCATGCCCAGGAAGAAGTGGCGCGGCTGGCCGACCATCTGGTGTTGCTGGAGCAAGGCCGGGCAGTGGCCAGCGGCCCGATCGGCGAAACCCTGGCCCGCCTCGACCTGTCGCTGGCCCAGGGCGAGGATGCCGGGGTGGTGTTCGAGGGCCTGGTGGTGGGGCACGACCCACACTACGACCTGCTCGACCTGCGCCTGCCCGGTAACGATGGGCCACTGTTACGTATCGCCCACCCTGCCCAGGTGATTGGCAGCACCTTGCGGGTCAAGGTGCAGGCCCGTGACGTCAGCCTGGCCCTTGCAGCCGACAGTACTTCGAGCATCCTCAACCGCGTGCCGGTACGCGTGCGCGAAAGCCGCCCGGCAGCCAACCCGGCTCATGTGCTGGTCAGCCTGGATGCTGGCGGCAACGCCTTGCTCGCGCGCATCACCCGCTTTTCGGCAGACCAGCTCGGCCTGCACCCGGGCCAGGTGCTGTTTGCCCAGATCAAGTCGGTAGCGCTGCTGGGCTGAGCATCGGCCCCGTCGCTGGTGTCCATTGATCAGTGACCTGATCGAGGCCTGCCAGCCATGCTTGAATGCCCCCTGCCGCCCACCTTGCACTATGTCGACGACAGCCAGCCGGGCCTGACCCGGCGCCGCTGGAGGGGCCGTTTCATCTACCTGGATGCCGATGGCCAACGGGTGCGCGACAGCGATACCCTCGCCCGCATCGCTGCACTGGTAATCCCCCCGGCCTATACCGAGGTGTGGATCTGCGCCGACCCGCAAGGCCACCTGCAAGCGACAGGTCGCGATGCCCGCGGCCGCAAGCAATACCGCTACCATGCGCAGTGGCGAGAAGTACGCGACCAGCACAAGTACGGGCGCATGCTGGCGTTTGCCCAGGCCCTGCCAAAACTGCGCGCGCAGCTGCACGCCCACCTTGCCCGGCCCGGCCTGGACCGGGAAAAGGTGATGGCGCTGGTGATCAGCCTGCTGGACCACACCCTGATCCGCATCGGCAACCAGCGCTACCTGCGTGACAACCAGTCCTATGGACTGACCACCCTGCGCAATCGCCATGTGGAGGTGAAGGGCAGCAGCATCCGCTTCCAGTTCCGCGGCAAGCGCGGCGTCGAGCACAACGTCAGCCTCAACGACAGGCGCCTGGCCAACCTGCTCAAGCGCTGCATGGAGCTGCCCGGGCAAGCGCTGTTCCAGTACCTGGACGACAACGGCCAGCGCCACAGCGTCGGCTCCAGCGAGGTCAACCAGTTTCTGCAGCAGCTGACCGGCGCCGACTTTACCGCCAAGGACTACCGCACCTGGGCCGGCAGCAGTCTGGCCCTGGACCTGCTCAGGCCCTTGGCCTGGGAGCCCGAGAGCGAAGCCAAACGCCAGGTCGCCGCGATCGTACGCCAGGTAGCATCACGCCTGGGCAATACACCGGCGGTGTGCAGGCGTTGCTACATCCACCCGGCTGTACTTGAACACTATGCCCTGGGGCGGTTGGCCAACTTGCCGAAGAACCGTGTACGCAAAGGCCTGGACCGTGAAGAAGTAGCCTTGCTGCTATTTCTTCAGGCACTCGAGGAACAGGATGACCATTAACCCGGTCTATTCAACCCATCATGCGAAGAAATTTCCCATTGACCGCCAAGCACCCTATTCTTGCCACCGAGCACCTTGGCCGACAACCCGCTGGCGGTTTGCTTCGGCACCTGCGACTGAAGACACGCAACAGAATTTGTCTGTCGGGGAATTACTATCCGCCGAAAGCGTCTTTAATGAGAAGGAAGAGGGACAAGCTCCCGCCGCCGTGGCAACTAGCTCGACGGACTTTTATATCACCAAGGAGAACTACATGCTGATACTCACCCGCAAGGTTGGCGAAAGCATCGTCATCAACGATGACATCAAAGTCACCATTCTGGGCGTCAAAGGGATGCAGGTGAGGATCGGTATCGATGCACCGAAAGACGTCCAAGTCCATCGCGAAGAGATCTTCAAGCGCATCCAGGCCGGCAGCCCGGCCCCGGAAAAGCACGACGACTCGCACTGAGCGACCTGCTTCACGTTGCCTCAAGCCGCACGGACGCGCTTGATCGCCCCGCGCCTCAGGTGCCCAGCAGTTCGCGCACCTTGGCGATCATACAGTCCATGTCGAACGGTTTGTCGAACACCGCGGCGAACAGTTCCGGGCATCCTTGGTTGGCCTGCGCGCCACTCATGAGGATGACCGGCAACTCGCTCAACTCCGGGTCTTCACGCATCGAGCGCACCAGCTCCTCGCCGTTGAGCAGCGGCATCATGTAGTCGGTGATCACCAGCTGAACGCGCTTTTCCTTCAGCGCCTCGAGCGCCTTGCAGCCGTTGCTCGCCTTTTCCACCAGGAAGCCTTCGTCCTCCAGGGCGAAACCGAGGATGTCGGCAATCAGGTACTCGTCATCGACGATCAGGATGGTGTTCATCGTCCGCCCCGTCACCCGCTCCCCTGCGGCACCGGCGTTCCCGAGAGCACACCACAGGCGCCTTCGAACGCTTTGCGCAGGGTAATGCCCTGCGGCCTGATCAACAGTTCGTGCAAGGCAGGGTCATGGTGGCTGTCACGCACTTTGAGGATCGACAGCATGCGTCGCAGCTGCGAGTCCAGCTCGACGAAGCGCATCAGCATCAGGTTGTCGACGATACTCGACAGGTCCGGGGCCGGGGCGCTGATTTCCGCACCGAAGATGTCGCGCATTTCCCAGGTCAGCATCACGCTGACATTGCGCGCGCGCAGCTCACCGACCAGGGCACGGAAAAACGCATTGAGCCGCGCCGGGTCGCTGGCCAGGCGGCTGAACGCCCCAAGGCTGTCGATCAGCACGCGCTTGCTGCCTTGCGCCTCGACCCGCTCGAGCAGGCGTGCACCGACCTGGTCCAGCAGCCCCTCGGTGGTCGGCTGCCAGCACAGCTGCAGGCTGCCGCCCTGCTCCAGGGCGGCAAAATCGTAACCCAGCGACGCGGCCTTGATACGCAGGCGCTCCGGCGTTTCGTAGAAGCCGAAATGCAGCCCCGGCGCCTGCGGGCTGCTGGCGCCGAGGAAGGCAAGGCCCAATGATGTCTTGCCAATACCCGAAGGCCCGATCAGCAAGCTGACCGAGCCCGTGGCCAGGCCGCCACCTAGCATTTCATCCAGGGTTGCCACCCCGCTGCCGATGCGCTCCAGGGTGGCGTTGCCCGCCTGGCTGGGGTGGCTGAACAGCGACTCCAGGCGCGGGTATACATGCATGCCGGCTTCATCGATGAGGCACTCGTGGCGCCCCGACAGTGCCGCACTGCCACGCGTCTTGCGCAGCTGGACATGGCGCACGGCACGGCTGCCGTACAGTTGCTCGCCCAGTTCGATCACCCCGTCGACCATGGTGTGCTCCGGGCTGCCTTCTTCCAGCCGGGCGCTGGTCAGCAGCAGTAAGGTGCAACCGGCAAAGGCCGCATGACCCTGTAGTTCGGAGACGAATTTTTTGGTGTCCAGCGCGGTTTCCGCACGCACCCGGGCATTGAGCACGCCATCGACGATCAGCAGGCTGGCCTGCTGGCGGGCGATTTCCTGGCGCAGCAGCCGCACCACAGCGTCCAGGCCTTCCTGCTCCAAGGTGTCGAAGGCACTGACGAACTGGATCGTGTCGCCGACCAGCGCGGGGTCGAAGAACTCCAGGGTCGCCAGGTACTGGAACAGCCGCTCGTGCGACTCGCTCAGCAATGTAGCCACCAGCACCCTGCCCCCATTGCGCACATGCCCACAGGCCAGCTGATTGGCGAGGATGGTCTTGCCGGCCCCCGGCGGGCCCTGAATGATGTAGGACGCGCCAGCCACCAGGCCACCCTGGAGCAATGCATCGAGCCCGTCGATACCCGTGACCAGTCGCCTGAGTGCCTGTGCCATGATGTTCTACCTGTCGAGTTGGCTATCGGTCTGGCCCTGATAGATTGGCAAGTAAAGCTGCATGCAAGTTCCCCGGCCGGGCTCACTGTCGACGCGAATGGCACCACCGCTCTGCCTGGCAAAACCATAGACCTGGCTAAGGCCCAGGCCAGTACCCTTGCCAAAGGGCTTGGTAGTGAAAAACGGTTCGAAAATCCGCGGCAGTACCGCTGGCGCGATGCCCTCGCCGCTGTCTTCCACCTCGAAACGCACAAACCCGCCGTGCAGGCCTTCAAACTTGCCGGTCAGTTCGACCACATCGACGGTCAAGCCGATCCGGCCCTGCCCCGTGATGGCATCGCGGGCATTGAACAACAGATTGAGCAACACCATCTGCAATTGCCCGGCATCCACCTCGATCAGGGGCAGGTCCGGTTGCAACAGCACCTTCAGCTCAATCGAATCAGGCAGCGCATGCTCCAGCAGACCACGAGTGGCTGCAATAAGGTTCTCCGGGGCGACGCAAGCCACATCAAGCTTGCGGTGGCGGGCAAAGCTGAGCAATTGCTGGGTCAGTTCGGTGCCACGCTGCCCGGCATCGAGAATGTGTTGCAGCATGCGCTTGGCGCGTGCCGGGTCCTGGGTGTCCAGCGCCAGGCGCGCCGAGCTGATGATGATGGTCAACATGTTGTTGAAGTCATGCGCCAGACCACCGGTCAACTGGCCGAGGGCCTCCAGCTTCTGTGCCTGGAACAGCTGGGCGCGCACCGCGTCCAGTTGCAGCGCCGACTCGCGACGGTCGGTGATATCCCGGGTCACCTTGGCCAGGCCGACGACCTGGCCCTGGTCATCGCGGATCACATCCAGGGCGGCCAGCGCCCAGAATTGCGTGCCATCCTTGCGTACGCGCCAGCCCTCATCCTGCGCCACACCCTGCTCCAGCGCCTGACGCAGCAAGCGTTCCGGGCGGCCCTCGGCGCAATCCTGGGGGGTGAAGAACAATGAGAAATGCTGGCCGATCACTTCATCGGCACGGTACCCCTTGATGCGTTGAGCGCCTGCGTTCCATGACACTACATTGCCGGACGGGTCGAGCATGTAGATAGCGTAATCCACCACCGACTGAACCAGCTGTTCATAGCGGTGGGCGGGCATGATGGGGTGGTCGAGGCAATCAGCTGAAACCATGCGAGCTCCACCGGCACAGCAGGAGAGAAAAGAGAGCGAAGTTCAACGCCCGGGCTCAACCAGCACCGGGCTGATGCGCCGTGGCATCGCCACTTTCAGCAACCATAAGCCGACCAGCAGGATAAACCCGCCACCGGCCAGGGCCATCAGCCGCTGCGGTTGAAGGTGTTCGGCATCGAACCCCAGCATCAGCAGGTAAGCGCCCAGGCTGATCAGGCTGAGGTAGAGAAACGCCCCCAACACGACCACCAGCACGAACAACAGTCGCCAGAACAGCCGCGGGCGCACGATGCGCTCGGAAGTACCGGACGGGGTCATCACTGCACGCTCTTGGATCCAATAAAGGGGCAACAGTGGCGTAATGACAGCAAGGTGTCAATTGCCCATTCGATCGACCCTTCATTCTGTTGATCATAGGCGCTGTGGTTGACTCAACTATAACAATGGGTTATAAAGCGCGCTTGATTGCGAAGCCCTTCTGCTTAGAAGCGAGCTGGTCGTTACGGCCCATTCAAGCGTGCGAGTGTGGTGGAATTGGTATACACAGCAGACTTAAAATCTGTCGGCGTGAGCCTTGCGGGTTCGAGTCCCGCCACTCGCACCAAATTTCTCGTGAAGGCGCCCTTGTGGTGCCTTTTTGCTGCCCGCCAGCAATCCTTTGCGCAGCTGCTACAGTGGTGCTTGTACCCGCCCACTGGAACGCCGCCATGCGCTACTCCCTGTTCGATGGTCAACGCGACATCATTATCCTGATTGCCCGTGTGTTGCTCACGATCCTGTTCGTCTTGTCTGGCTGGGGCAAGCTGACCGGGTTCGAAGGCACGGTTGGCTACATGACTTCACTGGGCGCACCTGCCCCCATGCTGGCAGCGGCAGTTGCCGTGTTCATGGAGTTCGT
>Ga0247819_10000218_pt1 | contig 36808 bp, 26 predicted proteins | sample 13C_Xylose_Day6_FD_193428 | JGI IMG/M metagenome (GOLD analysis project Ga0247819, IMG submission 193428) | Soil microbial communities from agricultural site in Penn Yan, New York, United States - 13C_Xylose_Day6 | ecosystem: Environmental > Terrestrial > Soil > Agricultural land | place: USA... | reverse complement strand
GACGTCATCGCCGGACAAAGCTTGCAGCTGCAGGTACCGGGCGGTATCTGGAAAGCTTCACGGTTGATGGCGGGCTCTGCGGGATTCGGATTGATCAGTGAAGCGGTGACGCCAGGGTTTGATTTTTGCTGACATGGAAATGGGAAACCGACAAAAGCTAAGCGAGCAATTTCCAGAGCATTCGCAAGTGATCGAAGGGCTGACTGAGGGATGAGGATTCTGTCGAGATTTTTTAAATATGGCAACTAAATAAATAGTTGAAAAATAAGAGTTTGGCTAAAAATTCGATAGGTCTGATTCAAGTTTTTTGAAATTTTGGCATGTTTAACTAGAATTAATAATCGATGCATGTCTGTGTGCAGGTGAGGCCATGCAACAAATAAGAATAACTCCTGGTGTTTTAGTATTGGCTGGGAATAAAAAGCTGGAAGTCATTGCGTCCGTTTCTTCGAACAAAATCCAAGCCCGGGATGTTGTTAGCGGAGAAGCTGTTTTGATATCACCTGGGGATATCGAGTGCGAACTTAAGCGTACCTCACCCGAAGTCGATCACGATGTGGTGACAGAAAAAGAACTTCCAGACATAGGCGATGTAAAAGACGCTGACCTCCAGTTGGCATCAAGGCGGTTTAGCGTCCTGTCATCATTAGTCGGCAAAAAGCTTCTCTCCAAACAGGATATTGAGCAATGCACTGCCGTATTAGGGCTTAGCGCTTCTCAAGTGCGCAGGCTCTTCGCTAGATTGGATTTGAGTGTAGGGCCATTGAGTCTGTTGCTGCAGCGACGGGGCAGAACGAAGGGTATCAAGTTGATCGCGGAAGACACCGAGAACATCATCCAAGAAACAATAGATGAGTACTATGTCGGTCCAGGGGCAACCTACCAGCGCGTCATCGAAAAGGTCACAGAGCGCTGCCTAGTGTCGTCGATCCCGGTCCCGAGCGCCGCTACCATCGGGAATCGAATTAGAGAGCGTAAACCGCGTGCGCTGCTGGCGAAGAAGTCCGGAACAAGGGCTGCACGACAGGCGTACGAAGTCAGGGGAGGAAAAGTTCAGCCAGAAGCCCCCCCTGGACTTAATCCAGATTGATCACGCTCAGATCGATTGCATCGTCGTCGACAGTGAAGCGTGTTTACCCTTGACACGTCCTTGGGTCACGATCGCCCTCGACGTGTATACACGGGTAGTGCTGGGTTTCTATTTATCTTTGGCGCATCCATCGGCAATGTCAGTGGCGCTGTGCATCGCCCACTCGATTCTGCCCAAGGAGCGCTGGTTACGTGCCTATGGGTTTGCCGGGGAGGAGTATCCGTTCTATGGCTTACCCAAAAGAATTCACGTCGACAACGCGAAGGAGTTCCGTTCAAAAAATCTATCTGACAGTTGCCGGAAGTACGGCATTGAATTGACGTATCGGCCCAAGAAGGTTCCCCACAATGCTGGGCATGTCGAGCGCGTTATCGGCACGTTGATGAGAAAGACCCATGTGTTACCTGGCACCACTATGTCCTCCGTCAAGGAAAAGGGGGATTACAAAAGTGCTAAACATGCAGCACTGTCATTTCCCGAGTTTCGCGAGTGGTTCATTCGTGAGGTCCAAATCTATCACGCAACCACGCATTCTGAGCTCGACTGTTCCCCGCTGCTTTGTTGGGAGAAGTATTACCAGGACAAGGATGGGGGCATGACCTATCCGCCCATTATAGAAGATCGGATGCGTCTGCTAATTGATTTCATGCCAGTAAAACACCGGGTCATTGGCCGGGCAGGTGTCAGGCTCAACACCATAGAATATTACTCTTCAACCTTGAAGCGTTTTGATATCGGCACAAGGTGCTTGGTCCGTTACGATCCAGAGTCGTTAAGTAAGGTGTGGGTGCTTCCCGCCGGTGAACGGACGTACATCGAGTTGTCTTACGCGGATCTACGGTTGCCGAATACCACGTTCTCGGAATTCAAGCTAATGAAGGCCAAACTCAAGCAGCAGAGCGAACATAGGGTTCCGGCGAAGGATGTCTTCGCGCTGATCTCGAAAAACGAAGCGCTCGTTGATGCATCTATCGCTAAAAGCAAGCAGTTGCGAAAGACGAAAGAGCGAAAGAAAAACCGCTTAGCCGATTCGGGGCACCCCCTTAACGAAAGACTCACGGAGCCTTCTCCCGTTGAGTCGGTGGATTATAGCGTTAAGCCAAAGCTTTATGACATTGAGTTTTGAATTCGTGTGTCGGATAAGGTCAGTGCTATGAAAACCCAGTTGAACCTAGAACACATTACACCAGACCGTCGTCAACTGGCACTTCTCGGGGACGAACTGCGAATAAAAACTATCTACGAGGATTGCTGGGTTAACTACCCCCAAGTAAGTTTGATCAGGGCTGCCGTTAAAGCGGTGTATGAAATGCCACTCAAAACCCAAGCACAATGCATCTTGGTCACTGGGCGTGCGGGAATGGGTAAAACCAGTCTTTTGAAAAAAATCGAATCGGATGTCGACGTTCTTAGAAAGCGCCATGAAGACTACGGCGGTTACGTTTCATTAAGCGTTTCATCGAACCCTACGCTGCGCGAGTTCGAAAATAGTATTAGTGGAACGTTAGGCGTATCCATTGGACATATTCGCAACGGTGCGGCTCCCGAGACCTTCTGCCAGTTGGCTCGACTAAGGCGCATGCGTCTAATGCTGATCGATGAAGTGCACAATCTCCTCCTGGTTGGTCGCGTTGACCAGCGCAAAAATCTCGCCTTTTTAAGAGCGCTAAGTAGTCCGCCGATGTCACTTTCGATCATCGCCTTCGGCACCGCTGATGCCCAGCATGCCATCAGCAGCGATGATCAGTTAGAACGCCGATTTCAGAAATACGAGTTACCAATCTGGAAAGAAAACGACACCTTCCGACAATTCCTGGCGACCTATGAAAGCTCGCTACCCCTGAAAAAGCCGTCGGAGTTGTGGCGACAAGACAACGTAAAATTCCTCCTGAGTGTCACGCACGGCGATACCGATGCCATTGTTAAACGAATTACCCGAGGGGCCGTGTGGGCCATTTTGGACAGCAAAGAAAAAATTGATCTGGACTGCCTGGAAAAGGCTGTCGCCTTTCCCGTCGCATCTTGATTGGTCCGATGATGAGGAGTAATGCGCATTACCGCGGGCTGATCAAACCGGTGGCTGGCGAGGCTTTTTCGGCGTGGCTGGGCAGAGGACTGCACGCCCACAATTCTGCCCCCTATAGACGTGCTTGTGGATGTCTGGAGCGCCGGGGTATCGAGGATGCAGACAGGTGCCTTGCCGACAACACCGTGCTGAAAGAACTAGCCATGGCTTTGGGCCTGACAGACGAATCCTTGAGGCGCTCATTCCCTTTGCCAGGTGACTGGCTTCAGGCACCGCCTGCGAAGCGTGCGCAATTTTGCGAGAACTGTCTTCTTGATGACTTTCGCAACGGTCTAAGGCCCACGTTAAGGATCACCTGGTTCTATTGGTGGTTTAGCGTCTGCCCCGTTCACGGCTGCCTGCTACATGCGGGTGCCAGTATCTCAGCGGCGGAAGCGCTTTGCTCATTTATTCAGTTCCGCTCGTCTCTGAAAACTTTGCCCTGGGTGGAAATTCCGCCAGGCAAGCGACGGGACAAAACTCGGCTGGCGACGATCGATAAATTGATGCTTATGGCACGGCGATTTCAATATTGGTATCTGGCGTCCGTGAACCACGGTACTGTCAGCATTGGCAATGTGGAAATTGCCGCGAGTGTCGCCGAGGTAGAACTGGTCATGGCGGATATCCTGGCGCTTATCGGCAAAAAGCGCAGTTATCCGTTTGATCAACGCTCGTACATCGCCCAACTGCTGGACATCAAATCGTGGTGCTCACTGCGCTCAAATCTATCGCCTGACGCCGGCTGTGAGCCTTTTTTGTGCTTGGATGTAGGTGAGCATGACCCTGAGATCCGTATGGCCATGTTTGCCTTGCTCGGTTTATTTCTAAAGTTGCCGCAGTGCACGCGTATCTGGTATCTCGGGCGAGGAGAACCAAGTGACCGGCGTATTAACGAGCTGTGGCTATCATTTTTTTACGATGCGGTGCGAGTGCCCAGCTATCTGACCTGGTTCCGGCAGCGCTCCGAGAGCTGGTGTGCTCCGCTACGTGCACATTTTCGCTACCTGCTCGAAGGCTAGGCCAACCAAGTCGCACGCATCCGGCGGCATGCGGGCTGCAGGAGCGGTGTGGCGCCGTGAAGAAAATTAAGGTGCGATAATCCCGGTAGGGTGGTCAGCAGACACCTGTAATCTTTTCGTGGGAGGTGGCGTCATGACGCGCAAATTGTCGATTGAACTGGAGTTAAATGCCAATGACCTGGACGCGTTGGAGCGCCTGCTCGAGCAGCCCGAACGGCTGGCCGAGAGCGTAGCTGCGCAGGATCCGCGCGAGCGCTCGCGGATGGTGCATGTCCTCAGGGAGCTGGCGTCCGCGATTCAGGATCAGACCGCTATAAAAGAGTGATCGAATCCTAGATGCCTCGCGGTCGCTTGGCGATAGCTTGGCATCGGTACATTCGTCGGCTATGCCGGTTCGTTCTCAATCCGCTTTCACGGGCAACTGCCGTCAGGCTGAGAATCCATTTCGCGCTTCTCCTTGGCGCGTCGACTCTCCCGTAGGCGAGAGTGTTGCAAAAAACGGAGGATCTCAGTATCGCCTGATCGGCTAATTGCACCGTCTCGGCCCCATCAGCCAAGGGCCTGAACTGAGTTGGCCAGTCGCTTCTCTTGACCGAATTGGGTGGTATAGAACCGTTGTTCAATGCCATAAATCAGGAGCTTCAGTTCGTTGTCCGTCGAGATTTCGAACTGGCCACTGTTGGCATCAAAGACGAGTTGCTGACCGCAGTAGCCATCAATGTAGGTCAGCATTCCTGCTTTATCTTGTTCAGGTAACGCCTCCAGCGTCGCCATCGCCAAGGCAATACGCTTGCGATTCGGTTTGGAAACCTTTTCCGCCGCAAAATCGTTGGACAGGGTAATAAAGGGCTTTTCAAGAAACTGCTCAACCTCTTCTTGCGTTGCCTCTTTGTACAGTTCATCGATCCCGGGAAAAATGCTGGAAATGGTGGCCAGATTTCTGAAGATCAGGGTGTCAGAAGCTCTGAGGTAGACGGCATCCGGCTGGGCATTAATCACTAAGCGACTCTGGGATTCCTCAATCTCCGCAACCTCGCCGAATACCACGGTCTTCCGTTTGAGAAAAAGTGAAGGCGTGACTTTCTGAAAGTAGAAGTCTTCCCCTTGGCTCGCCACTATGTAGGAGATGTCATTGAACAGCCGTTTGGCCAAGTCGTCATATTCCTTGGCATCAAAGTCGCCTTTCACCATCTCGACACAAAACGCTTGGGCGGAGAATTGCTCAACTTTGAACCAGGAATCCTCGTCCAGATTGTGATCAGGGTTGTAGTCCACACAAGCGGCGGGATCGATACCCAGGTCGTCGAAAAGCGTGTAGTCAGAAATCAACTTGAAGAATGGTTTTCTTCTGAGTTTTTTCACCTTTACCAGTACATAATCTATATGCTCAGCCTTTTTCTATGAACGTATAGTCATTGATTCGATAAGCTTTTTCGATCACGACGTCAGCCGGCAACTTATACCTTGTTCGTGAAATCAGGAAAATTGACGCACGCGCTGTGGTGGTGATGTTGTAGAACTCGTAGCCGTATAATAAAAAAAGCGGGTTAAAATACAGTGCTTGCGACCGGTAGGTAAAAACAAACAGAACGCCGTATACAAAAAGCAAGGTTTCCCAATTCGGAACGCTGAGCGCCACGAAGAAATAACCGAGGTAACTGGGCAAAAAACTGTTGTTGGCATGATCAATCGAATCAACTTGGCCTGGTTTGAACTCATCCTTGCCCAGCGATGAACTGAGCACCAAGCTCAAGCCGGTGAGCAATACGGGGACGCAGAAATAGAGGGCGTACGACACGAAATTGGGAAGCGCAACAACAAGGGCATGCTCAGAAAAAAAATACCCCAGCACGTAACCCTTCTGAACTAAAAATACGATCACCAGGAGGGACGTCGCATTGAAGGTCAATAACAACCGGAAAGGAACGTTGAGGTCGAATTTCGGCCATTCCATGGCATCTCCGGTGCGTGACGTCGACTGTGGATGTCGACAGTTGCGAGATAGGGCTTTGGACGGTATCAAATAGCCATGTTCCACGTCCACAACGAATACGTCACCAAGTGCGACAGGGCGGCCCATAAACGCGCCGCTCTAGCGAGAGGCAATACGGTTTCTGGCGAACACCGCTCTCTCTGGCACTGGGGCGTTGGCGGGACGGCCCCCAGTCGTGCAGTGGGTGCCACTTACGGAACGCGCTAAGCGTTGGCTGGCGTGCGGTAAATCAGTGTCCCAGGCTTGGTCTTTACCCATACGGCGACTAATGCGGCATAGGCTGAGATAGTCGGCGCTCTAAAGCCTAGCAACAGGAACGTCAATATCGCGATAGTAAATCACCAAGGCACTGGCCCCGATCATCCTAGCGCCGACGTTACCCGAGAATCTTCCGCTACAGAGCTTCCTGCTCCACCGTGAAACCTGCAACCAGTACAGCCTCGCTTAGATCGCTCCAACCAGCCAGTTCAGCGAAATGCTTCATCCTCTTTAGTGTCCGCTTGGACGCTGGCCTTCGGAGGTCAAAAGGCACGTCATCAGGACTCATTGAATGAGGGTTGAGTTTATGTCCCGCCGCTGCCGATGTCTTGGCCAGCGTAGCCGCTATGCGAAACCCACCTTCGTCGACATCCCCCCAATGATGGATCGGAGTGCCCGTTGCAATGCCGGAAAGTAACCTCTGGTACATTTCTCGCCACGCTGGCGAGGGCATGCCGGCGGTGTAAATCAGCAGTTTGGGTTTATCGGCATGACGTTTGGCTTCGGTATGGAATGTCGTCAGGTTCTCGATGGTGAGCACGGCTTCCACCGAGCCTGAGACTGCCCGAACGGCACTGGCGGGCAATCCTGTGTAGGGCTCGTCGAGCACTGCTGTGACACGCCCCCTCACAATCTCTACATTGCCGGCAAGCAATACGGGCTGCTCCTCTTTGAATAGCCCAAGCTCTTGCCATACTTCAGCCGGTGTCCTAGGAGCTGAGTCAAGAGAACCTTGCAGCAGGACATCCAGTGGGACGGTCAGTTGCTCGATCCGCTTGCTGTTTCGAAGCAGTCGGGCGCTGGTTTCACGAACCGAAGACAAGGCCACGCTCTGGGCGCGCGAGCACTGATCCAGGACGGTGATCGCTTCTATCCAGTCGGCCGCGTGCGCCGGCCCCCATCCGCGGACGGTTGCCATGCGTGCCCATTTTCCGATGACTTCCTCGAGCACATCGTGCTGCGCCAGATACGGTGCAAGTAACGATTTTGCGTCGGCCATCACGTCTGCATGAGTGGTTTGCTTGAGGAATAGGGCAAGGACACCGATATCGAGCAGATCTATTCGCTCGATCAGCCCATCCGCTGGATTGAGTTTATCGCGCACGAAGGTGATTGCCCCGGCGTCCCGAGCAGCAAGGAACACTTCCTCGCATTGCTGTTTCTGGTGCCAGTTTCTGAGCGAGCTGTAGGGCTTGATCTGGGAAGCGGTCAATGCGGGTACTCGCTGACGTCTCCCCGCTGTAGCTTTGTTGCCCGCCTTCAGAAGCTTGAGGAGAAGCCCGTGAGCAATTTCTTCTTCCGTCATTGGGTCGCTCCATCGAGTGGGGCCTGTGGGGTCGCTGGCTGGGGCCGCATCGCTGCAATTTCCTGTTCGACCAGTTCAGGATGAAACTCCCAGAGATCCTCGCGGAATTGATCTCGCATCGCTTCAGTTACCTCAACGCGATCAACCTGAACCGCATGGCGTACGGGATCTTTTTGAATCTCAAAGTAGCTGTCGAGAAAAGCGTTCAAGACCCCGAGGTTCTCGCCCGGACTAGCGAGCAGCACCTGCAGGTCAAGCTCCTGCAAATACTTCATCGTCGCCACGATGTTAGAGGTGTCCATCTTGTCGAACGCTTCATCCAGCATGATCAGCCTCAAGCCATCGTTCGTCCCGTGATCCATGCGGTACGCCGACCACAGGCCAGCACCGGCGATGACATACAGCGGGGCGCGATGTTCACCGCCTGAGCCAGGGCCGATCCGCTTACTTAGGTGGCCGATAGTTTTTGTTGTCACTCCATCCGGGTCTACTTGCTCGATGCGGACATCAAATTCATAGAACTCACGGTAGTCATCCAAAGGACTTTTACCCCCTGAGTTGCCGACAGCAGCCTTGTCACGCAGGAGCTCTTCAAACTGGGGAGGGATGCCACCGGTCTCCCCGAAGAGCCCTCCATCGACTCCGAAATCGGCCACATTTTTAATGAAATCGAGCAACGGCTTGAGGTGGGGGCGGACCTTGTACATGAACTGGTAACGCTCGCCGTTGGTGAACGGTGGGGTGCTACGCAGCGCCGCGTTAAGCCGATCAAAGGTGTGACGAAGAAACTCAAGGTTCGTGTTCAACGCGATTGCCACGTCCCGGCGGAAAGTTTCCTGTGACGCTCTGTAGGCATCTTCCGCTTGTGCCTTATGCTCAGGAAGTTCGGTGACTTCAAGCTTCTGGATATGGCTATCAATCCAGACTTTGGCTATGCGCCAATCCTCAAGATCGCTTTCAGGAAGGACCTCGTGATGTTCCTGCAGGTAAGTCCAAAGGTTATTTCGAGCGAGGCTACCTTGCTTTTGGCCATCCTTTTCACTCCTTTCAGACTCCGAACTGCAGTGGTTGACCATGGCCTGCGGCGAGTCGAAGCGCTCGATGAGTTTGCCCCATTCGATTGCCACGAAGTCGGCGTCGTAATCTACCTGATCCCTGCATTGTTCTTTGAATAACATGCACTGCTCAAGTCGCAGCTTGCTGCTCTCATATATGCTGCCCAATCCTTCGAGCCGAGACCCACACGCCGCGGCTTCGGCAATCGCTTTTTTAGCATCAACCTTCAGTTCAATCAGAGCTGTTTGCAGAGCGTCAATTCGCTCGCAGATCTCGAGATATTCTGCGTCGGCAATATTGGCGACACGTTGATCGGCCAACTCACTTTGACGGACGGCTTCCTCGTGCGAAGTGGCGAAACTGAGAATCAGCCGGCTGGCCGTTGAACTGGCCAAGTCGTCCGTGAGCTCCATTGTGCGCTTGACGGCGACAGCCTGATCCCGAATCTTTCTGAGGTTGAGCGTGGCTTGCGCCGTTTCTGCCCATAGCCGTTCAGTTTGGCCTTGGGTGCCAGAACCAATCCGTAGGTTCTGGTCATCGAGTCTGAGGCGTTCAAAGTCCCGCGGGCTGACGTACATGCCATCCATGGTGAGGGTTCGATCGCCCTGAAGCGCTTCGCTAGTTTCATCGGCCCGCTTCAGATTGCCGAGCAGAGCGCGCAGGTACGCGACCGCAATCGGGTTTGAACCTTCGATCAGTTCCGCAACCAGTCCTTTCTGGTTGATCGCGGCGGTTTTTACCTGGTGACTGCGAACGATCTTCACGCCGTAAACCGCCCGGCGTCCTTTCAGCTCTCGGTAGATCCGGAATGCTTGCGCTTCCTGATCTTCAGGCAGTAACAGGGCCTCGGTGTTTTTACTCAGATACGCCTCGATTGCCGGTTGCCAACGGGTGTCCGTTACCTTTACCAGATCGCATACTGGAGTTGGATTCAGGCCCTCGTCTTGCAGCTCTTTGAGGAGGGTCTGTGCGTCTCGGCTCAGAGGCGCTTGTCCTTTTTTGGAGCGTTCTAACGAACTTTCCAGTAGCTGGATACGCTCATTGATTTCGGTCGCCTGAGTCGACAGGTCCAGATCAATAGCTTTCAGTCTTGAACTGATCTCCTTACCCAAGACGGCCATGTCCTGCAAAGACGTTTGTAAGGCCGACGTGCCTGCGAGGCCAGGCGTTACAACATGAAGTTGGACGCGGGCGGACAGCGCAAGCATCTGTTCGCGGAGCTCTACCAGATGCGGTGATTGTGCGGCGGTATCAAGCGCTGCACAGACTTTCTTAAGTTCTTCATGAAGAACTTGAGTACTGCTGGTTAATAGGCGTCGAGCATTTTCCTGCCCCAACTGAGCGTCGGCGTTTTCCTTGTGCGCTGCATGAAGCTGCTGGCGTGTCGTCAGATGTTTAATTTCAGATTCTGATGCAATCAACACGTCGTCCAACCGCTGACTGGCCGCCTTGAGCCGCTTTGTGGTCTGCGTAGCCTTCTCAAGTTCGTCGTGGGCGACTTCGCATGCGAGTTGAGCCTCCTCTTCTTTGGCGATCGCAGCGAGGCCACGCCACGAGGCTGCTTGGCGTAGTTTGGTCTGTGCGTTGAGATAATGGCTGGCGACTTTTTTGCCATCGGCGATCTTCTTTTCAACCGTCTCGATGAGCAGGTTGAGATGCTTGAAGGTATCAACGATAGCTTTGAATTTTTTGATGTTGGTGGGCCTATTCTCCAACACGTCGCCGCGCACGATTTGATCCACCGATTTATCGAACTTCATCCGTAACGCAAAACGGAAGGCGCGGATGAAGGCATCGTAAGACGGCTGACCGGCCTTTCCTCTTAGCGCGAAGAGGACCTGCTTGGTGAAGCTTGTGGCATCATCATAGAAAGGGGTTTCCCCGGTTATCTTCGCGCGTTCCATTAGACGGCTGCGAAAGCTGTTCCAGGGCAGGGGGGTCGTACCTCCATCGGTAGTCTGCAGGTGGTCGGCCATCGCCAGCTCCACACCATTGACCACATAGCGGCCTAAAACCTTCGCATCTTCGCTGTCGAGTGAGGCTTCGATGCAGATACCGGTGGTGGTAGGTTCCCCTGTCTCACTGTTTCTCCAGGTCAGCGTGATGTAGGTGGTTGCGTTGGGTCGAGCGCACTCGGTGATCTCATCTCCGTATTGGCCCAGACAGTAAGAGCGCAAGGTACGTGTCTGTTTGACGCCAGTAGAGTCGGCTTGCGCGTTGAAGGCCATCAAGTTTTTGTTGGCCCCAAACATGGCGATCTGCACCGCATCTAGCGCTGAGCTTTTGCCACTGCCATTAGGGCCGAAAATTCCGCTCGTTTCCCCAACGCGGAATTGCTCGCTTTCGTACAGGAGAAACTGGACCAGTTTGATGCTCTCAAGTCGCTTCATTGGACGGCTTCCGGACTGGGTTGTTCTGCGTCGATGTGCTCTGGCGGCAGTGCTCCGGTGCTATCCGGGACCGCCCAAAGAGCCAGCTGCTGCAAGGCTGACTCCCCGAGAATCACCCGAATTGCCGGACGAATGGCGATACCGCCATCTTCTGAATCGATGTTGATACCGGCTAAATGGCTGTCACCCGCTTCCAAACGACGCACAATGCCCCAACGTCGCGCTGTACGAATCACGGACTCAAGCTCGCCTTTTGGCGGGAGCTCGCGGCCGGTCATAAGCCGGTATTTCTCCTGCAGCTCAATGAAGTCGCAGATAATTTCACCGCTTTCGTCAGAGATCTGGCCGGCGCGCATGCCTTCTTCGTAAAGTCCCCGCAGCACTAGGGCAAACAAAGTCTGAGGAACTGTCGCCGAAGTCGGACTGGGATGCTGGGGGATCGCATAAGCGAACATCAACTGACGATCTACACCAACGGTCACTGCCAGGGGGGCCAGTACCTTGGCGATGTGCCGCTCGTATTGCTCGATGATCCCAAAGGCTTTTCGACTCTTGAGGTCCGCGTGGTAAATCACCTGTTCCGCCACCAGTCGGTAGGCTGCCACGGCGAAGTCATCTTCTTCGTAGTATCCGTTTGAACTGCTCGCCAGATCTTGCCAATGGCTGTTCATGGCTAATCCTTCTTGTCGGCTGGGGAGGGTTTACGCAGGCGAATCTCAAAGGACTGCGCCACTAGGTACGGGTGCTCGCTTGAGCCGTCTTCGTCGTAGATCACATCAAGACCGGGTATCTGCCTGCGGGCCTGCATGGCGGATGTCGCAATTTTTGACTTCAAGGCTGTCGCCAGGCTGTTGAAGCTTTGGTAGGCGCGCAGATCTTCGATGCTTCCCACGGGCAGGTCGTGGCTGCTGACCTTATCGTGTAGGCCAAGGGCTGATTTGGCGTACGCACGCAGCTTTGCCGGGGTGATGCGTCTGCGTTCCTGTGCCCGCCGCACCAGGTTGCCAACTGCCCGCGTGTGCTCTGAGAGCACCTCTTGTCGAAGGGCGGAGGGCGCATGGCGTTGGGTTTCCTTGCGTTGTTGAGCAAGTCTCGATGCGGACAACAACCCGTCAGGCGCGAAGACCTGAGGCCCCTCGAACCCGCCCTCCGGGCCTCTGGACAGCAGGCCATCGATCGCCTGCCGGAGAAGATCATCAATCGGGCGAATGGACTGCAGTCGATATTGCAGGACAATCAACGCACGCTTGTTGGCACTCCTGACCTCATCGTCCAACCGCTCCAAGTATTCCTCAACCCGGTTCAGTTCCTCCAGGCGTCGAAGGTCACGTTCGAACGCCGCGACGGCTTTGGCTTGATCTCCGTTGGCCAAGCGGGCGGTGTACCACTCCATGAGCCGGTTGCGGTGGTCTGGCCGAGTGGAAAGCTCCTCTACCGCTTGCAGAATCTGCGGGCGCTTGGACAGTGGATGCTCCTGGGTGCGTAATTCCTTGTAGTCCCCAATGAACATATTGACGACATAGTCGCGAAAGAATTTGCGCGCGTACTCGGCGGTTGTTTCCTGGGTCGAGATCGAGGTCATCAGGTCACGAACGTTGGTGCCGGTGGTGCGGATGTAGACAAGCAGATTCCGGCATTGCTCAGCAGCCTCGCGGAACAGGTCGCCACCTCCGTCTTCGTTCAGGACCTGGGTGATTAACGCATCGATGGAGCGGATTTTTCCGGACACGAAGACGGGGTCTTTGTCTGCAAAATCGATGAGCAGGGTGAGGATCTGGCTGACGGGGGGCGCCATCGATATGGTTTGAGCCAACCCGTATTTTTCAGTCCGAAACCAGCCTGCCTGCAACAAACGCCGGAAGTAATTGGAGGCTCGTTGATCTAGGCTCAAGTCCGGTTCTTCCCCTTCCTCAGGCTGCCATTTGGGCGCGTAGCGGATGTGGTCTTCGACGTCTTGGAGGATTTCGCGCTGTACGAACCCATGGCTGGGCGGGAGCGGCGCATCCGGGCCAAATCGGCGACGATACAGGTAACAGAGAAGCGACCAGAATTCGTGCCGGTTGGGTGAGGCCAATGGGCTGAATAGCCGGTCGGGGATTCTTTCGAACAGCTTTGACCCAACACCACCTAGACTTTGAACATCCATTTTCGTAGATCCTCCATGTTCTCCACCGCCAACTGGAATTCGGGGGGCAACTGCTTGGAAGGATCGGTGGCTGCCCGCAAGTCCTGAATAAGATACGAAACCATTGCGGCACGGCACCGCTCCACGCGGGCGGCAGTACTTGAGAAGTATTCGAAGCGAATCATGTCCTGCTGTTCCTGGTTCAAGCCCGGATGAGCGATCAAACGGACGTCGAGGAGGGTGTTCCAGGCCAGATCGTCGTTCGCCGTCCGCTCGCTGGGCATATCCAATAACTTGGGAGAATCAATCCGGCCGAGGGCAAAGTCTCGAAATTCTTGTCTGGTCGAACAGAATGCGCGGACGTGCCATCTGCGTCCTGCACGGATGACACTGTGTGGGGAGATCTTACGTTGGTGGGGTTTGGGATTACCCATGGATCGGTAATTGATTTGTATCTGGCGTGAGAGCTCTACTGCTTCTGTGACTTGGGCAAAGATGCGCACCGGAGGAACGGAAAGATCGGGAAAGGCATTCCAGAGCGTTCGTGCGTTGGTCGACTCGCCTTGGGCGTGGGAAATGCCAACCAGAGATAAATACTGACCCAGTGACGCAGATGCATCGAGCTTGCTGCGGTAGGCCGCCGGGGTAGCTCGATAGCTGCGAGAAATAGAGTCCCACGCCATCCAGCCAGGGTGCTCATTGTGAAATTCACTTATGAGTTGGCTGACGCGGGTGACTTTCATGCCCAGCAGCTCACGCAGACGTGCGTTGCCGAGCCGACCTCCCCATAGGAGAAGCGTTTTGAGTAACTCGGAACGCTGTATGGGTTCTTTGGACATAGCTGTTGGCTTGCCTCAGAGCAGATAGATCAGTGATGGGAACACTCTTACAAATGTAGCTTACAAAAAATGTAGCTTACAAATATTGTAAATTACAATAAACGTAAGATAATTCTTCATGAACACTGTCTCTGCTTCAGATGCCCGTTGCGGCGGGGAGAAGGCCGCAGTTCAACCAGCGCTGTTATTGCAAATTTGAGTTTCAGGTTTATCTCTCCACCGGGCCTATCGATCAGTGGCGCAGGCTACTGCCTCAGCCTTCTGCGCTCCTCATGATTGACGCGCTGAAGGTGCTCGCTCCTTTGACCCGCCTGCTCGTTCTGGCGCAGGATCGCTCGCGACCGGTGTCGGCCCGAGGAGTTGACTGGCTCGACTGTCGAGCAGGGCGCCCGCCTGAAAGTACCCCATCACCGTGGTGACACTGCGATGTTCAGTCATGGCCATCACGTCGCCGAGCGGCACGCCCTGGCGTCCGGCCTCGGTGACAAACCCCGACCTTAAACTGTGCGCCGCCCAATCGCCGGCCAACCCGGCCAATTGGGCGCGGCGTTGGACAATCCGTGCGACCTGGTCGCTCGACAGCCCATCAGCGCTGACCTTGCCACCTTTATACAGGCGGCGAAACAGCGGGCCAGATTCGGCGGGCGCCGCGACCAGCCAGGCAGCGAGGGCCTGCGCTGCCGGGCCGCGCAGCGGCTTCTCACGGCGCACCCCGCCGGTGTCGGTCTTGGTGGTGCCGAGGGCGTACAGCCAGGTGTCAGCATCCAGTTGGCGCACGTCGCCGACCTGCAGGCCGACCACCTCCGACCGCCGTCGACCGCCACCGCTCCAAGCCAGGAGGAGCAGGGCGCGATCCCGCACGCCGCGCACGCCATCGCTGCAGGTGGCGAGCAGGGCCTGCAACGGCTCGAGCACGATCGCGGTTTTCTTGCGCACCGTCACCCCCTGGCGCGATTGCGCCTTGCGCGCGTCGCGCAGCAAGGTCTTCAGCGCCGGTTCTTCGCACGGATTGTCCCAGCCGTTGAGCCGATGCCATTTGCCGAGCACCGAAAGGCGGTGACTGACGGTGTTGAAGGCCAGCGCCCCCAGTCCGCCCTTGACCCGGGCGGTCACCAGCGCCGTGTCGATCGCCGGCGGCAGCAGGTGCGCCCAGGTACCGTCGGCCAACGGCCGGGCCAGGTGATCCAGGACGAACTGCACGGCCACGGTCGCGGGGAGCGGCGCATCGCCCAGCACGTGGCCGTAGCGCAGTTGCAACCAGGCCGACCAGTAGGTCAGGGCGCTGCGGTAGCTGCGCACGGTGTTGGTCGCGGTGCCGGCGGCGATAAAGGCGGCCGCGGCGTGCTGGGCGTTTTCGGCGAGAACATGCAGGTCCAGCGGCGATTCGTCGACCAAGGGCAACTGGTCTGTAATATTTAATACGTTCAACGTATGATAAATCCATAAATTAAAAAATAACGTCGGATAATCTTTCATTATCAGACCTAATATAGCCAGAGGTGAGCCATGGCGGTAGGGGTACCGGAAAACGACGTGTTTGCCGCCGCGGATGCGGTGTTGGCCCGTGGCGAACGGCCAACGGTTGAACGTGTCCGCCTGGAACTGGGGCGCGGCAGTCCGGCTCGCGTCGGTGGTTTGCTCGATCAATGGTGGGCGAGGCTGTCCGAACGCCTGAGCGGCGAGACTCGCCTGCCGACGTTGCCGGCGGAGGTCTCGCAGGCCTTTGTCGCCGTGTGGCAACAGGCGATCCATCTGGCACAGGGCGTTGCTGAGCAGGCGTTGTCCGAACAACGTCAGGTCTTGGTCGCCGAGCGCGAGCGAGTTGCCGTCGTGGAGGACCAGGCTCGTCAGGACGCCGCACTCGCTCGGCAACATGCGGTCGCCGCACAGACGGCACAGCAAGTGAGCGAGACTCGGCTGGCGGACTTGGAATTGTTGCTGGAACAGCGTACGGCGCAGATTGAAGATCTGCAGGAGCAGCGCAGTGGCCTGCAGCAGTCCTGCGCCGAAGCACAAGGTCAGGTGCAAGCTTCGCAACTGCAGCTGCAAATGCTGCAGCAGCAGGCCGACCAGAAGCGGGCGGCGCAGGAGTTGTATGTGCGCGGCATTGAGGAGCGAGCGTATCGCGAAGTCGACCGAGCGCGGGAAGAAGGCAAGTCGCGCCAGGTAGAGATGCGCGAACTGAAGCGCCAGTTGAAGGATATTCAGCAAACGCTGGAAGTCTGCCGCACGGCACTGACCGAGTGTCAGCGCGAGGCCGCAGCCCAGCAAGCGCGCGCTGAACTCGCGGCGGAACAGGGCGGCCAGGAACGAGCCGCCTTGCAAGCACGCGCCGAGGCGGCGCAGCAGGGGCTAGCCGAGGCTCAGCGCAACGCCATTGCGCAACAGGCGCGCGCTGACACCCTCGAAACTCAGTTAGCTCAATTGCGAGACACATTGCAGAGCAAGGGTCAGCGCAATCGACCTTGATCGGCGGCACCACCTCAGTGTCGCCGCACCGAACGACATGAAACCAAGGTTTGCCTAGGAGCCGCTGATGACCAATGATGACCTGCAGTTCGCCCATGACCGGCCGATCGCGATGCAACAACACGACCTACTCGACCGCGCAGGCTTTGCCCAGCGCCTGGCGCTGGCAATCAGCTCTTGGAAGAATCAGGAGAGCCTGGTCATTAGCCTGACGGGCAGTTGGGGGAGCGGCAAGAGCTCCATCAAAAATATGGCCCTTGAACAGTTGGCTGCAATCCAAGGTTCCCAGGTGATCGAATTCAACCCTTGGCAGTGGGCCGGTCAAGATAAATTGAGCAGCGCCTTCTTCGAGGAAATCTCTCGAGTCGTTCAGCGCAAGAATCCTACCGAGGCTGACAAGCAACTGGCCAAGGTGTTGCGTCGTTATGAGCATCGCCTGAATGCCGGCGCTGCCGTGCTCAGCGGTACCGCCAAATGGGCGCCGATACTGCTCGGCTCAGCCTTGGTGACAACCGCGTTGGGCAGCGTGGCAGAGGGGACTGCTGCGCAGGTGACTATCTGGACGGTTAGCGCCGTCAGCTGGCTCGGCAGCCTTGCTCCTTGGTTGAAACAGGCTGCTGAATGGTGCACGAAGCGGTCGAAAAACCTCGATCAGGAGGCCAAAGACAGCGAGCTGACACTCAGCCAGATCCGCGCGGAGCTGCAGAAGTTGCTCAGCGCGCGGCAGAAGCCGCTTTTGATCGTGCTCGACGATCTGGATCGGTTGTCGGCTGAACAGTTGAAAGCTATGTTCCAGTTGGTCAAGGCGCACATGGATTTTGCCAATGTGGTGTTTCTCCTGTTGTTCCAGCGCGACACCGTCGAGCAAGGGCTGCAGCGAGCGGGCTTTGACGGCGCGGACTACCTGGAAAAGATCATTCAGGTTCCGTTCAGTGTGCCGGCCATTTCTTCCGGGCAGTTGGAGGCGGTCCTGTCTGGCAAACTGGATGCGATTTTGGCCAATGAGCAGCAATTGCAGCAGCGCTTCGATAAAGCTTATTGGGATCAGATGTTCCAGCGCGGAATGCGACCGTTTTTCGGCAACTTACGCCACGTCTACCGCTACGCGTCGACCTTGGCGTTCCACTGCCGTCTCTTGCGCGGCACGGAGGTGGCCGAGGTCAACGCGGTAGATTTGTTCGCTCTGGAGTGCTTGCGCGTTTTTGCCCCGGAGACCTATGCGGATATGCCTCGGCACAAAGCATTGCTGACCAACAATGAGCCATTTGCGCGACAGGACGAGCCGCAGCGGGCCCGTATCAATCAGGTGATCAACCATTTGGTCAATTTGGCCCCGTCCACTCATCAGCCTGCCACCCGACAATTGCTGCAGGAAATGTTTCCGACTCTGGACTGGGTGTTCAAAAACACTGAATACGACCGGCAGACACAGCTTCGCTGGCTTATCAATTCGCGGGTCTGCTGCGATGAAGTGTTTGATCGCTATTTCGAACTGTCAGTGCCCGAGCAAGATGTGCCTAATTCGCTATTGCACGAGTTGGCTCGACGTATCGTCGATTCAGGGCCCTTCACCACACTTCTGGCAAGTCATGAGGAGGATCGCCAAGCGGAGATTCTTCAGCGGTTGTTCGGTTTGGTGGATGAGTTCCCCCTCGAACTGTCATTGGCGGTGGTGCAGACGTTGTTGCAGGCAGGAGACGTAGTGGGTCGCCGTATGTCCTTCACCAACTGGTCGCCTCGCCAACAGGTCGTTCGTCTGCTGCGGCTGTTTCTGCTGCGACATGACGACGAGGCCGCACGCAGCCAACTAGTCATCGAGGCTTTTTCGGTTGGCCCAGGCCTCGTCGTCGTGGAGCAGCTTTTAGCATCTGAATATGCGCTTCGGCGCAAGGCTGATTTCGGCTGTCTGGATGATGCTGGGCTAGAGCAGTTGAAAAGTGCCTATCTCTGCAACTTACGCGAGTTAGCCGAACGCGACCCTGAGGCCTTCTTGGCGAATCCGGATTTCGAGTCCTACCTGTACGACCTGAATCGCTATGGTGAGGGTGGGGACGAAGGGCGTCGCTGGAGCGAGAGGCACATCACCTCGACCACACGATTTCTCCAGTTCGCACAAACGTTGGTCAACACTCGCAGTCGGTATAGCGGCGATGGCGTGACCCATATCGACGAAATATCGCTGCACTCACTGGACGAGTTGTTGGGAAAGGAGCGCTGTGCGGATTGGGTCGCGCGGCTCGACACAGGTGAGTTGAGTGCCGACGCATCGCAGATATTAGAATTGGTCAAAGAAGCCTTGGCTCACCCCGCGCGAGGCGAGACTGCAGAGTGGAATGATTAGCGCAGCTTGAACCCTGGCAACTGCCCCGTATCGCGAGCCCATCCGACTACCGATGCGGCCGTGCCGGGTCTGACGTTTTTTGGCCGCCTGAATAGGCGGTAGCAGCGCGTCGCCTGCGCGTGAGGCGCGCTGTCAAGCGATGATCAGGGTGAACTGAACTCAATGTGCGAGCAAGCGGCATCGGTCCATCCCGATTCCGCATCTTGAGCAAACAACTGATCGCTACCGCGAACGCCCCCCTGCTACAGTGGTCGGTTGCGACCGAGCAAGACGTTTTAGTCGCGCCGAGTGATGGCAAGCCCTTGAGATGGCCGAAAGCCAAGCGACCAACTTCAACCGAGATACAGGCCGAGCACCGTGCTTGGCGATTAAGGACCCTCCCATGATGGATTATCTTGCTGCCTTTCCGCTTCCAGAGCACCTGTTGCCGGCGCGTTTGCGCGAGCTCCTGCTGCCCGTCGGGACCGATCCCGAGCTGCGGGTCGAAGTCAGTTGTTTCACAGACAATTACCAACACGACGCGCAGGAAGCGGTGTACATGCTCATGGCTGTCGTTCCTGACGATGGGCAACCCATGCCGAACCTGCACACTGATCAAGGTCAGGTGGCTTTTTCGACCCCGATCCTGCGCGACAAGGGAAGCGAAAAAGGGTTTTCGCCAAGCGTGAGCGGCCACGACTACATCGTCGCGTCCTGGAGCGATGGATCGTTCTACAGCTATCACCTGGCGGAAAAGGTCTGGATGGCGTTAGGGCTGACTCCGCGTTGTTTCGGCAATGAAAAACAGCGTCTAGCCTACGACGATCTGGGACTGCCCGAGTTTAACGTCGCCGAAGGTGAGATCTCCGCACAATACTACTTCAAGGCTTCCCGGCATGTGCAATGGCGTATGTCCAATGACTACTTGCGCCGCTACTTGTGGCTGCGTGGGGGACGTGGCGTTCGGCAGTTTTATTACAAAGCCCAGCTTGAGGATGGAGCGGAACTGCGAGCCTGGATGAACAGACGCCCATTCGTTGAACTGGGTGGGCCTGGAAGCTGGCTGGAAGGGGATGTCCGTGCGAACGGTAGCGGTCTGCTCCTGCAGGTGTGGGCTACAGTCGAGGCAGTATCCTGTCAGCTGTCACCGCAACAGACCGCCGAAGGTCTGCATTGGCCGGGCGTCCAAGGCGCGGTCACGCACGCTCGGGCCAACGACATCTTCAATGCCGTCACGATCTATCTGGATGACCGATTCTTGGAGCGATATGAGCAGAACCACTTCTACGACACAACACCGGTCAACCTCCACGGTTTCTGGCACTGCAGTCCGTCCTATCTGGGGCAGTGGGCGTTCACCGGTTGCGAGCGCGTCGGCCGTAATCTGATCAGGGTACAACTGCGCGACCTGTACAAAGGTGTGCCTGACCGGGAAATTCTGCATGCGCATGTCCATGCGCTGACGCCCAACCAGATTGACGCCCTTGACCTAGGCGTTGAACACATCGTCGCCAAGGTGGACCGGTTATTGGATCAACTGCTGACCTTGGCCGACAACCTGTCCGCACTTGCGAGTCACCTAGGCATCGCGAAGGCCGCTGAAGACTTGATCGGCTTTCAGCGCAACGAAATCAAAGACAATGGCTGGTTACATTACCCTCAGCTGGAAAAGCTCGCCCAAGTTGCCCCTTTAGCGATGACACAGCAGGCGTTTTTGGCGCGATGTAAGTCTATCCATGAGCTCTGGCAGCGGCTACCCAACGGCTTCCTTAAACAGCTCCTACACTCGGCAGGTATACCTCGCGCCCAAATCGCCAATAGGGCCAGCTTGAAATTGCTGCAAACGCTGCTCAATATCGTGCAGCGTTTGGAGGGTGACGAAGAGGCGGTTGACGCCTTCAAGCGCGCTGAGCCGCCCGAAGGCTGGGATGATCGCAATGCTGATTTGGCGATGCTGTTCGTGGCCAACGACCTGCGTATTGCCGATGCACACGATTCTGTGGGCGAGTCCCTGCAAAAACTCCAGGACCAAGGGTTCGACAGTGCGTCCCTACACCAGGGATACGGTCTTGCACTTGATTTTGTGCTGGACGGTGTCATCACGTCATTCGCAGCGATCAATACCCCGCTGTGCCGGATCCTGGCGCGGGACTGAAGCGGTAGGCGTCCGCATCGCTGGGGTTAGGGTGAAGCTTCTCAAGGGACCGCGGCACATGATGGGCCGCATGCGGCGACGGGACCATCACTCACTCTGATGCCGTGAATGAGGCTAGCTCAGCCACTGGCGCGGATGATCGCGGAGCGTTATAACGGCAACTTCAGACGTTCCAGCTGGCGCGGGGAAATCTTCCCAACATTCTAAACACCAGCTACTACGCGGAAGTCGTCATGCTGCGCCAGTCGGTCGTATCGTAGCGGCGAGCGCTGTTCCGTGCGGGTTACCGAGGTGACCCGTTTCCCAAAGGCTGGGGCGCTGTTCTTGACGCACCAGTAAAGACTTCGGCTGCACCACCTGGCGAGCGGAGGATCTTGAGCGCTAATGCAGTCGTGCTGTTTTTTTCTCACTGCTGTGTGGTCTGAGGCCTATTGCCTCGGGCGCGCCAACTGCAGCCGATATTTGCCACGAGGTTCGTACTTCACAGGCAGTTGTCACCTGCTAGCCGATCACTTTCTTTGATATCTTCGCGGTAGTAGGTATTTTTCCGAGTGACTGTGTATGCCAAATACCAAGGATTCAGGTGTGACCAAAAAGAAGGGTAAAAAGGGCCGAGCGTTAGTGCCTGCGGAGGGCGAACGACGAGCAATACGTGGTTATTTGGGACAGTACGATAGGGCTGGAGCCGCCATCTATGCGGAGCTAGAGCGCGGCCAGTTGTTGTGGATCGGAGTCGCTGATCGAAACGCGGGGATCGCCGATGATCTGGTGCTCGGTTTTGACGGGTTGGTTGTAGGCCACCAGTTCAAAACATCCCAGTTTCCCGCATCTTTCACCGTAGAAACCCTTTTAACAGGCGCCAACGGACTGCTGAAGCCCCTTATCGAAGCCTGGCAAGCCTTGTGCAACGACCAGCCCACAGCACGCGTTGAAATTCGGTTGGTCGTTAATGACTATCCCTCCACTAACGACAGTCCCGGTAATGCCCCTCCAGCCCATAGCGCAGCATTTCTCGAAGATTTTGCAGAAGCGACTTATCGTTCGCTACAAGAATGGCGGGACGGTCGCTGGAGCGGTGTCATTGACCGCCTGCACCGCGCTTCCGGGCTGCTGGACGACCAATTCGAGCATTTTTTGAGGGCGCTACGGATCATTCACAGTTCTGGGGCCGATTTCGTTTTAGCCCACAAACTGAGTGTCGAGCAGGCACGTCTGGCAACCGAAATAGCCGCTCTGCTGCCACAACTCGTAGGGGATAGGCGCAACAAAGACCGCTGGACGCGGGCTGAACTCTTGGAACAACTGGGGTGGAGCGATCCGACCAAGGTACGGCATCTGCATCAGTTTCCGATCGGAGCGCATGTGCAGCGTAATCGAGATACTGAAGCGGCACTGCTGGCCGCTGTGCGTGGCACTGAGTATGGGTACATTGCACTTGTCGGGCCGCCAGGCTCCGGCAAGTCGACCTTGCTGCAGACGGCGTTGGCCACGGAGCCCAAAGTCCGACTGGTGCGGTATCTTGCTTATGTACCGGGTTCAGCCCAAGGTGTTGGACGAGGGGAAGCCGAGGATTTTCTCGAAGATCTCACCATCCAACTGCGCCAGACCGGTCTTCGTGGCCTACGCCTAAAGGACAACTCCTTGCATGAACGCCGGGAGCAATTCGGCGCAATCCTGAAACAGGCGGGTGAGCGCTATCGGGTTAACGGTGTGCGTACGCTGATTGTTCTGGATGGACTTGACCATATACCGCGTGAAGAGCGGCCTCTGCACTCGCTCTTGGCAGAACTTCCTCTGCCCAACGCAATTCCGCTGGGGGTCGTGTTTGTACTTGGCACTCAACGATTAGATTTGGCCTGTCTGAAACCCGCGATCCAGGAACACGCGCAGCAGGGCTCCCGACTAGTCTCCATGTGCCCGCTAGACCGTGTCGCTGTCGCCAGCATGGCGGATGCGTTGAATCTGGATCCAGCCATTTCACGCCGCCGCTTATACGAACAGAGTCACGGTCACCCGCTGGCCACGCGATACTTGATTCAGGCGCTGCTTGCAGCCGACGACTCGATGCGTACGCTCCTGTTCGAAGGAGGGCGAGAATACGGCGAGGATATCGACAGTGTTTATGCTTCCGCGTGGCGGGAAATCAGCAGCGATTTACAGGCGATGCATGCACTCGCATTCATTGCTCGTGCTGAGGCTCCAATGCCCCTGGCACTGCTCGCGACTGTCGTTGAAGAGCAGGCCATTGAACGCGCACTCCTTACGGCCCGCCATCTGTTACGTGAGACAACAGAGGGTTGGAGCGTTTTCCATAATAGTTTCCGCCTTTTTGTCCTGTCCAAACCGCGCATGCGGTTAGGAGCCATAGATCCCACCTACTCGCCAAGTGTTTATCGAGAATTGGCCCAGTTGGCCAGTACGGCCCCGGCGAGCTCCGCGCAGCGATGGTTGGAGCTTCGCTATGCGGCCCGCGCGGGCGAAATTCAGCAAGTATTGGGGCTGTCGACGCCTGCATTCTTTCGGCGCCAACTGGGTCAAGGACGTGGCACTGCGGATATCGAAGCTGACATTCGCCTAGCCCTACTGGCAGCCCGTACGGCCGCTGACGCTACCGTTGTAACGCGTTTATTGCTGTGCCGGGATGAGGTTTCGAGAAGAAGCACGGCACTTGAGTATGCTGAACAGTTGCCGCTGGCAATGTTGTCAGCGGGAGAGCTGGAGGCCGCCTGTGCCTATGTACGTGATTTCCCCGCCAAAGGCTACGAAGTAGTCGACGCTTTACTGGAGCGAGGAGATTATGACGGAGGCAAAGAACTCTTTGAGCACCTCGAACCATTGTCCCAGCTGCACACCTCGCGCTTCCAGAACTACGGTCACGAGCACAATGTCCACGAATTTAAGAAGTGGGCACGCCGAGTCTTTCACTTTCGCGACTTCGAGCAAATTCGCTTGGCCATCGACCATTTGGAGGCTGAGTGCGAGCCCGACCCCGACCTCTCTGCCAGCCCAGCTGACGAGCAGCCCGATTCATTGAGCGTCCAACTGAAGCTGGAAGTTGCCCAGGCCGTCGTGAGCCATCAACCTGGCATCGACCTCGGTTATGTCTGTGATCAACTGGGCATGACGGCCACACCTCTTGCAGCCCTCATGGTTCAAGCTGGAATTGCGCGGCTGGCCAGGGGCGATGGCACGCAAGCGCTCGCGCTGTTTCAGTCAGCCGCGAACCTACCGGACTTCACAAATCTTCCGAATAGTTCGTTGCGTACGATCGCTCTGTGCGCGGCTATTTCTGGTGACCAGCCACTGGCAGTTCGACTTTTTGATCGCCTCGTCCCACCCGCCATCGCAATGGGGGACGATGAGCTGCACTACAACAGTCCATCCTGGTTGGTACAAGCGGTGATGGAGCATGCCCAGTTGGCAACGCTGATCGGAAAACCGCTGAGTTCAGCTAAGCAATCCAGGCATACGATCTTGCGCCCCCTGCAGGATTACGCGACTCAGGTGGGGGTGCTGTTGGGAAGGGCGCACCTCACGCATGACCCCATCGAGGCAGGAGCTGTTCAGAGGTTATGTCGCACGGTAATGGGCTACATACTGCGCCTGATCCCAAATGCAGGCAGCGATTTCCACCTTACCCATCTTGCCATTACTGCCTCCCCTTTGCTGGCTAGCAGCTTTGTCAAAATTGCCGGCGCTTGCCAGGAAGGTGAATACCGTGCCGTGATACGGGTGATTGATGAATTGGTTGCCAAGTCGTCGGTCAAGCGCTTTTCTCTGCTGAGACGCGAAGTCGCTCTGGCAACCTATGCAGTGGATGGCGATCGCGAGAGTGCAGCACAGCGCTTGGATCCACTGGTGACCGAACTGGTTGAAAACACGCCCAGCGAGCAGTTGGATGGACTCGCTGATCTGGTCGTGGCATTCGCCGCCATCGGTGATTTGAAGCGGGCCCGACAGTTGCTGGCAGCGATACCTGAGCATTGCCTGGGTTACGCACTCGCCGCGAAAAAAGACCCTCTGTATACGGTTTGGCACAATGTTCTCGTCAACGCCAACGCTGCGGACCCGGAACAACGGGAAGCACGCACCGCACAGCTGATGAGGCAGGTGGAGGGCATGAAAGAAACCGAAGGAGCATCCGCGGCCCACCGATTGGCTAGGGTCTTGATCGAAGAGGCAATGCGCAGCAGCACACGCTTTGGCTATGAGGCGGCTCAGTCACTCGGGGAATGGGGGCTTATTGGCTGGCCAAACCGAATTGACGCGCTCATGGCCGAGACACTCCGCCGACGCCCGGACCTTTTACACGCGAGCATCGCGGTATGGTGCGGATTATGTCTCCCGTATTATGAAGAGTCGCATTATCGCGCTACGCGGCATATCGGGGACTTCATTGATGTCGCCGCCGATTCCGCCGGCGCCCCTTTGATCGCCGATGTCGTTTCGACGCTGCAACGTGCCATTGAACTGAGCAGTCGTGCTCAGGATCGATTGGCGTTGCTGAACCGGCTGCGCAATGGCGCCGCACGGCACGGGCATCAGAGCCTGCAGCTGGAGATCGCCATACAACGCTGGGAGGATGAGGCGCCACCCGCACGCGACTACAGCACCCCACAGAAATACGATGACGCATCCAGCCTCGTCGAGCTTGAGCAAGCCTTCTTGGTTGACGCAACGAAGCTCGACTTCCATGCGCCATACCGTTTCTTGGCGTTAGCGGATTCCGCACCGGTCGAACAGGTCGTAGGGATGTACGAACGATGGGAAGCGCTCCAAGCCAGCGAGCGTTGTCGATTCTTGGTGGTAGAGCGACTCGTCCATGCGGGAAACGCGGGCTACGCCAGCCGATTGCTAGAAGAGTATTTGCCCGGTGAGACGCAACGCCGTTCCTGGAGCCAGTGGATGGGCGGGGAGCAATATCACTATTTCAAGGCTCGCCTTGCATTGGAAGGGCCTTCGGTGCGCCCAGTTGCATTCGCAAGCCTTGTAGACTCTCTGGTGACCGGTGAAGATTCAAGCATGCTCTTGCTTGCCGAGATCGAATCAATCTTGCCGATTATCTGTGCGGAGCCAGATTGGCCTGCGATCTGGAGCTTACTCTCCGAGCAGATGGAGTTCACCCGGGAGTATCGACTTGGCCGGCCCTTTGAACCTTCGCAAGCGGCATTTGACGACACGGAGCTCCTAGCAGAATTAGTCTACCAAGCAGTACGCCTGCCCATAACCGACGTCAGGTGGAATGCACAACAGTGCGCACTGCAATTGGCACATCAACAGGGCTTTGGCGAGCAGGTCTTTTCACGGACGATTGCTCGGCTCTTGGCCGGTGAGCTTGATGAGCCTTGGCATGCAATGCAAATACTGTCGTTGGTAGGGGAGCAGAGCCATATGACCGGTCTCGGAGCACTGGTGGCTTCTCTGGTTAACCATCGCGACCTTGGTGTAGCGGTGGCTGCCCAACAACTAGCGCGACACTGGGGGCTTTCTGTGTCGGCCACGTCAGCCCCTTTACCGCTGGTGTATCAGCTGTCACTGGGTGACAAATTCGACGACGACATGGCACTGACCGATGAGGACACTGGTGCGATGCTCATCGAAAAACCCCTAGGCTGGACCCGATGGCTGCGGCCAGTCGTAGCAGCTCTGGCCCAGGCGACGGGCGTTGAAGAGGTGAATCTCCGGCAACGAGCCGCCACGCTCATCAGTGAGTGGGGAGGGCTTAATGCCTTTGGCCAGTCGGCCATCAAAAAACTAGAGGTCCATCTGCGGACCATGGATATGCAAATTCAATATCTCAAGCCGCATGCTTGGGTAGGTATTGTCGCCATGCGCCACGTCGCTGGGGAGTTGTATCGCGCAGGCCTGCTTGCAGAGCACCACCTTCCAGCGCTACTGGAACAATTGAATACCTCATCGCCACCGCAGCCGCTGGTTTCTGCCGACGTTCGCCCGGGAGGCATTCTCCGCCCGCTTCTCAGTGAGGATGTTGGATGGAATGAGAGGGAGCAATACTGGTTAACGCAGGTGGAAAATGACGTTGGCGCGTGGGATGTGGGCTCCGATGTACTCGTGTTAGCCGAAGTCTCTCAATTTGTCGTGATTGAGCCGAGGCAGTACCGCTATCGGCAGCTGCGTGTGCGTGCTCCCGGGTTGCTTGCGCCAAGGGACGGCTTTGAAAGGGCGTTCCATATGTTACCGGCGCTCGTCTGGCTGGGGCAGGAGGTCGTGCTCGATGGCGACTTGTCGCCTTCGTTCATTCGGCGCTATGTCAGCTCTTTTCCCGGCCAAGGAGTCCCCGCATACCGTATCGCCCTATGTCCTAATTGGTTGCGCCGGCTGCGCTGGACAGTCATGGCGAATGATCCCCGCGTTTATCTCGACGCCACTGCAACGGTGGTCGCCAAGGTTACATGGTGGCGAGATGCGGGCCCCGTCGATCTAAACAGTGCTTCCGTTTGGGGAGAGGGCAGCATCGTTTACCTTACACCAGCCGGTTTGACCCAACTGCAGGCAGCGACTGGTAATATCACGATTGGCGCATCTGCTCAGCGAGAGGCGAGTAAAATGGGTAATGAAGGACAGCCCAGTATTAAGGTGGCCAGCGCGGTCTATCCACTCCACTAGCGTCCGGGGAAGCGCCTTGATCATGGAGGAGGGCAACCGCGGAACGGCGTCGATTGGCCCTGGGACCTTGATGCTTGGAATGAATAGGCGAAGGCTAACGTTGCGTTTTTACCCGTCACAGTGATTTCGATGCTCTTGCCGCTCGAGACGGTATGCCAGAAATTTGGTCGCAATGCGCGCATGCGAGCAGGTGACGTTAGTCTGATCTACCCAGACTTTCTCTGTGGTGATAGGTCTCAGACACAAAGTCGACGAAAGCGACGGCGGAGGCCACTGCCAAGCGCGCATGACGAGGCTGCAGTCCGCGATGCTGCCCATCGCGACCATGGCCAGTGCCGTATAGGCCGCGGAGCTGGGCGAGGTTACTGGTCAACTGCGTTAGGTTACGCAGTATTAGGCGTATATTCTCTGCGCCTTTCGCCGCTTCGCTGATGCCTTCCGGAACCAGCTGCAATGCTTTAGTAAGTTTTTTGGTTAGATCACCCAGATCATCGCTTTTGCTCACGGCGATCCCCCGCTTACTGAGGATGGACTTGCAGCAAGTCTCTACCAGCTCCTTCGCCGTACCGATCGCCAATGCCGGATCTCGATCAACGGCATGCTCCAAGCGCTCAATCTCCTTGGCCATCCAGCCTGCGTCCAACGCATCGGCCACAGTTCTGGCGCGCAGCACAACGCGAGATGATCCTTCTTGGAGTAACCGATAGGAAAAACGCGGCCTTCCGGCTATGCGTTCTTCTTCGTATAGCTCCCAGCCGGCCTGCCGAAGCTGGTCGTTGAACTGGAGAACCAGGTTCAACGCCTCATCCCTCTCAGGTCTCACCACTGGATGGACCACCTCGCACAGAAAGCGCAAAAATTCATCTGCCGTACCGTCCATAAGCTGGAAGCGGCTGTCGGAGAACACCCAGTCATCGTCCCAATCATCGTTGTTGTAGCGATGCTGCCAGATGTCACCGGCCGCATCTGGGAAACGGCTGTCAGTGGAGGGTAACTGTTGAAGATTGACCAGGCGGCTGAGAAACTCGACATCGTCCAACTTACCGTGCCAGCGCACATTCTCCAGGTGCAATCCGTCGACAATGTTAACGCGCACTTGTCTTGGTAAATCGGACACGTCGGATCGCCAATCCGCTCGAAACTCTTTGGCTGGAACAATTTTGGCCGAGTACCAGTCCTGGCTCGTCGGCTCGATTGCCGCTTTAACCCGGGTGGTTATCTGTTCTTCCACCAGGGTCCGCTTTGACCCAAGGCGAGCATAGTCATCTGCTGGGAGCTGGAACTGCAACTCGATAATGTTCGTGCCGCCGTTCCAGTTGTCGTAACCGGTTTGCTCCAGGTGGGCGGGGTATTTCCGCACGACTGTAGCCGCTTCACCCATGCCTTCGGCGCGTAATAGCGCATGCACGGTGGCGAGCAGTTGTTCAGTATCATTCATGTCTAATCTCAAGCTAAAAAACGTTAGCCGGGTAAGCGGCGCAGCATTCCGGATGCACATCCTGACTGTCCAGCAAAGTACTCGATTACACGCCGGCGGCGAATGCGACCTCGACTTTTTCCTGCTGGTTGCCCCAATCGCGCCAGCCTGCACGCTCCGCCTCAAAGCGCTGCAAATCCACCACGCGGGGACGGAGCGTTGCAATATCGGCAGGATCGCTGGAAAAAACAAACTGATCGGCGTGCTGTACGATCATTGTTTTGATGGTCTGAGCCAGTTCCCTGCTCACCACGGTGCCGCGAAGCGCGGGACGCTTGCCAACGGTGCAATGTAGGAGGTGCTTCGGACTCAGCGGCAGGAGCAGATCCCCGTTGTCCGCTTTCCAGCCGCTGTTAAAGGTATAACCGCCGTCTGCATAGACTCCGACCCGTATCAGGGGATTGTCTGAAGTTGGCCAGGTCATTCCTGGTGGGGCATGGAGAACTGTCCATCCCTTGGGTTCGATCTGCTGGATGGTTTCGGTGAGCAGTTTGCGCACTTGCCAAAGCCACAGCCGCCGCCCAACTACCGTCTCCGCTTTGAGCAGCCCGCTGCCGTCAGGTTGCGGCAGGGTGGTAATCCTGAACGGGCAATCATCGAGCACTGCCGCTACAGAAGAAGTAGGCTTGCTATCGATCGGTAATCCGTGAGCAACCGCATGCTCCAAACGAGCGACTGAGCGTTGCAGGGTCGCGTCCATCAGCTCTGGGAGAATCTTCAGTTGGCGTTCCAGAAACTGTCTCATTCGAGCAGGAGTGCGCACATCTTGGCACAGGGCAAAACGGATCAGACGCTGCCAGTCCTCGGGCGTAAGGCGCTGCTCTTGAACCACTCGCTCAATCGCTGCCGCCGCCGGGGACTCGAAGTGCGTGTCCAGCCAACGCTCGAACTCGTCAGTAAGCTGCCCGCCAAGGGTATAGGTGTACAGATGCTGGTGGAACGCGATGGCTTTGAGAGGTCTCGGTTGCCACAGCGGATAGCTATCGCGCGGCACCAGCAGGCGATAGGTCAGGACTTTGCCAGCGCTCGCCCAGTTTTTAAGATAAAGCTTTGGGATGTAGTGGTTGTCTCGACGTAACCCCGTCATCCATTGCTCCTTGTCGCCGGCATTAAGGCAAACCTGTGCGGCGTGTATTCCGTCGTAGTCAGGGCGTTTGCACGATGTCTTCTTCGAACTCGCGAACGGCCTTATTGATTTTTATCGCAAAGCGTCTTTCCACGTCACCTTCTTTAGCCGGCGCCGTGTCGGCTGCCCCGACCAATTCCGCGTCAGCTTGCGCCATTGAGACAAGAAGTAGGTGGACATAATTGCTTTGGGCGGGGGGGCAGGGGGCAGGAAGGCGTATTGCCCGGACACACTACAAATGCGCCAACGAGACGCCAGACTTGCCTGCATCATTGAGTCGCGCATCTACAGCATGATCAATCGCGTTGCGAAAAGCCTCGAAGGCAGGACGTGGAGGAGGCGCCGGGTCCGCCGTGACGTCGTCGACCAATTGCAACCACTCGGCCAACTGTGGGGTACTGCGTTGAAGACTTTCACGGCCTACCACGCGACTCAGCAAGTTGACGCATAGATGCCTACCCTGAGGGGTGAGGCCGTGGTAAGTGACAAACTGCAACCGATTGCTTTCGACGCGCATGTAACGGATGTGTTCGTCGTAGTGATGATAGCGCGGGTGATAAAAATGGTCTGCGGCTTCAATTCCTGGATAGAACCGTCGCGATCCAGTGAACGCGGCCCAGTCGACTGCGGCTTTTAATTGGTTGCAGTCGTAACAGGCGATGGCAAGGTTGCGCATATGCAGGGCGAATTCCGGATAGGTGTCGCGCGGTAGCACATGCTCAATGGGACTGGCATAGGCTGTGTTTAGCAGCCAGCGCTTGCAATAGCAGCAGCGAGGTTTTTGTCGCGATTTTAGGCGCTCACGCAAGAGGGCCTTGAGCGCTTTGCATTTCGTATCACTGATGTTTCCGAGTTGGGTCCAGACGGTCCTATCACCTGCCCGGGCTTGTTGTTGCAATGCACGTAGTAATTGCAGATGCTCCCGCCGCTGCCGGCTACGGGCTCCTGCACGGGACATCGTTGCAGTACTTGTCAATGAGGGTATGGAAGTCATGCCTCCACCTCTTGATCTGCCAGCATGTAGGCTTCATTGATAGCGGCATGCGCTTGTTCGATCAAAAGTTTGTCCTGCCGAAAGCGCTGGTCTTCGCTGTTTCCGCTGTTTTTCATGACCTCGGCCATGAGGCGAAGCTCCTTGAGCAGGGCTTCTTGCTGCAAGAGATTGGGCCGATGCTCTCGGTTTGTGGCTCGCACCGCCTCTGTCACCAATGCCGCACAGCGCTCAGCGATCTCTCGGTTGTGAGGAGTATAAGTCGCGAACCCATTAAGTAGGATGGTCTCTACTGAGTGGCGTTGCTCAGGTGGAATCGGAGACAAACCCTGGTCTATGGCAAGGAAGCAGTGGCTTGACTCGTCCTGAGCATTAGCGATCAACGTCGGAGAATGGGTGGCTATGACGAAGGAGCATTTCAGTTGCTGGGCCATAAGAGTGAAGAGGGCGGGCAGTCGCTGTTGCCATTGCACATGCAGACTGATTTCAGGCTCGTCGACCAGCAATACACTCCCGGGTTCCGCAGCGGAGACAATCTTACCGAGCAGCAGCAGGATCTGTTGCTCGCCAGAACTGAGGTGGGCAAAGCGTATGAACCGGTTAGTGTCGTGACGCTGAAGGGCGAGTTCCTTGCTGCTTTGTGCTTTCTTGGTCAAGCCTGTGGCGCCGGTCAGGGGCACTACACGACGCGCATGCTCATGGGTACGTAGCACTGCATCAGCTACGCCTCTAGGTACTAGATACATGGCTCGGCTGAAATCCATCTGGGCGAGTACGTCTTCAAGCACGGCCAGGCGCTCGGGTTGGGCGAAGACTTGTGCTAGTAGAGAGATCAGTTCGCTCTCCACATGACGGGACGAATAACCTTGTGCGGTTCTCCCGCCCAAATACCTAAACCAGGAGTATTCAGTCTGCTCGGGCAACGGAAAACGGTCAGTCGGTCCAAAAGCGATGCCAATGGAGACGCGATTTCGCCGGTCGAAATGATCAACCAGGCTACTAAGTAGGAGGCTTTTGCCCGCACCATTATTGCCGATGACATAGGCGCACAGATTCGCATCCTTATACCGTTCCAATACGTCGGTCAGGGAGCGGCTGTCTAACAAAGAGGGTTTATGTTGAGAAACGCGCTTGGGCAGGTGCCGGTTGGCTACAGGTTTGCGCACAACTTCGGTCGACGGCAGCACCTTACACAGTCCGTCAATATCTACGTAGCCGCTTTCGAACAACTGATTGTAAAGGCCCTTCAGTTTCCCAAGGTATGTCGCAGGAAACTGATTGATACGAAACTTGTTCGGTGAAGCCCACAGCTCGCACAGGGCTGCAGCGAACCAGACTGCTTGTTCAGTGCCGACTCCATGATCATCGTCCACCAGCCAGCGGGCGTCGATGCAGAGAGTTTCGGTAGGGGAAAACTTCTGAGTGTTCAGCAACCAAGCACAGAGGTTGATTGGCTTACCCTTGGCATTGAAGCTGGTGAAATCGATCACGGCCTCCAATAGATCGTCGTAGTCCAATCGACGGCGCAACAACTGTTTCTCGTTTTCGTCCTGGCCTCTTTTAGAAGGGTTGAAAATGACTAACGTCCGCTGTGTGTTGCCGCCTTTGGACAGGTGCTCGGTTAGAATAGACAGGGGTAAGGACTGCGCGTCGGGAACGTCTAGTAGGGTCAGGAAGCTTGTGTCGTTAGGATTAGCCGCCGTGGGATTCACTATCTGATGTAAAACCATACGCAGCATTACCAGATCCTTGAATGGTGTTGCGAGCGTGCCGCGGTAATAGAGTTCCGGCCCCTTGTCGATCAGGCGATGCAAAGTTTGTGGTTCGCCGCTGTAAAAGCATAGGTCGTACAGCCCGTCACGTCGGGCTAGACCATTAGTTAGCGCTGCGACGATTTCGGCATGGCGCCGGTCGAAACCTTGTGCCACGGTGATTAGCTGATAAAACAACGCGTCGAACAGATAGAGTTTGTCGTCGTAATTCAGCGCGCTTACAGCTTCGCGAACTATACCCTTCAATGTGTGGTAGACCGGTGATTTCAGCCACTCGCGGGTCTGCTCGGCGCCGAAACTGTCCATCAGCCCAATAATTCGATTTTGATACTCGTCGAAGTTACGATTTTTTATATCGGTGGGCCGCCATTCGTTTTTCAATTTATCGCTCGACCAGTCCAAGGATTCGACGGCCAAGATGTAAAGCATTACATGCAGGAAAATCACGTCTTCGGGGGCATCAAGGAGTTGGTGCTGCGCGACTGCTTGATCCATCAGATGGCCGGCCAGAATATCTCGTTCGTCCATGGGCTGCGATCCTAGATGCCGGTTCGGCGATACATTGAGGAGCAATGCCATTGAGTTATGGCTTTACCTGATAGTGGCGAGTAGCCATTCTGTGAGGATACTTACGTCTTAGCAACTCAGCAAGATGACGATACACGGGCGAGGTCGCCCACTGCAGCACGGCATACGAGGATGCGCCGCAGTAGCGGGGCGGTAATCCTGTAGTGCTTCCACGGCATGCCAGTACGCCGTGTCCGCCATTTCATCCATGTCGAACTGAACTGTTCGACTAAGCCTTCGGCCAACGTTTGGCTCTTGCATGCAGTGTCTGGCGGTGGACCTCCAGGTTCTGCAGCCGGAATCGGCCGCTTTGCGCCGCACTTAAGGGTGACGGATGCTGAAACTGCTACAACGCGATGGTCGATTGCCGAATTTGACAGTCCGCTGAAGGCTTTGCTTGAAGCCCAGAAACGTAGTGTGGAGAATTATCGCCAAGCCCTCCGGCACACAGAATCACGTCGATCAAGCCAAGCGTATGAGCGCGGGGGATCTGCACCGCGCAGCGTTCGGGCGCCTGAAGAAGAACAACCGCGAACGACTTGCCGAAAGGCCCCCCAAACCGATCAAGGCAGGTGGGTCAGATGCAGAAGCTTACAGGTGACTACGAGGGTTTCTTGATTCGAGGTGTCCTGATAAAAAACAAATGGATTGAGCCGCAGGCGAGTCAGCAGTGCATTCGCAACGTGTTGGCAGGAAGTTTGGCTCTGTTAGGTGCCGTAGTTCAAGTGTTGATAAAAACATGGCGACTACCTCGACTAGAGTCAGCCAAATGACCGTTTCAGACGGACCTGAAGAAGCCCTGATATTACCCGACTGGCCATGCTGGCTAGGAGGAGGGGAGATGATCATCGACAAACGATCTTGCACGTTACCGAGCACTGCGGCAGTGCTTACGAACAAAGCCTAAATAGTCATGAATTATGAGCTGGATATATAAAATTTATTTTAAGCCAAAGTTTAAACTTGGGAGCCGACGTTAGGAACCAGAGCAGGCAGGATTTATTTGTAATATTCGCCGCCGCGTTACTATCGCTTATTGCCCTTTCAGTGTCAGGGCAAACGTTGAATACTTCGACGAGAATTGTAATTTGTGCCACGGGGTGAGGAAGGGTATATATCTCATATATCTCATCCAGTCTTGGAGGGCTGCACGGGCAAGACGGCCTCTCGAAGAGATAAACTAGCCAAGGCAAGAGCACTTTAGAGATTTCATTGAAAGGTGATCCAATTATCGGCGACCGCGTCCAGCCTGTATGAGGCAAAAGTTTGTGGAGTAGGAAGGAATGAAGCAGCAAGGGAGCATATTAATAGCTCAACTAAATAGATGTTTAGTTGAGTTAGTTAATAACCGCGTCAAGGTTGATAGGTGTCAACTCGCCCCGCAACAGTTCCTCTAACCGAAAGACAGCAACAGTGGTTGCACTTTGGGCGTGCAGTGCCTTAGCCTGCTCGAGCATCTCAATTGCCACGGTAATTGTGCCGTGGGGAGGTCGCGGTTGGCGGCAGCGTAACGAAGCAACCCAGAGGACGCGCTGTAATGAGGCGGCAAAAACACTGTATCAAGGTTTTTTATCGCGTTAAAAAATCACCATTTAGTTTAACTCATTTCAGTCTGAGCCTCTTGATTATCAGCTTGAGCTTGTCTCGTCAGCCTTTCATTTATATTAAGGATTTGGCGGGCGATCGCTTCCTTCTGCTTTAGAAGATCTATAGCCGAGATGTTCTTGGTTGCCACTGCTTGGTGATGCAATTCTGTAATCACTGCAAGAGAGGCTGCCAAGGACTGCAACCTTGCGGTTTCAAGAGACAGACGTGTCTGACTAGAAAGCGCTTTTTGGCTAGCTTCTGTATCTTTTTTTGAAAGCATCATCGCCTCTTGCTGAAGCAAGATAGTGAACACTAAGCCGATCAAGGCAAGCAAACTAACCATTGGGTTTAGCGTGCCTCCGACAAAGTCGCCAAATTGTCCCCACGCTGCCTTAGCGTTTAAAATCTCCTCGGGTGTCTCTATTCCGAATAAAAACGTATGTATCGGTCCAAGAACCGATGAAAAGCGAGCAAGGTATGCTCCCCATACGAGAGCCAGAGACCAACCAGCAATTTTCATAATCGCTTTTGCCGCGTGTATAAGATCCTCACGCGACCATGCTACTCCCGTTGTTCGTATCATTTGCATCTTGATTTCCTAAGGTGGCTTGAGCGAGTGAAAGGCATGTCCATGCACTTATGTTCGGAAGGTACTGCCGAGCGCGGGGGTCAGATTTGGCCTTGAAAATTTAATGCTTTAAATAACTGCCCTTGACCGAAAGCCGTTCATCCGACTCCATGGTGTGGAGTCCCCGTGACCAAAGAGGAAGCAGCATTTCGACGGTAATGACCGCTCATGGAGCTTCAGCAATTGAGTTTAATACTCTTGCAATAAGTGCTGATATCTGAGCCTGATGGGGTTCTAGGTGAGGTTGCTGACCGAACCTTGGCGGATCGCCTACTTTGTACAAGATGGTGCACTCTTGGATGTTTAAGGGGAAAACCAGCGCATCATCGGTATACATGACTCCTGAGGCAACTTGGAAAATGTATTCCGTTCTCACGCGCCCACCAGGAGCTTGGAACCGACCGTGGGCTATGGCTATGAGAGGGCATTAAATATTTGCTTCGGTCAACTGCGTTCGGATCGTCTCAAAAAGCTCCTCTAGCGTCTCTCCTGACTGAACTCTAAAGCAATCACCCAAAGGGATGTAGCATTGAGCCAAGGCGGTAACGCCACCTGTACATCGAAAATCCCAGGGGGCAGCTCGCTACCGGCGGCTGCCCAAGCGCTGATCTGGAGCGGCAGCGTGTGCAAGGCAGAGCCCAATGCGGGCCTGACTCCTGATCGTGACAAAGGATGCCTTGGACAGGTATCACTCCCAAAGAATTTGAGCTGACCACAACTGATACGCATATTTAAATAATTTCCATCAAAACAGAACTGGTACGCGAAACGCGATAACGTCCTGATTTCCTCGCCGTTTCATATTTAGCTACTGTGCGCATATTTAAGCGATCTCGACAGATTCAGGGGCCGGTTCAGGCCTTCAAATGTGCGTGCAACGAGCCTGATCCTGTAATACTTTGTTACGCATAATGTATATTATGTTAAATCATGTGTCGGGCTGGG
>Ga0247819_10000213_pt1 | contig 37210 bp, 34 predicted proteins | sample 13C_Xylose_Day6_FD_193428 | JGI IMG/M metagenome (GOLD analysis project Ga0247819, IMG submission 193428) | Soil microbial communities from agricultural site in Penn Yan, New York, United States - 13C_Xylose_Day6 | ecosystem: Environmental > Terrestrial > Soil > Agricultural land | place: USA... | reverse complement strand
GCTCCATTATTTTATTTTTCTTCTTTGAAACCTGGTTTTCCGTTGGAAGCCCGCCAAGCGGAAACTATTTTAATGATGGCTTCGGGTGTTGAGTCTTCATCTGAGTCGGCGTAATAGATTAAGTCAGATCCGTCTGTTGGAGTGACAACTCGAATGTTGTCGATATCGTAGACCTCACCGCCTTTAGAACTGTGATTCACATGATGCATCTCAAATTTTACTTGACCACCCACTCTATCGTTTTTACGTGAAAAAGGGGCCCCTTCCGTGTTTCATTTCCTCGATGTTGTTGGCGCTAAATTGTTTGGATAATTCAGGGGCGTTAGCAGCAGCTGTCCAGAGTGCCTCTCTAAATGCTCTATTTGGAAAGTCTCGTCCTCTGAGTTTATCCGCAATTTGATTGGGAATCACCGCACCATTACCTTGCGAGGCTGGTCCCAACCAAATGCCTCTTATGTCGATATATCCATCTAGTTCCAGATAACCCGGCCTTGATGAGTTGGGAGGTGGTGGTCCAAGTGATTTTTGCATATTCATATCCTTGTGAATTTGCACGCTATTTAAAAGTTGAGTTTTTCTATTGTGTTTTCGTGCTATCAAAAGTTACCGCGAGAATAGTGGCGGTGGATCTGAGGATTGTGTGGTCTTTTGCGTGAAAGTATGAGAGGTGTTTCGCTTGGATGGGAATAAAGTCGAGATTGACCTCTGCGTAAAAAAGGTAATTCTTATGCATTGCAGGAAGTGTCCTGTAGGACCTTTTTTAAACATCAGGTGAAGCAGACCGACGCAAAAAATATCGCCCAAAAAAAGGCCGCTGCAATCGCAGCGGCCAAACAAGACGTTGGATCCAGGAGCTACAAATCAACGTCGGTGTACTCGGGGCGATGAATCGAAACGTTCGACTCCTCTGAAATCTGTCGCAAGCGGCAAGGGCGGGATCACTTGGCGTTGCTTCGTGCTTTGCGCGTGTTTCCGGAAAGCCCGGCAAGAATAAGGCTTTGCCGGCAAACGAAAAATACCGATTCCCGACATGCACTGTTACGGGGCGCGCAACAGTCGGACACCTGCTGCGCTTTTTAACTGTAGCAGCTGCCGCAGGCTGCGTTCGGCTGCGTAGCAGTCGTCAAATCATTCGGCTTCGATACTTCTGGAGAATCTGGCAAAGCGACTGCTTCGCAGCCGAACGCAGCCTTCGGCAGCTGCTACAAGGGGTGTGTTTATCGGTCCATGCGTTCTGCTGATACCCCGCCATCGGACTCATCCATATCTGGCGCAATCCCGCGTGCCACAGGGCCAGTCATCCTTTAGAGGTACATCACGAATACCTCCTTGGTGCGCTTATCTCCCCGGGTGACCGGCAGTAGGGTGAGGCCTTCTGTCACTCACCGGGGAAGACGCATGACAAAAACAACAATGCGCGCCATCTTCACACCGCAGGCACTGGCTGCTGCGGTTGCCATGGGCTGTTGTGTCCAGGCGCAGGCTGTTTCATTCAACATCGGGGAAATCGAAGGCACGTTCGACTCTTCGCTGTCGGTCGGCGCGAGTTGGGGCATGCGCGATGCAGACGATGCCCTGGTGGGCACGGTCAATGGCGGTAGCGGGCAGGCGTCGACCGGTGATGACGGGCGGCTGAATTTCAAGAAGGGCGAAACCTTCTCGAAGATCTTCAAGGGCATTCACGACCTTGAATTGAAGTATGGCGATACCGGCGTGTTCGTTCGCGGCAAGTACTGGTACGACTTTGAGCTCAAGGACGAAGACCGGCCGTTCAAGCCGATCAGCGATCACAATCGCAAAGAGGGTTCCAAGTCATCCGGTGGGCAGATCCTCGATGCCTTCGTTTATCACAACTACTCCATCGCTGATTTACCGGGCACCGTGCGCGCCGGCAAGCAGGTGGTCAGTTGGGGTGAAAGTACCTTCATCGGCAACTCGATCAACAGCATCAACCCGGTCGACGTTTCCGCGTTTCGACGCCCGGGCGCCGAGATCAAGGAAGGGCTGATACCGGTCAATATGCTGTTTGCCTCCCAGGGCCTGACGGACAAGTTGACGGTGGAAGGCTTCTACCAACTGGAGTGGGACCAGACCGTCGTCGACAACTGCGGCACCTTCTTCGGGGTCGACGTGGTGGCGGACGGTTGCAACAAGGGCTACACGGTTGCCAGTCCGGCGATTGCGCCGTTGCAACCGGTTGCCGCAGCGTTTGGCCAAGGCTTCGAGGTGACCAGCGAAGGCGTGGTCGTTCCCCGTGGCGGCGACCGTGACGCCCGCGATTCCGGGCAGTGGGGCACGGCGTTACGCTGGCTCGGCGATGATACCGAGTACGGTCTGTACGCCATGAACTACCACAGTCGCACACCGAACGTCGGTACGACCACGGCGGGCCTTGCGACACTGGCGAGCATTCCGCGAATCGTTGCCACGGCCAACGGCATTGCTCCCGGCAGTGGAGCGGGGCTGGCGCAGAGTGTGATGCTTGGTCGCGGTCAGTATTACCTTGAGTACCCGGAAGACATTCGCTTATACGGCGCGAGTTTCGCCACCACGTTGTCCACCGGCACGGCATGGTCCGGCGAGATCAGCTATCGGCCGAATTTGCCGGTGCAGGTCAACACCAACGACCTGACCCTGGCGATGCTCAATCCCATCGCCGGTGGCACGGCATCGCCCATCGCGACCTCGCCCGGCGCCGACAACAAAGGCTATCGGCGCAAGGAAGTGACGCAGGTGCAGAGCACCCTGACGCACTTCATCGACCAGATTGCCGGTGCAGATCGCCTGACCCTGGTGGGCGAAGCGGCGGTGGTGCATGTCGGTGGCCTGGAATCCCGTAGCAACCTGCGTTACGGCCGCGACTCGGTGTACGGCCAGTACGGTTTCGGTGGCGACACTGACGGGTTCGTGACCTCGACCTCATGGGGTTATCGAGCCAGGGCGATCCTCGATTACAACAACGTGATCGCCGGGATCAACTTCAAACCCAACCTGTCGTGGTCCCACGACGTCGCAGGTTACGGCCCCAACGGATTGTTCAACGAGGGCGCCAAGGCCGTCAGCCTCGGCGTCGATGCGGACTACCGCAACACCTACACCGCAAGCCTCAGTTACACCGATTTCTTCGGCGGTGACTACAACGTGCTCGAAGACCGCGACTTCGTGGCGTTGAGCTTTGGCGTGAACTTCTGATCTGGCTGAAAAGGATGAATTCAATGCGCAAGATGATTCTGCAAATCGGTTCCGCGCTGGCCCTGAGTCTGCTGGCCGTCAACGTGATGGCAGCGGTATCGGCCGAAGAAGCCAACAAGCTCGGCACCACGCTCACCCCGCTGGGCGCCGAAAAGGCCGGCAATGCCGACGGCTCGATTCCACCATGGACCGGCGGCATCCCGAAGAATGCCGGGGCGGTGGACAGCAAGGGGTTCCTTGCCGATCCGTTTGCCAATGAAAAGCCGCTGTTCATCATTACCGCGGCAACGGTCGACAAGTACAAGGACAAGCTGTCTGACGGGCAGGTAGCGATGTTCAAGCGTTACCCGGAAACCTACAGGATCCCGGTCTATCCAACCCACCGCACGGCGGCCCTGCCGCCGGAAGTCAATGAGGCGGCCAAGCGCAGCGCGTTGAACGTCACACCGACCAACGACGGCAACGGCCTGGCCAACTTCACCGGCAATCGCTACTACGCGTTTCCGATTCCGAAGAACGGTGTCGAGGTGATCTGGAACCACATCACCCGTTACCACGGCGGTAATTTGCGTCGCACCATTACCCAGGCGACGCCGCAATCCAACGGCGACTTCACGGTCATTCGATTCAAGGACGAAGTGGCCGTGCCGTCGCTGCTGGGTGACTTGAAACCGGGCAGCGATGAGAACGTACTCAACTATTTCAAACAGGAAGTCACGGCACCGGCGCGGCTGGCGGGTAACGTGCTGCTGGTTCACGAGACGCTCGACCAGGTCCAGGAACCGCGCAAGGCCTGGATCTACAATGCCGGCCAGCGTCGTGTACGGCGCGCGCCGCAAGTGGCGTATGACGGCGTGGGTACGTCGTCCGACGGCTTGCGCACCACCGACAACTTCGACATGTTTTCCGGCGCGCCGGATCGCTACGACTGGAAACTGGTCGGCAAGAAGGAAATGTACATCCCCTACAACAGCTACAAGCTCGATTCACCTGATCTGAAATACACCGACGTGATCAAGGCCGGGCACATCAATCAAGACCTCACCCGCTACGAGTTGCACCGGGTCTGGGAAGTGGTGGCCACGGTCAAGCCTAACGAACGGCACGTCTACGCCAAGCGCCATATGTACATCGACGAAGACACCTGGCAGGTGGCGCTGGCTGATCACTACGACGGCCGTGGTCAACTGTGGCGGGTGGCCGAAGGGCATGCGCAGTTCTACTACGATCATCAGGTGCCGGCCTATACCGTCGAAGCACTGTATGACCTGATTGCCGGTCGTTACATTGCCCTCGGGATGAAGAACGAGGAGAAGCGCAGCTTCGAATTCAACATCGCGGCAAAAGCCGGGGACTACACGCCGGCAGCCCTCAGGAGTACGGGGGTTAGGTAATCGTCCTACAGCCTCCTACGCAAAAAGGTGACCTCGCAGTCACCTTTTTTATGGCTGCAAATCAGTGTGCTGAATACTTCTTCAACAAGCGCTCGAGAGGGGGCTAGGGTGGCGCCACAACTATAAAAGGCGCACCACTATGACTGCCATGACGTTGTGTCTGGACCGTCCTGGATTTCTGCCTCGCTTGTCTTCCCATCACTTGGCGCGCGAGCGTTTGGTCGAGCCGTTGCTGGCCTCGACGGCGCGGGTGAAATTGCTCTGCGCGCCAGCCGGTAGCGGCAAAAGTGCGCTGCTCACCGAATGTCTGTTGCGGGCGCCGATGGACTGTCGGGTGTGCTGGTTGCCGATGGCGGGTGAGTCCTTGAGCGTCGGCGCTTTTGTGCAACGCCTGGCGCAAGCGCTGGGGCTGGATTCGACGGATGAGTCTGTGTTGCTCGAGCATCTGACCCGGTTACCGACGCCGACCTGGCTGTTTGTCGACGATTATTGCCGTGTTGCCAATCCCGAGCTTGATCGTTTCCTTGATCGTTTACTGGCTGTCAGAAGCCCCATGTTGAATTTGTGGCTGGCCTCGCGCCGACGTCCACCTTGCAACTGGCCACGGCTGTTACTCGATGATGAGCTGTATGAATGCGAGGCACGCGCGCTGGCGTTTACCGAAGGCGAAGTCCGGCATTTTCTCAGTCATGTCGAGCCGGTACAGGCGACGAACACAGCTCGCCGAATTATCCAGCGCAGCGATGGCTGGTGTGCCGGTGTGCGCATCGCTTTGCTGGGCGGTTGCCAGTGGGCAGCCGAGCAGAACAAACAGGAGCGCTCGGCGACGCTGCTCGACTATTTGCACCACGAGTTGTTCAGCACGCTGGCGCCCGAGCTGATTGAAGCGTGGCAGGTACTGGCGCATTTGCCGCGATTCAACGCCAGTCTCTGTGAACATTTGTTCGGTGCCGGTGAAGGTGCGCAGTGGCTGCATGCCCTGCAGGACATGGGCTGTTTCATTGAACCGTGGGAGGACTCCACTGAATGGCTGAGGGTTTTTGTACCTCTGGCCCGGGCCATGGGCGATGAGCGAAGTTCAGCGGGGCGTGCCTGGCACCGGCGGGCGTGCCAGTGGTTTTGCGCCGAGGAGGACTGGCAGGGTGCGTTCGAACAAGCGCTGCTGGCCGAAGAGTTCGAGGTCGCGGTCAGCTTGTTGCAGCACTTCAGCCTGGAGCATTTGTTCCGTCGGGAAAATGTGCGTTTGTTGTTGAATCTGCATGAGCGACAAGGCGAAGGGTTGACTCTCGGTTCGCCGCAGTTGGTGGGGCTGATCACCGCGGCATTGCTGTTCGCCGGGCGCTTCGACCAGGCTGCCGAATGCATTGGGCAACTGGTGCGCTTTGCTCCGCAGCCGACCGCCACGCTACAACGGCAATTGCTGGCACGCTGGCAGGCGCAACAAGGGTGGCTTCTGCATTTGCTGGGCCGCATGGATGCGGCGCGTGAGCACTTTCTCGACGCGTTGGCAGCGTTGGCCCCAGAGGCCTGGTCTGCTCGGCTGTTGTGCCTGTCGGGTTTGACCCAACAAGCCCTGCTCACCGCCGAACTCGATGCGGCACAGGCCTTCAATCGTGAAGCGTTGTGCCTGGCGCGTGCGCAAGGTTCGCTGCTGTTTGAAGGCCTGCTTGAACTCGATCATGCACAATTGCTGGAGCAGCGCGGTGCACCCCGACGCGCCGAGAGCCTGTTGGCCGATATCCACGACATGTTGAGCCGCCAGGCCGATCGCCCGACGTCGTTACTGGGAAGAATTGCCTTGCAGCGTGGGCGGCTGGCGCTTTGTCAGGGGCAGGACGAAGAGGCTGGCGAATTCTTCCAGTCCGGTTTGCAGGACTGTCTGCACAGTCAGGACAAGCGAGCGTTGTATGGATTTCTCGGTCAGGCGCAACTGGCCGCCAATCAGCGCGATTACGCCCACGCCTTCGATCGTCTGCGCGAGGCCGAGCGATTGATGCAACAGCGGCAGATTCCCGATACGGTTTATCGGGGTGTGTTGCTGCAAATCAGCAGTCATTTCTGGTTGCAGCAGGGGCGGCCGCAATTGGCCTGCGAAGCGTTGACCCGCGTGCTGCGCCACTACCGCGGGCCGCATTCACGTCAGGCACCTCCGGCTACCGTGATGCTGATTGTCCGTGTCGAGTACTTACTGGTGCTTGCCCAAACCCGCTTGCAGGAGGCGCAACAGCCACTGGAGCGGCTCAACACCTTGCTCGATCACGCTCAGCAACACGCGATGCTGGCGCTGGAAACAGAGTTGCAGTTGGCTATCTGCGAAGTGGCGGACCTCATCGGTGAGACCGAGTTGGCGAAGTCGGCATTGCGGGCGGGTCTGGAGCTGGTGGGGCGTGCACAGCAGCAACAGGCTTTGCACGAACTGCGGTTGCGTCAGCCGACATTGCTCAGCCGTTACGGCGTGGATGATGAGTCTGCGACGACTATCGACGCCAGTCCCCTCAGCGGTCGTGAACTCGAAGTGCTGGGCCTGATTGCCCAAGGCAACTCCAATCAGCAAATTGCCGAGCAGTTGTTTATCTCACTGCATACTGTGAAAACCCATGCACGGCGAATTCATAGCAAGCTAGGCGTAGAACGTCGCACTCAAGCGGTAGCCATTGCGAAAAAGCTGGGACTCATTTCCCGGGAGTAATGAATCTAATCACCCCTACGGGTGCGGGTGCAGGCACAACTGTTTTTCAAGCAGTGGGTATCTCGGGCTCATAACCCATTCGCCAACTGACGGCACGGCTTGCGGATAACAAGCGCTGCGCCGCCGGGCCATTTTCGTCGGCATGAAACAACGACGTCGGGCCGACCACGGTCAATACGGCCACGACATTGCCCATCGCGTTCAATACCGGTGCCGACAAGGCATCCACGCCGGGCATCAACAAGCCATGCACATGATGCAGACCGCGCGCGCGGATCTGCTCGCACATCAAGGCATAAGCCCGATCGTCTGCCAGCGCGTGATTGGCCTGCTCCTGTAACTCGCGGTCACGCAGTTCCACGGTTTCGCGCTTGGGCAGGTAGGCGCCAAAAACCAGGCCAGTCGAAGAGCTGAGCAGTGGCAACACTGAGCCCAACTGCGTGACCACCGTGACTGCCCGCACCGCGGGTTCGATGCGCACCACGGTCGCACCTTGATTACCCCACACCGCCAAAAAGCAGGTTTCGTTCAAGTCATCGCGCAACTCGGCCAATGGCAGGGCGGCGACATTCAGCACGTCCATACTGTTGAGTGCCGCCAGGCCAACGCGCAAGGCCTCACGGCCCAGGCCGTAGTGGTTGGTGGCGGCATTCTGTTCGGCAAAACCACTGGCGATCAGCGCCTGCAAATAGCGGTGCACCTTGCTCGCGGGCATTTGCACGTGTTCGGCCAGGCGCGAGAGTGAGGTCGAGGGCGACAGTTCGGCCAGCGCCTTGAGGATGTCGGTCCCCACCTCGGCGGAGCGGACTTTCTGTTTACCGTTACTGTCGCTGGTGGGCTTTTCCATGGTGGCGCTGGGATCCGGGGATGAATGGGCGTCTTTATAGCTTGACGGTCAATACCAATCAAATTACGTTATGCGTAATTGAATTACGATAAAAATAACCCCGACGTGCCACGAGCGTTTCAACAGAGCAAATGAGCACCGTCGACTCCCGTTCAGGAGGTTCCATGAACCCCGATTCAACCGCCCCGGCGTTGGCTTATCAGTCAGGCTTCGGTAACGAATTCAGCAGCGAAGGGCTACCCGGTGCATTACCGGTCGGCCAGAACGCCCCGCAAAAAGCTCCTTACGGTCTCTATACCGAGCTGTTCTCCGGCACCGCATTCACCATGGCCCGCAGCGAAGCGCGGCGTACCTGGATGTACCGCATTCAGCCATCGGCCAATCACCCGGCATTCGTCAAACTTGATCGGCAACTCGCCGGTGGACCGTTGGGTGAAGTGACGCCCAATCGCCTGCGCTGGAATCCGCTGGACATCCCCGCTGAACCGACCGATTTCATTGACGGGCTGGTGAGCATGGCGGCGAACGCCGCTGCGGAAAAACCGGCCGGGATCAGCATCTACAGCTACCGCGCCAACCGCTCCATGGAGCGCGTGTTGTTCAATGCCGACGGTGAAATGCTATTGGTGCCGCAGCTGGGGCGTCTGCGTATTGCCACTGAACTCGGCGTGCTGGAAGTGGCGCCGTTGGAAATTGCCGTGCTGCCACGGGGTTTGAAATTCCGCGTCGAGCTGCTCGATCCACAAGCCCGCGGCTACATCGCCGAAAATCATGGCGCGCCGCTGCGCCTGCCGGATTTGGGACCGATCGGCAGTAATGGCCTGGCCAACCCGCGAGACTTTCTGACCCCGGTGGCCGCCTACGAAAACCTGCAACAACCGACCACGCTGGTGCAGAAGTTCCTCGGTCAGTTGTGGGCGTGCGAACTCAATCATTCGCCGCTGAACGTCGTGGCCTGGCATGGCAACAACGTGCCGTACAAATATGACCTGCGCCGTTTCAACACCATCGGCACGGTCAGCTTCGATCACCCGGACCCGTCGATCTTCACCGTGTTGACCTCGCCGACCAGTGTCCATGGCTTGGCTAACCTCGATTTCGTGATCTTCCCGCCCCGCTGGATGGTCGCCGAAAACACCTTCCGTCCACCGTGGTTCCACCGCAACCTGATGAATGAGTTCATGGGGCTGATCCAGGGCGAATACGACGCCAAGGCCGAGGGCTTTGTGCCCGGTGGCGCGTCGTTGCACAGCTGCATGAGCGCCCACGGCCCGGATGGTGAAACCTGCACCAAAGCGATCAATGCCGATCTCAAACCGGTGAAAATCGATAACACCATGGCCTTCATGTTCGAGACCAGCCAAGTGCTGCGCCCGAGCCGTTTCGCCCTCGATTGCCCGCAACTGCAATCCACTTACGATGCTTGCTGGGCTACGTTGCCCGCCACTTTCGACCCAACCCGGAGATAACCCATGACGCAGACTTCCATTACTCGCAGCTGGGTTGCTTCCGCCAACGGTCATGCTGATTTCCCTCTGCAGAACCTGCCGCTGGGCGTGTTCAGCGTCAGCGGCTCAGCGCCTCGCAGCGGCGTGGCCATCGGTGAACATATTTTCGATCTGGAGGCTGCGCTGGATGCGGGCTTGTTCGACGGCGCCGCGAAAACGGCGGTCGAAGCCACCCGTGGCGGTCAACTGAATGCGTTCTTCGAACTGGGCAGCGCCGCGCGCGTGGCCCTGCGTGAGCGCTTGCTGGAGCTGCTGAGCGAAGGCAGCACGCTGCACGGCAAGATCGAAGCCCAAGGCGCAAAACTGCTGCCACTGGCGGCGGATTGCGAGATGCACCTGCCGGCGAAAATCAACGACTACACCGACTTCTACGTCGGCATCGAGCACGCGCAAAACGTCGGCAAGCTGTTTCGTCCCGACAACCCATTGCTGCCGAACTACAAGTACGTGCCGATTGGTTATCACGGCCGCGCTTCGACCATTCGCCCATCCGGTACCGATGTCCGCCGCCCGAAAGGCCAAACCCTGCCGGCCGGTCAGACCGAGCCAACCTTCGGCCCCTGCGCCCGTCTGGACTACGAACTGGAGCTGGGCATCTGGATCGGCCAGGGCAACGAGATGGGCGACTCGATCGCCATCGGTGACGCGGCCAATCACATCGCCGGCTTCTGCCTGCTCAATGACTGGTCGGCGCGGGACATTCAGGCTTGGGAATACCAGCCGTTGGGGCCGTTCCTGTCGAAGAGTTTCATCACCAGCATTTCGCCATGGGTCGTGACCGCCGAAGCCCTGGCACCTTTCCGTCGCGCCCAGCCTGCGCGCCCCGAAGGTGATCCGCAGCCGCTGCCGTACCTGTTCGACACGCGCGATCAGGCCGCTGGCGGTTTCGACATCGAACTGGAAGTGCTGTTGCTCACCGAAGCCATGCGCGAGCAAAACCTGCCGGCCCATCGACTGACCCTGAGCAATTCGAAACACATGTACTGGACCGTGGCGCAAATGGTCGCGCACCACAGCGTCAACGGTTGCCAGTTGCAGGCCGGTGACTTGTTCGGTTCGGGCACTTTGTCGGGACCGGAGAGCGGTCAATTCGGCAGCTTGCTGGAAATCACCGAGGGTGGCAAAAAACCGATCGAACTGGCCTCGGGCGAGGTGCGCAAGTTCCTCGAAGACGGCGACGAAATCATCCTGCGTGGCCGTTGCAGCCGCGAAGGTTTTGCTTCTATCGGCTTCGGCGAATGCCGTGGCAAAGTGTTGGCGGCGCGCTAAGAGGAACGGGGCATGGAACTCTATACCTACTACCGTTCGACTTCGTCTTACCGCGTGCGCATCGCCCTGGCATTGAAGGGCCTGGACTACCAGGCACTACCGGTCAATCTGATCGCGCCAACCGGTGGCGAGCATCGCCAGCCGCCGTATCTGGCCATCAACCCGCAAGGTCGCGTGCCGGCCTTGCGCACCGATGAGGGCGAATTGCTGATTCAGTCCCCGGCAATCATCGAGTACCTGGATGAACGTTATCCACAGGTGCCGTTGCTGTCCAAAGACCTCGCCGCGCGTGCCCATGAGCGTGGCGTAGCCGCGGTGATCGGCTGCGATGTGCATCCGCTGCACAACGTCAGCGTGCTCAACCAGCTACGGCAGTTGGGCCACGATGAGCCACAGGTGGTCGAGTGGATCGGGCACTGGATCGGCCAAGGGTTGGCAACGGTGGAACAGTTGATCGGTGATACGGGTTACTGCTTTGGTCCGCAGCCGGGGCTGGCAGATGTGTATCTGATTCCACAGTTGTATGCCGCTGAGCGTTTCAACATTTCGCTTGAGGCTTATCCGCGGATTCGCCGAGTAGCAGCGTTGGCGGCAGCGCATCCGGCGTTCATCAAGGCGCATCCGGCGAATCAGCCGGACACTCCTTAAATCAGAAACTAGATCAAAAGATCGCAGCCTTCGGCAGCTCCTACACTAATTCAATGTGGGAGCTGTCGAAGGCTGCGATCTTTTGCTTTTAATGGACGACCGAATTGGGCGGTAAATGCCCCAAACGTTCCGTGAGCCTGATCCGCTGGATCGGGTCATCACTGAGCAGCAACGCATGCTCCAGATCGAAACGCTCGGCGTTGGGGCAGTCCAGCCGTTGATAAAGACTGGCGCGGGCCAGGTAGTCAGCGGCACTGGCGTTACCCAGTTCCAGCACGCGTTCGGCATCGATCAGGGCACCGATAAAATCGTCGTGGGAAAGGTGCAACTGGCGCAGGTTGCGCGACAGGCGTTGCAGCATGTGCACGGGGTCGGCCGTTACCAGGTGATCGGCACTGAGCTTCATGTTCGGGCCGTATTGGCGTTGCAGCAGTTCCCGGCAATCGTTGGGATAAAGTCGGCGGCCGCCGCAGGGATCGAGCAAGTGATCGGCACCGGGTACACGCAGCAGGAAATGCCCGGGGAAATTCACCCCGACCAGCGGGATTTCCAGGCCCCTGGCCAGTTCCAGTGCAATCAACCCCAAGGCCAGCGGTTGCCCGCGTCGGCGCTCCAGCACTTTATCGATCAACGCCGCGTGCGGGCGTAAGGGCGTGGCATCATCCTGAGCAAAACCCAGGTCATTCATGCGCCGCAGCAACGGCTGCGCCAGTTCGCTCACCGGCAGCATCGGCAAATTGCCACTGACCCGTTGTTGCAGTTCTCGCACATTTGCCAGCACGGCCTCGGGATTAACCTCGCTGTCATGTTCGGCGCAGATCCACAACGCCGCCTCGAACAGGGCAGGCGGTGAACGTTGCAGGCAAGCGAAAAACGATTGGCGCGGCGTCATTGAAATCTCCGGGCAATGCCTCGTTTTAGCCCCGTCTCCCGCATTCGTCCAGTGCCTTACATAGCTGGCAACAGGTTATTTCCGAAAGACTGTACGGCGGCCTCGCTTATTCCGGTGCGCTTCTGCAATTTTTGAGCGCAAGCCTATACTGGCGACTACAAGAAGTGATTCGGGAGCCTTACGATGTTCGCTCTCATGCAAAGCACTCGCCTTGAATCGCTGCATCTGAGCGTCGACCCGGTCACCGGGTTGAAGGCGGTCATTGCCATTCATAACAGCCGACTGGGGCCTGCCCTGGGCGGTTGTCGTTACCTTGCCTACCCCAGCGACGAATCCGCGGTCGAGGATGCCATACGCCTTGCTCAAGGCATGAGTTACAAGGCTGCACTGGCCGGCCTGGCCCAGGGCGGTGGCGTGGCAGTGATTGTCCGGCCTGCGCATGTTGCCAACCGTGGAGCGCTGTTCGAAGCGTTCGGGCGCTGTATCGATCAGCTCGACGGGCGCTACATCACCGCGATCGACAGCGGCACATCGGTGGCGGACATGGATTGCATCGCGCAACAAACCCAGCACGTCACCAGCACCACCTCGGCAGGCGACCCTGCGCCGCATGCGGCGATGGGCGTTTTCACCGGCATACGCGCCACCGCCATGGCTCGTCTGGGAAGCGATAACCTCGAAGGCTTGCGCGTGGCCATCCAGGGCCTGGGCAATGTCGGATTTGCCCTCGCCGAACAACTGCATGCCGCCGGTGCCGAACTATTGGTCAGTGACATCGATCATGGCAAAGTGCAGTTGGCCATGGAGCAACTGGGTGCGCATCCCATTGCCAACGATGCATTGCTGAGTACGCCTTGCGACATTCTCGCGCCGTGCGGCCTGGGCGGGGTGCTCAACAGTCACAGCGTCACGCAATTGCGCTGCTCGGCGGTGGCCGGCTCGGCGAACAACCAACTGACTCACCTGGACGTCGCCGATCAACTGGAGCGACGCGGCATCCTCTATGCGCCGGATTACGTGATCAATGCCGGTGGCCTGATCTACGTTTCGCTCAAGCACCGGGGTGAAGAGCTGCCGACCATCACCGCGCATTTGTCGAAGATCAGTTCACGGCTGACCGAAGTCTTTGCCCATGCTCAGGCGGAAAAACGTTCGCCGGCGCGTGTGGCGGATGAATTGGCGGAGAAAGTGTTGTATCGATAGAAGGTGAATAGATCGCAGCCTTCGGCAGCTCCTACAGGATGTATGCAATCCCAAGTAGGAGCTACCGAAGGCTGCGATCTTTTGATTCTGAAAATGAAAAAGGCCCTGAGCCATTCGACTCAGGGCCTATTCAATTCGGTTGTCACTTTGCAGCTTTCGGTGCCTTGGCCGGTTTGGCCGGTGCCGCGGGTTCTTCGGCTTCAACCGCTTCCACCGTTTGCGCGACTTCAGCCGGCGCGGTCAGCAATTCGGACAGGGCGTCCGGCTGGCTCTTGAATGCCTTGGCGAACACATCGCGATTCTTCGCCATGTAGATCCCGGCTTCTTCCACTTGCTGCTCGGTCAGGGACGGAACGGCTTTTTGCAACACTTCAGCCAGCAACTCGGCCAGTTCGAGCATTTTGTCATGACGGTCAGCTTCGGCTTTATCCATGAACAAGCGCTCCAGATCTCGGCTGCTGCGGTATACCACTTCGACGGCCATTCACCACCTCACATGCCTTCACATTGGTTGTCGGTTTCGACTACTGTATCTATATACAGCGAAAAGGATAAGCGAATCCCTTTGCTTTGGGTAGTGGCTTTTTAATGTAGTCCGGATTCAGGGTTTGTCAGGTCCTGGTCGCCAGAGGTGCGACCAAACGCCACGGCGCGTGATTGAGGGCTGATCGCCATCATGGAGTGGCCTTTTTTCTGCATGCAGAAAACCGTCACGTCCAACCCGCATTATCCGGTCGAGCCGACCTAAGGAAGCATCATCGTGAAAATCAACTGGGCCGAAAAGCTGCGGCAAAACGTGCATGAACTGGCCGAGTCCCTGGGCAACCTGTTCGTCGAAACCTTTCACTACCTGGCGCTGTTCGCCATCGGTGCGGTGACCGCGTGGGCGGCGGTGATGGAATTTCTCGGGATGCTCGAACAGGGGCATATCAAGATCGATGACATCCTGCTGCTGTTCATCTACCTGGAACTGGGGGCGATGGTCGGGATTTACTTCAAGACCAACCACATGCCTGTGCGCTTCCTGATCTACGTGGCGATCACCGCGCTGACCCGTCTGCTGATTTCCAACGTGTCGCACCACAATCCGCCGGACCTGGGGATCATCTACCTGTGCGGCGGGATTCTGCTGCTGGCGTTTGCGATTCTGGTGGTGCGTTATGCTTCGTCGCAGTTCCCATCGGTGAAGATAGAAAACCCGCACCGTAAGACCGGTGCGGGTTCCAGTGAACATCCGGAAGTGGAGAAGGGCGAGCTTTAAAGCCCCATGGCAGGGCGATGTCGTCCTTTGGCGGGTGGCGGCGGCAAGGTGCGCGCGCCGCCATCGGTCATGGATTCAAGGATGGCCACGGCGCTGTGGCCCTGTTCGATGGCTATGCCGAACTGAATGCTCTGCACCAGCCGTTTAAGGCGTTCGGGGTCATTGCGCTGTTCGGTGCTGATCATGCGTTTGGCAACGACCCGACCGCTGTTGGAGAGGGTCAGCATGATGCTGCCGTCCAGACCCTGAATGCTCAGGTTGATCTGATAATCCGCTGCAAAGGCATCGGTAATGAGCTGAAAAGGGTTGTCCATGATGCGTCACCGCCTGATTGAACGTGCAGTTGTTGACCGGCCGTGATCGGGTTGGTTCGCAACGCCGGACCACCGGCATTTCACGGCCATATCGCCATCATTGTTCCAACAGGGGTGTAGCAAGGGGCATGCCGACTAAATTGTCGGACAATGATCACGGGCAAAAAGAAGGCGGGCACCACGGCCCGCCTTCTTTTTGCCTGCCCGTTTCAGGGCAGTAAACCCCAACGTGCCTCCAAAACGATCAGCACTCCACCCAGTTCACCGCCAGACCGCCGCGGGAAGTTTCCTTGTACTTGTCGTGCATGTCGGCGCCTGTGTCGCGCATGGTGCGGATCACCCGATCCAGCGAGATGAAGTGTTTGCCATCGCCGCGCAGGGCCATCTGTGTAGCGTTGATCGCTTTCACCGCGGCGATTGCATTGCGCTCGATGCATGGCACTTGCACCAGACCGCCCACCGGGTCGCAGGTTAGGCCGAGGTTGTGCTCCAGGCCGATTTCCGCGGCATTTTCCAACTGCTCCGGGGTCGCGCCCAGCACCTCTGCCAAACCGGCGGCGGCCATGGCACAAGCCGAACCGACTTCACCCTGACAGCCGACTTCAGCGCCGGAGATCGAGGCGTTTTTCTTGCACAGAATGCCGACGGCTGCGGCGCCCAGGAAGAACGCGACAACGTCATCGTCAGACGCGTCCGGATTGAATTTCATGTAGTAGTGCAAAACTGCTGGAATGATCCCCGCGGCGCCGTTGGTCGGCGCGGTGACCATGCGCCCGCCGGCGGCGTTTTCTTCGTTCACGGCGAGGGCGAACAGGTTGACCCATTCCATCGCCGAGAGGGTCGAGGTGATAACGTTCGGCTTGCCGATTTCCAACAGGCTGCGGTGCAGTTTTGCCGCACGACGCGGCACATTCAGACCACCGGGCAGGATGCCTTCGTGTTGCAAGCCTTGCTCGACGCACTCGCGCATCACCGACCAGATGTGCAGCAGGCCCTGACGGATCTCGGCGTCACTGCGCCAGGCCCGTTCGTTGGCCATCATCAATTCGGAAATCCGCAGACCGTGTTGGTTGCAGAGCTGGAGCAATTCCACAGCGCTGGAAAAATCGTACGGCAACACCACGTCGCTGGCCGGTGCAACGCCGGATTCGGCTTCTGCCGCTTCGATGATGAAACCACCGCCAACCGAATAATACGTCTGCTCGAACAGCTCGCCGGTTTCGCCGAAGGCTGTCAGGGACATGGCGTTGGGGTGGTAAGGCAGGCTCTCGTCGAGCAGCAGGAGGTCGCGTTTCCAGTCGAATGCAATCGTGACCTGGCCCGCCAGGGAAAGCTCAGCGGTTTCGCGCAGGGTGTGGATGCGGCTGTCGATGGTGGTGGGGTCGATGCTGTCCGGCCATTCGCCCATCAGGCCCATGACGCAGGCGCGGTCGGTGGCGTGACCAACGCCGGTGGCTGACAGGGAGCCATAGAGGCGGATCTCTACCCGTCGCACATCGCGCAGCAAAGACTGATCGATCAACGCTTGGGCAAAGGTCGCCGCCGCGCGCATCGGACCAACGGTATGGGAGCTGGATGGGCCGATACCGACTTTGAAGAGATCAAAAACACTGATAGCCATGCTAAAGCCTATTCCTGCAATGGAAGATGAATCGCTGCCATTTTTGTAGGACAAGCGCACTTTCAGCGATACTGCCTGCCACGGTCCTACGTGACCAACGAAACTTCCTAAGACAGCCTTTAGCAGGACTAAACGATGAGCCGTCAATTGCACGCCCAGACCTACGTGTGGCTGCAGGTGTTTTCCTGTGCCGCCCGGCACTTGTCGTTCACCCGCTGCGCCGAAGAACTGCACATCACGCCGGGGGCGGTGAGCCAGCAGATTCGTCAGTTGGAAGAACGCTTGGGGTTTCGTCTGTTTCATCGACGTGCTCGCGGCGTGGAGTTGAGTGCCGAAGGCCAGCGACTGGCCATTACGGTCAACGAGGCCTACGGCAGCATTGATGCCGAATTGCGCCGCCTGGATGCCGGCATGATCAGCGGAACCCTGCGGGTGCGTTCGATTCCGTCTTTCCTCAGCAAGTGGCTGACCCCGCGCTTGCCTCGGTTGCAGCAGCGCTTTCCGGACATTCAACTGCGCCTGGTGGCCGAGGACAGCAGCGTGCCGCTTCACGAGGGCGATTTCGACCTGGCCATCGACCTGAACGACGGCAGTTATCCCGGCTTGTTATCCACAGCCTTGCTCGATGAGCAGATTTTTCCGGTGTGCGCGCCGAGCCTGTTGCGTGGTCGGCCGCCGCTGCATGGTCCGGCGGACCTGATGCATTTTCCGTTACTACACGACATCACGGCCTGGCGTGGTAGCTACGAGTACGCGGAATGGGAGTTCTATCTCAACGCCATCGGCTTCGAAGGCGCGGATGTACGGCGAGGGCACACGTTCAATCGCAATCACCTGACCATCGAAGCGGCCATCGCCGGTATGGGGGTAGCGATTGCCCGGCGAACGTTGCTCAACGATGAGTTGGAGCGCGGGGCGTTGATCGTGCCGTTTGGGCTGACGGTGCCCAATCACAAACGCTACATGGTGCTCTATGCGCCGGGTGCGCTGAGTCATCCGGGCGTGCGTGCGGTACATGACTGGCTGGTGGAAGAGGCGGGGATTTTTCGTGGCTTGCATCCGCTGGGGGAGCGGCAAATGTGAGCAATTATTACGTGAGGGCAGGGCGACTCAACTCCCGACCTTAACAGCGCTTTTGCCGGTTGTCCGGCTTTTTTTGCGATTAGAAATTTATCTTTTTTTAGGGGTTGAATTGTTCATCGTACAGACCGATTGTGTAAGTAAGAGGTCACGGTGATGACGCCCAAGGGCTTAGCTGACCGGCCTCTCGCGAGCTAGCTGAAATAAGGGATGAACTATGCAAATCCAAGTCAATAGCGATAACCATATTCAAAGCAGCATCCGACTGGAGGAGTGGGTACGTACTACCATTGAGAGCACGCTCGAACGATACGAAGAGGACCTGACACGCGTCGAGGTCCACCTGCGGGACGAGAACGGCGACAAGCCCGGACCGCACGATTTGCGCTGCCAGCTGGAAGCGAGGCCAAAAGGCCACCAACCGATTTCTGTCACCCATAAAGCCGCCAGCCTGGAACTGGCGATCGACGGGGCCGCTGAGAAACTCGAACACGCGCTGGAACATCTGTTCGGCAAATTGCGAGGCAAACCACGCGCTGCCGTGGTGCCGTTCGAGCGCAGGGCTCACGCCGATGTGCTGCTGGAAGAAGAGTTTCTTGAAAACGAACAGGCTGCGCAAAATGGCTGAAGCCTGATTCAATTTTTACCTGCCACTGATACGGGCCTGCATTGCAGGCCCGTTTTGTTTTCAGGGCTCACCTATCAAGTGGCCATTGCTTGACTTCTTTTGCGTATAAGAATCTTTATCATTAGTATTGCGCCTTGCCGGGCTTCGTGACATTCACGCCGCCTCACGTGTTCCCAAGGTCGCAACATGAAAGCCAAAAGCAAGACACTCCCCGTTTCCTATCGACTGGCGGTCACTTCGCGAGTGCTTGCCGCTGTGTTCGGCGGTTATGTGGTCACGGCATTGGCCAGCGTCTGCCTGACGCTGTGGGTGCCCATGGCACGTGCCGAGGCGGTCGTGACCGGGATGACCAGTTCGTTCCTGGTCTATCTGCTGGCGGTGATCTGGTGCTTTGCCTGTCGCTCAGCCAGTCGGGCGTGGCTCGGTCTGATCCTCTCAAGCCTGGTTCTGGCTGCGTTGGCCGGGTTGGCTTACTGGATGGAGCGCTCATGAAAGAGGGTTTTCGCCAGGCGATGGCGTGGTTGCACACCTGGGCCGGTTTGACCTTCGGCTGGTTGCTGTTTGCGATTTTCCTGACCGGCACGCTGGCCTATTTCAAGGACGAAACCAGTCACTGGATGCAGCCGGAAATCCCTGCACGTTCGGTGTCCTCCGAAGCCAGTCTGGCGTTGGCTCAGGATTACCTGCAGCAACACGCCGCCGGCGCTTCACGCTGGATCATCGAATTGCCCAACGCCCGCGAGCCCGCACTGTCGGTGCGTTGGCAACAGTCGCCGGCCAAACCCGGTGAACGCGGTCAACTCACGGCAAAACTGCTCGATCCGCAAACCGGCCGTGAAGTGCAGGCCCGGGACACCCAGGGCGGCGAGTTCTTCTATCGTTTCCACTTTCAGCTGCAAATGCCCTATCCGTGGGGCCGCTGGCTCTCGACCATCGCGGCCATGGTGATGTTCGTTGCGCTGATCAGCGGGATCATCACCCACAAGAAAATCTTCAAGGACTTCTTCACCTTCCGCCCACGCAAGGGTCAGCGCTCGTGGCTCGACGGGCATAACGCGGTGGGTGTGCTGGTACTGCCATTTCACCTGATGATCACCTACAGCAGCCTGGTGATTTTCATGAGCATGGTGATGCCGGCGAGCATCCTGGCCTCCTACAACGGTGATGCAAAAGCGTTTTTCAGCGAGGTTTTTCCGGCCACCAACATCATGGAATCCGCGGGTAAACCGACGCCATTGCCACCCTTGGCGCCGATGCTGGAAAAGGCTCGCGAGCAGTGGTCGGGCGGGCAGGTCGGACGGGTGACGGTGAATAATCCGGGTGATGCGAATGCTTCAGTGGTGTTGGCGCGCGATGGTTCGGACCGTGTGGTGCATGACTTTGGCAGTGCCGTGACCTTCAACGGCGTGACCGGGCAACTGCTCGCCGCAACCCCGGCGCAGCCCTTGCCAATGGCCATCGCCGGCAGTTTCTACGGGTTGCACATGGGCCATTTCGCCGGTCCGGTATTGCGCTGGTTGTACTTTGTTTGCGGGCTGGCGGGCACGGCGATGATCGGCACCGGGCTGGTCATCTGGCTCGGCAAGCGTCAACTCAAACATGCCAAGAGCGGTGTGATGCCCTTCGAGCTGCGGCTGGTGGAAGTGCTGAACATTGCCAGCATGTCAGGCTTGGTCATCGCAGTGGCGGTGTTCTTCTGGGCCAACCGATTGTTGCCGCTGGAGATGACCGAGCGGGCGGGTTGGGAGGTCAACAGTTTCTTCATCGCCTGGGGGCTGAGCCTTGTGCATGCGCTGGTCCGCCGTGGTCGGACCGCGTGGGTGGAGCAACTGACGCTGGCCGCGTTGTTGTTGGGCGTGGTGCCGTTGCTCAACGCACTGACCACACCCTGGCACCTGGGTGTCACGCTGATCACCGGTGACTGGGCCATGGCCGGTTTCGACCTGACGTGCCTGGGCAGTGGGCTGTTCCTCGCGTGGGCTGCCTGGAAAATGCAGCGTGGCGCCGAGACCGAAGCCGTTCGCCAGCGCTCCCGGCCGATCACGCTTGAGCAGGAGGCGAACTGAATGCTGCTGGCCTTGTTGCTCTGCTATGGCGGTTTCACCGCGTTGTGTTTGTCGATGGATCGCCATCATGCGGACCTGCTTCGACGCAAACTTTCATCCCGCTCGCGACAGCTGTTCAGAGTGGCGGGCTGGTTGTTGTTGAGCGTGTCGCTGTGGTCGGCGCTGGCGGTGACGGACTGGGCGTTGGGCCTGGTGGAATGGTTTGCGGTGCTGATGCTCAGTGCCTTGCTGCTGGTGTTGCTGATGCCGTATCGCCCGCGCTTGGCCGTGGCGCTGGCCGGGATTAGCCTGTTGGCCAGCCCGATTGCCGCGTTTGCGCAGTACTGAATTGATGATCAACGGTCCAGCCGAACCCGGTGATACCGAGCGCGATAAACCGCACGGCGATCGTGCGCATTTTCTGCAAGTGTTCCTTTCGCAACGCTCGCAAATGGAGGCGTTGGTGAACCGTCGCGTCGGTTGCCGGGCGACGGCGGCGGACCTGGTACAGGATTTGTTCCTGCGGTTCTGGCGACGGCCGCTGGTGCAGGTCGAGGAACTCAGCACCTACCTGCTGCGCTGCGCCGGCAACATTGCCATCGACCATTTGCGCAGTGAGGGCACGCGGGTTCGGGCCAGCGAAGGCTTGATGGCGGAACCGTCGGACAGCGTGGGTGGCGAGCCGCAAGCCGCGCTGGAGGCAGGCAACGATTTGCGTCATGTCGAAGCGGCGTTGCGCGCATTGCCTGAACGCACGCGGCAGATCTTTTTGCTCAATCGCATTCATGGCCGCAAATACGCCGAGATCGCCAAAGCCATGGGCCTGTCCCAAAGCGCCGTGGAAAAACATATGATGCGCGCGCTCGAGGCCTGCAAGGCAAGCCTGAGGGAACCCGAACCGCGCACGCCAGGGAAAGCACCGTGAAGACCATCGAACGCATCCTGCCGACGCCCGCTCAGGAACAGCAAGCGCTGGCCTGGCTGAGTCTGTTGCATGACCAGCCGAGCAGCGGTGACCAAGCCATGTTCAGCCAGTGGCTGAAAGCCGACCCGGCCCACGCCGAAGCGTATGCGCAGGCGCAAGTGGTGTGGGAACTGACCCAAGTGCCCGCGCGCACGCTGGCCGATGAAGAGGCCCTGGCGTTGCAGGGTTATCTCAATGCGATGAACCGTTCGCGGCGCGCCAGCGTGCGGCGTTGGTCGGGGGCGCTGGCCATGGCCGCGTGCCTGTTGCTGATGATCAGCCTCGGCAGTGGTTGGCAACCGTCGCGCTGGATCGATGATCTGGGCGCTGACTATGTCTCGGCCCCGGGAGAAATCCGCACGGTCATTCTGGCCGACCAATCGCAAGTCACCCTGGATGCCGACAGTGCCATCGCCGTGGATTTCAGCGGCGGTGAGCGGCATGTGCAAGTGCGTCGCGGTGCCGGTTTTTTCAGCGTGACCCACACCGGCGAGCCGTTTGTGGTTGACGCCGAGAAGGGGCAGGCGCGGGTATTGGGCACGCAGTTCGAAGTACGCCTGCAGCCCCATGGCGCGCAGGTCACGGTGTTGTCCGGCCGGGTCGGGGTAACGGCGGACAAAAACGCCGAACAGCAAATTCTGGCCGCCGGCCAGCAAGTCGCCTATGGCGAAGGCACGGCACAACCCCTGCACGCGGTTGACAGCGAAGCGCAACTGGCGTGGCGCCAGGGGTGGCTGAATTACTACAAGGCGACGCTGGCCGATGTGGTGGAGGATTTGCGCCGCTATTACCCGGGCCGGATCGTGTTGCTCAACGATGAACTGGCCCAGCGACGGGTCAGTGGCAGTTTTCCGAGCAAGCATCCGCAGGCCGTGTTGAGTTCGTTGCAGGGCGTTTTGGGGTTTGAGCAGCATCAGGTGTTGGGGCATCTGATTATTTTGCGCTGAGGAAAAGTCGCGATTTCCCTTTGGAGCTGCCGAAGGCTGCGATCTTTTGATCTTCATAAAATATTTTCAACTTTCTGCTGAGGTAAAACCGAATGCCATCCGTGTAGTGACTGAAACTGCGAGTCATTCGCATCCGTTGCGGTTCTACACAGGTCATGAGTCATGAAGTCCAGGGCAAAATCGGGTTCGGTCAAACAATGGTTGGGTGTTACGGCGCTGGGTTTCTCGGCGTTGGCGTTGCTGCCGCTGAGCGTGGCGGTGGCCGCGCAAAGTGGTGCGCAGCAACAGACGCAGTTCAGCTTTTCGCTGACCGCCAAACCGCTGCCCCAGGCCTTGAGCGATTTCAGCCGGGTGACGGGCATCAGCGTGGTCTATACCGATGAAGCGCCTTACAGCCTCAATGCCCCGGCGGTCAGTGGTCAGATGAGCGCCGAACAGGCTTTGCAGCAATTGCTCAGCGGCTCGGGTTTCACCTTCCGCCGCACCGACGGTCACACCATGGCCCTGGAACCGTTGCCTACCGAAGGCGCGCTGAATCTGGGCGCCACCACCATCACGTCGGTGATGGATCAATCCACCAGCTACCAGCCGCCAGCCACCAGTTCGGTGATGCGCAGCTCGGCGTCGCTTCAGGAAATCCCGCAGACCGTGAACGTGGTCGCCGCCCAGGTCATTCGCGATCAGGCGCCGCGTAATCTGGATGATGCGCTGGCCAACGTCAGCGGCATCACCCAGGGCAACACGCTGGGCAGTACCCAGGATTCGGTGATGACCCGCGGCTTTGGCGACAACCGCAACGGTTCGATCATGCGCGACGGCATGCCGATCGTGCAGGGCCGTGGCATGAACGCCACGGTGGATCGAGTCGAAGTGCTCAAAGGCCCGGCCTCGCTGCTGTACGGGATCCAGGACCCGGGCGGCGTGGTCAACATGGTCAGCAAGAAGCCCGAGCTTGAGCAATACAACGCGTTGACCGTGCGCGGCTCGACCTACGGCGAAGGCAAGAATGGCAGTGGCGGCACCTTCGACAGCACCGGTGCCCTGGGCACAACCGGGCTGGCCTATCGCATGGTGCTGGATCATGAAGACGAAGATTACTGGCGCAACTACGGCGTGCATCGCGAGACTTTGGTCGCGCCGTCGCTGGCCTGGTTCGGCGAGAGCACCAAGCTGCTGTTCGCCTACGAGCACCGTGAATTCCTCACGCCGTTCGACCGTGGCACCGTGATCGACCCGCGTGACAACCACCCGTTGGACATCCCCCGCGATCGCCGTCTGGATGAGCCTTTCAATGACATGGAAGGGCGTTCGGACCTGTATCACTTCGAGGCCGATCACGAACTCAACGACAACTGGAAAGCGCACTTCGGCTACAGCTGGAACCGTGAAACCTACGACGCCAGCCAAGTCCGCGTAACGGCCATCGACACCCAGAAGGGCACGCTGACCCGCAGCATGGACGGCACGCAGGATGCGCTCAGCACCGACCGTTTCATCACGGCGAGCCTTGAAGGCAAAATCGATGTGGCGGGCATGCGGCATGACCTGGTGTTAGGCATTGATGACGAGTACCGCAAGATCTACCGTGCCGACCTGATCCGCCAGAAAAGCCTGACCACCTTCAGCTACCTCAACCCGGTCTATGGCCGTGAAGTCGAAGGCACCACGGTCAGCCCGGCCGACAGCGCGCAGACCGATAAGCTGCGCAGCAACTCGGCGTTTTTGCAGGACTCGATTTACCTCACCGATCAATGGATTCTGGTGGCGGGCGGACGCTTCCAGGAATACGACCAGTACGCCGGCAAAGGTGTGCCGTTCAAGGCCAACACCGACAGCAACGGGCAGAAATGGGTGCCGCGCGCCGGTCTGGTGTATCGCTACACCGACGAACTGTCGTTCTATGGCAGCTACACCGAATCGTTCAAACCCAACTCGACCATCGCACCACTGAGCGGTAGCAGCACCGTGCTCGATGGCAGCATTGCACCGGAAGAGGCCAAGTCCTGGGAGGTCGGCGCGCGACTTGATATGCCGGGGCGCGTCACGGGCAACATCGCGCTGTTCGACATCAAGAAACGCAATGTGCTGGTGGCCAACTCCGAAGGTCCGGTGACGCTCTACAGCGCAGCGGGCGAAGTACGTTCCCGTGGCCTGGAACTGGATTTGAGCGGGCAACTCAGCGACCGCTGGAGCATGATCGGCAGCTACGCCTACACCGATGCTGAAGTCACCGAAGACCCGGATTACAAAGGCAAGAAACTGCAAAACGTGGCCAGGAACAGTGGCTCACTGTCGGCGGTTTATGACTTTGGCCGTGTCATCGGTGGCGACCAGCTGCGGGTTGGCGCGGGTGCGCGATACGTGGGTGAGCGGGCGGGCAACGCAGTGAACGATTTCGAGCTGCCGAGCTACACCGTGGCCGATGCGTTCGCCACCTACGACACCCAACTCGATGGGCAGAAGGTCAAGTTTCAGCTCAACGTGAAAAACCTGTTCGACCGCACGTACTACACCTCGGCGGCGAGCCGTTTCTTCGTGTCGATGGGGGATTCGCGGCAGGTGACGTTGTCGAGCACTTTGGAATTTTGAGGCGATATCTAAAAGATCGCAGCCTTCGGCAGCTCCTACATGAGGTTGCGTTCTCCTGTAGGAGCTGCCGAAGGCTGCGATCTTTTGATCTTGTTTTACCGTAAAAACGCCTGCCGGTATTCGCCTGGCGTTCCGCCCAACGCCTGCCGAAACCGGTTGGTAAAGTGACTGGCACTGGCAAACCCGCACGCCAATGCAATCTCCCCCAACGGCTTTAGCGTCGAGCGCAACAGCTCCCGCGCGCAGTTCAGGCGTCGGGCCAGTACGTATTGATGCGGCGGCAATCCGAAGCTCTCCCGGAACATGCGCGCGAAGTGGTATTCCGACAACGCGCACAACGCGGCGAGTTGCCCCAGGCTGATGGCCTGGTCCAGATGACTATCGATATATTCCACCAACAGCCGCCGCTGCCGGGCGGCCAAACCACCCTTGAGGCGCAAGTTCGGGCGCACGCTGACCTGGCTGAGCAGCGCATGGCCGAGTATCTCGTGGGCCAGGCTGCTGGTGAGCAAACGCTCGCCTGGTTCTTCCCAGTTGAGGGTGATCAACTGGCGAAAGCGCACGGCCTGCTGCGGGTCATCGAGGAACGTCTGTTCGCGCAACTGCAATTCCCGAGGTTCACGGTCGAGCAGAGTTACGCAACCCAAGGCAAATTGTTCGGGGCTGAAATACAGGTGGGCCAGGCGGATGTCGCCGTTGATCACCCAACCGGACTGATGGTCGGCGGGCAGGATGCACAACTTGTCGGGGCCACCCTTGTTGCCGGGCTGGTCGCGGCGAAAAGTGCCGGTGCCGCCAGCGATGTAGCAGGACAACGTGTGGTGGCTCGGCGCTTCGTATTCCTGGGCGTCGTGGTGGTTGCTCCACAAGGCTGCGGACAAGCCGTCACCGAGCTCGGCGCTGTGCTCGAGGCGAGCATTGGGCGAGCGGTTGAGGGCTTGAAAGACTTGTAGGGTATCCAGTGCCATGGTCGGTTCTCTCTAACGCCTTGCATCCTACTCCGTAGCGGTTCGCCTGCCAGCCCGTTGCCTGACAAAAGCGCAAGTTTATGCAAGTGCGCCACGTTGCTGCGCGGGACACTGGACTCCTATCGAGGAGCCTATGCCATGAACCTGTCTTTGTACCTGATGACCGTGCTGATCTGGGGCACCACCTGGATTGCCCTGAAATGGCAACTGGGTGTGGTGGCGATTCCCGTGTCGATCGTCTATCGCTTCGGCCTTGCAGCGTTGGTGCTGTTCGTCATGTTGCTGCTCAGCCGCAAGCTTCAAGTGATGAACCGCCGCGGGCACCTGATCTGCCTCGCGCAGGGCCTGTGCCTGTTCTGCATCAACTTCATGTGTTTCCTGACGGCGAGCCAGTGGATTCCCAGCGGTCTGGTGGCCGTGGTGTTTTCCACCGCGACACTGTGGAACGCCCTCAACGCCCGGGTATTCTTCGGCCAGAAAATCGCCCGCAATGTGCTGATGGGTGGTGCGTTGGGCTTGCTCGGGCTGGGCCTGTTGTTCTGGCCGGAACTCGCCGGCCACACCGCCAGCCCGGAAACGTTGCTCGGCTTGGGCCTGGCGCTGCTTGGCACCTTGTGTTTCTCGGCGGGCAACATGCTGTCGAGCCTGCAACAGAAAGCCGGGCTCAAGCCGTTGACCACCAACGCCTGGGGCATGGCTTACGGCGCGGCGATGTTGTCGGTGTGGTGCCTGGTCAAAGGCATTCCGTTTGATATGGAGTGGAATGCCCGCTACATCGGTTCGTTGCTGTACCTGGTGATCCCGGGTTCGGTGATCGGATTCACCGCGTACCTGACGCTGGTCGGTCGCATGGGACCGGAACGTGCAGCCTATTGCACCGTGCTGTTCCCGGTGGTGGCGCTGAACGTGTCGGCATTTGCCGAAGGTTACCAATGGACTGCCCCGGCACTGATGGGGCTGGTGATGGTGATGCTGGGGAACGTGCTGGTGTTCCGTAAACCCAAGGCACTGCTGGTGCGGGGCAGTGGCAAGTTGGCTTGAGGCAATCTGCGAACAAACGGGCAGGCGTGTGCGCCTGCCAGTTTTGCTTTAGCCCTTCCAGACCTGCGGGTTGACCAGATCCTGTGGCCGTTCACCCAACAGGGCACTGCGCAGGTTGGCCAGTGCACGGTTGGCCATCGCTTCGCGAGTTTCGTTCGTGGCCGAGCCGATGTGCGGCAAGGTCACGGCGTTTTTCAGCTGGAACAGTGGCGACTCGGCCAGCGGTTCCTTTTCGTAGACATCCAGTCCGGCGCCACGAATGCGGTTGTTTTGCAGCGCTTCGATCAGCGCCGGCTCGTCTACCACCGGGCCGCGCGCGATGTTCACCAAAATGGCGCTCGGCTTCATCAGCGCCAGTTCGCGATGGCTGATCAGGTGTTTGGTTTTCTCACTGAGCGGCACCACCAGGCAGACGAAGTCGGCCTCGGCCAGCAGCTCATCGAGGCTGCGGAACTGTGCACCGAGTTCCTGTTCCAGCGCGGTCTTGCGGCTGTTGCCGCTGTAGAGGATCGGCATGTTGAAACCCAGGCGACCGCGACGGGCAATGGCGGCGCCGATGTTGCCCATGCCGACGATGCCCAGGGTTTTGCCATGCACATCGCAACCGAACAGCTGGGCACCGACGGTGGCTTGCCATTGGCCGGCCTTGGTCCAGGCATCCAGTTCGGCAACGCGGCGAGCGCTGCTCATCAAAAGGGCGAAGGCCAGGTCCGCGGTGCTTTCGGTGAGCACGTCCGGGGTGTTGGTGAGCATGATCCCGCGTTCATTGAAGTACGCGACGTCGTAGTTGTCGTAGCCCACCGAAACGCTGGACACCACTTCCAGTTTGGCGGCGTTCTCCAGTTGTGCACGACCGAGCTTGCGGCCGACACCGATCAAACCGTGGGCGTTGGGCAAGGCTTCGTTGAACTGGGCATTGATGTCGCCGTTTTTCGGGTTCGGCACGATGACGTCGAAGTCTTGTTGCAGGCGTTCGACCATCTCAGGCGTAACGCGGCTGAAGGCGAGGACGGTTTTTTTCATGGAGGCAGGCTCGTCGGGCGGGAATGCTTAGCAAGCTACAAGTTTCAGGCGTTCAGCCGCAAGCCCAAAAGGCGCCGCGGCTGTTTTTAACTTGTGGCTTGCAGCTTGAAGCTTGTAGCTGCCCTTCCGCTATACTGGCGTCTTTCGCGGCTCGCTGACCGGGCCCGACACTTTGCGCATCACCCGGAGCTTTCATGACTTCCCCGAAACAACCGCCGGTCGACGACGTCTTGAGCGACAACGTCGACGCCAGCGCCGACAGCGAAACCAAAGCCGAAATCCCGGCGTTCAAGTTCCCGTTCAAACCGGGTGAACTGGCGTCCGCCAAGGGCTCCAACCAGCCGTGGTACAAGAACGGCGCCAAGAACGGCCACACCAAGACTCCAGGCATGGCGCCTCCGGGGACTCGGCGGTCGATGGGTAAGCGTTAGGTCGGTGGCAGGACTGTCGCCATCGCCAGCAGGTCACAGCTAGCTCCCTCAGTGATTATGAGGTGTTCACCACTAACCCTGTGGGAGCTAGCCCTGCTAGCGATGGGGCCTGCACAAACACCGCCGATTCCAATCAAGCCGCCCGCAACGAAATAAACCCATAGTTCGTCGGCGCTTCTGTCGTCACGAGCGCTCCGGCTGCAACCAGCTGCCCGGCAATATCCTCTCCCGACACATGGAACTGCCACTCGCTGCTCCACTCTGGCAGTGTCTGCCCGGTCAACTCGTCGATGATCGTGGCGAATTCATTCATGTCCGGTAGATAAGCGGTAAATCCGTCGCCCTTCAGCGCAGTCGTCCGAAACCCAAGCAACGCGCAAATGGCGTCCTTCATCTGGATGTCATCGCGATCGGCCTGACGCGAACGCATGATCAGTTCCGACAACTCGCGGTCGACGAGTTCGCCGCCGACAATCAGGTCCGGGCCTTTTTCCCAAGAATCGGGCGGGCACTCCTTAACAGCAGTGTTTAGCGCAATGTGCGGATTGATTTCCATCGGATAAATGCGGCACACCAGCGGCCGACGCTCATAGATGCGGCAGAGATTGTCTTCGTCAAGATTCCGGCAGGGGCCGACGTTGTAAGCGGCGAAGGTGATGGCGACATAAGCCTCGGCGTCGGCGCTGCGAACCACCGCCGAACGGCGTTCAGCATGTTCACGCTGTTGCGCTGGCAGGCCAAGGCCGTTGTTCAGGAAGGCCTCGACCAATACGATGACTTGGCCGCCATCGGCAGCCCACATGCGGGCTTCAGGCAAGGTCAGGGACACATGATGGTCGTTGCAGCATTTGCCGCAACCCACGCAGGAAAACGTCGTATTCATTGAGCGGTCAATCGCATCCGAGGGCATGAATCGGCGACAGAATGCCGCCGTAAAGACTGCTATCGAAGCAAGTTATGCGCCACTCACTGCGCCTCGGCGGTGGGGCGGATGGAGTCCCATTCGGTGACGTAGGCAGTTTTGCTCTTTTTGTTGTAGAGGCACAACTCGGTACCCTGCGCGCCCTTCATGTGTTTTTGCGGGTATTGGCCTTGCAGCAGGAGCGCGGTATAGCCAACGCGGTCATCGAATTGCGCAGCCTTGCCGACGGGTTTGGCGTCTTTCAGGCCACTGGCCTTGGTGCAACTGGCAAGCACGGTTTTGTCGTAGGCGGCCCAGGCGTCAGGGCTGGAGGCGTGGGCCTGGGAGGCGAGGGTGGTGAGGCAGAGGGCGATCAGGGTGGCGGCTTTCATGGTTCGGGGGATCCTTGGGCGAGTAAGGGCCAAGTTGTGAGTATGTCAGACCGGCACCGGTTCCCGGCGCACCTCACACATCCCGATACTTTCATACAGGCGCCGCGCTCGCCGGTTGTCTTCCAGCACCTTCAAATCGACAAAACCTTCCCGGCGCTGCTGAAACACGATGAAGGCATGCATCATCAACGCGCGCCCCAGGCCTTGGCGTTGCGCCCGTGGATGCACCACCAGGTTCTTGATGTAAGCACTGGTCCAGCACTGGCATACGCCAACCACGCCTTCGGCATCCAGGGCAACGAAGCACAGGGCGGGATCGTATTCGGGATCGGTTTCAAACCGTTGCTGCCAGAGTTTCAGCGCCGGCACCCGACCACCACCCTCGCGGTAGCCCAACTCCATCAAGCGATGGACCGCTTCGGCGAGCTCGGGGCGATAGTCAATCAATTGAATGCCGTTCGGCCAGTCGAAAGCCGGCACAACCTCGGTGAGGTCGCGCCGCATCAGCCAGCAATAGTCCTCGGCCAACACTCAATGACCTTGTTCGGCCACAGCCTTGGCCGCGTCGATCAGGCATTTGGTCAGTTCCGGCGAGGAGAACTTGGTCAGCACCGCATTCGCCCCGGCCAGTCGCGCCTTTTCGCTGTTCATCGCGCTGTCGAGTGAGGTGTGCAGCAAGACATACAGGTGCGCGAAGTCCGGCGTTTCGCGCAGGGTGCGGGTGAAGGCGTAGCCGTCCATCTCGGACATTTCGATGTCGGAGACAATCAGGTTGATCTGCTGGGCGGTGCCTTGCAGGTCCAGCAGGCAATCGATGGCTTCCTTGGCGCTGCGCGCGGTGTGGCATTGCAGGCCAAGGTTGCGCAGGGTGTGCACCGATTGCTGCAGGGCCACCTGGCTGTCATCGACCACCAGGATCCGCGCGCTGCCCAGCACTTCAGCGTCTTCCATGCTCAGCTCGGTCGGCGCCATTTCGATCTGCACCGGGGCGATACCGTGGATGACTTTTTCGATGTCCAGCACCTGCACCAGCGTGCCGTCGACCGAGGTCACACCGGTGATGTACGAGCGCACGCCGCCAGACCCAAAGGGCGGCGGGCGGATGTCGGTGGTCAGGCAGTGGACGATCTTACTCACTGCCTGCACGTGCAGGCCCTGCTTGGAGCGGCTGACATCGGTGACGATCAGGCAGCCACCGTTCGGGTCTTCCAGTGGACGCTCGCCAATGGCGCGGCTGAGGTCGATCACCGACAGCGAGGCCCCGCGCAGGGTGGCGATGCCTTTTACGTGCGGGTGCGACTCCGGCATTTTGGTCAGCGGCGGGCAGGGGATGATTTCACTGACTTTGAGCAGGTTGATCGCCATCAACTTGCCGCTGCGCAAGGTAAACAGCAGAAGCGAAAGTGAATCTGCGCGGGCTTTGGTGGTGGACATAAGTACCTTCTGTGGAAAAAGGTGACGGGCGATCACGGGATCGCCAACAGCCATCGATGCCGGGTTATCGACTTGTTAGGGGCAGGCTTTAGCTTCATGGGCATCGGGTAGATCAAAAGATCGCAGCCTGCGGCAGCTCCTACTTGGATCGCATTTCCCTGTAGGAGCTGCCGCAGGCTGCGATCTTTACTTATTTCATGCCCAGCCGTTTGGCCATCCGCCCCAAATTCGCCCGATCCAGTCCTAACTCCCGCGCCGCACTCGCCCAGTTGTTGTGGTGCCGCTCCAGGCACGCGCCGATCAACTGGCGCTGATAGTTTTCGGTGGCCTCGCGCAGGTCGCCGGTCACCAACGCCATGGCCGCCGCTGCCGGTTGCTCGGCGCTGATTTCAACGCTGCCGTTAGGCAGGTCCAGGTCGGCGGCGCTCAGGCTGAGAATCTTCGGCCGTTCCTTGCAGTTGCCCAACGCCTTCAACGCGCTGCGACCGATCAGGTGTTCCAGTTCCCGCACGTTGCCCGGCCAGTCATAGGCGAGCAACGCAGCCTGGGCATCGCTGCCCAGGCGCAGGCTGTTGAGACCCATGCGCGAGCGGTTCTGCTCCAGGAAGTAACCGCTGAGCAGCAGCACGTCACGGCCACGATCACGCAGAGCCGGGACTAATAAAGGATAAACACTGAGGCGATGATAGAAGTCGGCACGATAGCGGCCGCTGCGCACTTCTTCGGCCAGGTCGCGGTTGGTCGCGGCGATCAGCCGTACGTCGACCTGATGCTCCTTGTCCGACCCCAAGCGCTGCAACTGGCCGCTTTGCAACACACGCAGGAGTTTGGCCTGCACCGTCAACGACAGCTCACCTACTTCATCGAGAAACAGTGTGCCGCCATTGGCCAGCTCGAACTTGCCGCGTCGATCGTTCATTGCCCCGGTGAAGGCGCCGCGCACGTGGCCGAACAATTCACTTTCCACCAGCGTATCGGGCAGCGCGGCACAATTGAGGCTGATGATCGGCTTGTCGGCGCGCGGCGAGGCGGCGTGAATGGCCTGCGCCACCAACTCCTTGCCGACCCCGGTTTCCCCGGTGATCAGCACGGTCAGGTCGCTGCCGCCCACCAGGCTGATTTCTTCCACCAAACGTTTGAGGGCCTTGCTCTGGCCGATCATTTCGCGGTTCTGCTGACCGCTGGCCTGACGGTAGACCTCAGCGCGCTGGTGTTCATCCTCGACGCGATTGTTCAGGCGCTCAATGCGCTCGACGGCATTGACCGTCGCGGCGGCGAGGCTGGCGAAGGCTTCAAGGGCGTCGAGTTCGATGGGCTCGAACTGCTCCGGATCGAGCGCGTCGAGGGTCAGCAAACCCCATGGGCGCTCGTCGATGAGCAGCGGGCAACCCATGCAGTCGTGGACTTCAAGATGCTCATCAAGGCCATCGACCAGCCCGTCGTACGGGTCGGGCATGTCGCTGTCGGCGGCGAACCGGGTCGGGCCATTGCTGCTCAGCAACGCTTCGAAGCGCGGATGTTCGCTGACCTTGAAGCGTCGACCGAGGGTGTCGGTACTCAAGCCGTCGACGGCCAGTGGCACCAGCCATTCGCCGTCAAGACGCAGCAGCGCGGCAGCATCGCAGGGCAGCAGGGCGCGCATCGCTTCGAGCAGACGTCGATAGCGCTCGCCCTCGGGGAGTTCGCGGGACAGGTCTGAGACCAGTGGTAGCAGGGCGGTAAGCAGGGATTTTGCAGTCATAGTGACTCCATGTAGTCGGTGTGACTATAAAACAGAAGGTGTCGTTATGACTATCATGTTATTAACTTGTTGATTTATATGGATTTAATAGTTGGCACGGAAACTGAAATGCATAGGGCATTAGTCACCAAAACTTTGCTGCCCAGGAGTCACTTTATGCTTAGCGTCCAAGACCGTGCCATCGTCAAATCTACAGTGCCGTTGCTGGAAAGCGGTGGCGAAGCCCTCATCACTCACTTCTACCGCATGATGCTCTCCGAGTATCCGGAAGTCCGCCCGTTGTTCAACCAGGCCCACCAGGCCACCGGTGACCAACCGCGTGCGCTGGCCAACGGTGTGCTGATGTACGCGCGCCATATCGACCAGCTCGACCAGTTGGGCGATCTGGTGGCGAAGATCATCAACAAGCACGTCGCCCTGCAGATTCTTCCGGAACACTACCCGATTGTAGGCACCTGCCTGCTGCGCGCCATTGCCGAAGTGCTCGGCGAAGAAATCGCCACCCCGGAAGTGATCGCGGCCTGGGGTGCGGCTTACGGCCAATTGGCGGACATCCTGATCGGCGCCGAAACCAGCATCTACGACCAGAAAGAACAGGCACCGGGCGGCTGGCGCGGAGCGCGGGAGTTCATCGTTGCGGCCAAGGTCGAAGAAAGCGCGGAAATCACTTCGTTCTACTTCGAACCGGTGGATAAAGGCCTGATTCTGGCTGCCGAACCGGGCCAGTACATCGGCATGAAACTGATCCTCGATGGCGAAGAAATCCGCCGTAACTATTCGCTGTCGGCCCTGGCCAACAAAGGCCAGTACCGCATCAGCGTCAAGCGCGAGGCCGGTGGTCGCGCGTCCAACTTCCTGCACGATCAATTGCACGTAGGCTCGACCATCCAGTTGTTCCCGCCATCGGGCGAATTCACCCTGACCGCCAGCGACAAACCACTGGTGCTGATCAGTGGCGGCGTCGGCATCACCCCGACCCTGGCGATGCTGGAGGCCGCGCTGGAGACCAAACGCCCGGTGCACTTCATCCACTGCGCGCGCAATGGCAAGGTCCATGCCTTCCGCGACTGGATCGATGGCTTGGCCGAGCGTCATCCGCAACTCAAACCGTTTTACTGCTATGCCGAAGATGACGGCGTGAGCCCTGCGGCGCACAAGGTCGGGCTGCTGAGCCAGGAGCAGTTGGGCGAATGGTTGCCGCAAGAGCGCGACCTGGACGCTTACTTCCTCGGGCCGAAGGGCTTCATGGCGGCGATCAAACGCCACCTCAAGGCGCTGGGTGTGCCGGAGAAGCAAAGCCGTTACGAGTTCTTCGGTCCGGCTTCGGCATTGGAGTAACCCTTTAAAGATCGCAGCCTTCGGCAGCTCCTACAGGATGTTCATCATCTGAATGCAGGAGCTGCGGGAGGCTGCGATCTTTTGATTTTTCCTTTCAAAAGTTAATCCCTTCTTAACCCGCTTATCGTCTATTCCCCCGACATCCCCCAGCACGCCGCAGGCGTGTAGACTGGCGGGCAATCGATATCTTGAAGGGAAACGCGATGAGCGAGGAAACACTGCGGTTGGGCCGTGAACGGCGTTATCTGGTTTTGCTGGGCATCATCTGCCTGGCGCTGATCGGTGGCGCGCTGTACATGCAAATCGTACTGGGCGAGGCCCCGTGCCCGCTGTGCATCCTGCAACGTTATGCCTTGCTGTTGATCGCGATCTTCGCCTTTATTGGCGCGGCCATGCGCAACCGTCGCAGCATCACGATTTTTGAAACCCTGGTGGTGATTTGCGCACTGGCAGGCGTCGGTGTGGCGGGGCATCACGTCTACACGCAGTTCTATCCCGCCGTCAGTTGCGGCATCGATGTACTGCAACCGATTGTCGACGGCTTGCCGCTGGCGAAGATCTTCCCGCTGGGCTTCCAGGTCGACGGTTTCTGCTCCACGCCGTACCCGCCGATTCTCGGTTTGTCGCTGGCGCAATGGGCGCTGGTCGCCTTCGTGCTGGTCGTGGTGCTGGTGCCGCTTCTGACGATGCGCAACCGTAAAGCACTGCGCTGAGACCCTGCGTCGCATCGTATTGTCGGACAAAAAATGCCCCGGTCCTCACTGAGAGGGCCAGGGCATTTTTTTGCAGATCAGAGGCTGGCTGAAAACACCGTAGCAGGTGGAAACATAGGTGCGACACGTGTGCGACATGTTGTCACATCTTCAGTGTCGCAGCGGCGTCCAAGGCAGCGGATTGGCATGGACTCATGCAATGAAATTGGTCTGTTTCGCGGCCTGTCGGGTTCCATAGGTATCAGGCTGGAGCAGGCAGTTTTAACAGGGTCTGGCGATTTGCCAGAGCCCTTGTGACATGGGGGCTTGCGCTGGGTAGGGCGGTGTCGCCGAGCAGCGGAAACTGTCTGAACTGCCGGTGGTAGACCTACTATTTTTGGTGTTTTTGTTGAGAATTAATTTCGATAACATGCGCCACTTTTACGAGTTCGGCGAAGCATTGTTGCGGCTCGGGATATAAATTATTTCGGGATGAGACATGGTTTAAAAAACGCTACATAACTACAATCGCCCGCACTGAATTCCCGGCGCTGCTCACCCTTAAAGGTGTTTGAGCAGAATCAGGGTGTCGAGAGGCCGGGCGGCTTCATGCGACTCCCAGGTGTCGGTGCCTCCAACTATCCGCACCAAATGGAATTGGTCTGTAACAAGGCCTTTGACCACGAATTCGAATAAGAACTCACCGCTGGCCCAGGATTTGTCGAAACGCGTCTGACGCTCGACGGGCAGCCCTTATTCAATCCAAAGAAAATGCCAACCCTTGGCAGGGTGAAGTGTTGGCGATCAAAACCCAACTGCATTGCGCAAGCTGCTTTAGAGGTCGTGAGATGAGTAAAAACAGGTACCCCAGACTACTAGGCTTATTGCCGCTGCTCGGCACGTTGTTGCTGGGAGGCTGCAACATGACCTTGCTCAATCCCACGGGCCAGGGTGGCCTGGAACAGAAAAACCTGATCATCACCGCAACGCTGCTGATGCTGTTGGTCGTGGTCCCGGTCATCGTCATGACCTTCCTGTTCGCCTGGAATTACCGCGCGTCCAACACCAAGGCGACCTACACGCCTAAGTGGAACCACTCCACCAAGATCGAAATCGCGGTGTGGACTGTTCCGGTGTTGATCATCATTGCCCTGGGTTACATCACCTACAAGTCGACCCACGAGCTGGACCCGTATCGTCCGATCGTATCCGACGTGAAGCCAGTGACCATCGAAGTGGTCGCGCTGGACTGGAAGTGGCTGTTCATCTACCCGGAACAAGGCATTGCCACGGTCAACAAGATCGTGTTCCCGGCGCACACGCCAATCAACTTCAAGATCACCTCTGACGCTGTGATGAACTCGTTCTTCATCCCGGGTCTGGGCGGCCAGATCTACGCGATGGCGGGCATGCAGACCAAGCTGCACCTGATCGCTGACCGCAACGCTGAAATGGAAGGCATCTCGGCCAACTACAGCGGTGCCGGTTTCACCGGTATGAAATTCAAGGCTATCGCAACTTCCCAGGAAGATTTCGACGCCTGGGTAAGTGAAGTCAAAAAGGCACCTAAACAGCTTGAACAAGCTGAATACGCAGCCCTTTCCAAGCAGAGCCAGAACAACCCAGTCGAGCTCTACTCCTCGGTAACGCCGAACCTGTTCCAGATCATCGTCGACAAGTACGAAGGCATGAAACCGGGTCCGAAGGTGAAGCACGAGAAGAAAGAGAAAGAAGTGGCCGCTACGGACATGAACTCGCATTCAGCTGCCGGGGCAGAGGAGTAAACGATGTTTGGTAAATTAAGTTGGGAAGCGGTCCCGTTCCACGAGCCGATCGTAATGGTGACCATCGCCATGATCGCGCTCGGCGGTCTGGCACTGTTCGCCGGTATCACTTACTTCAAGAAGTGGACCTACCTGTGGACCGAGTGGCTGACGTCGGTCGACCACAAGAAAATCGGCGTGATGTACATCATCGTCGCCATGGTCATGCTGCTGCGCGGCTTTGCCGACGCCATCATGATGCGTACCCAGCTGGCCATCCCGGGTGCTGACTTCGTTCTGCACAACAGCCTGTTCGTGATCGCGCACTTCCACAACGTGATCATCGGCGGTGCGGTATTCGGTTACATCGCTGGTTTCGCGTTCTACTTCCCGAA
>Ga0247819_10000210_pt1 | contig 37515 bp, 39 predicted proteins | sample 13C_Xylose_Day6_FD_193428 | JGI IMG/M metagenome (GOLD analysis project Ga0247819, IMG submission 193428) | Soil microbial communities from agricultural site in Penn Yan, New York, United States - 13C_Xylose_Day6 | ecosystem: Environmental > Terrestrial > Soil > Agricultural land | place: USA... | reverse complement strand
GTTCGCGGCTGTCGATCACCTTGCGGCAGGTTTGTTCGAAATAAGCACGGTCTTCGAACGCTGCCGCCGCACCGACAATCGCCATGCGATCGAGCGGATAGGAGTTGAAGCTGTTCTTGATCCGCTCCAGCGCATCGATCAGGTCTGGGTGGCCAACTGCCAGACCCACCCGCAGGCCTGCCAGCGAACGCGACTTGGACAGGGTCTGGGTGACCAGCAGGTTGTCGTAGCGGTCGACCAGGCTGATGGCGGTCTGGCCGCCAAAATCGATGTAGGCCTCATCGACCACCACCACCGAGTCGGGATTGGCCTGCAGCAGCTGCTCAACAACCGCCAGCGGCATCAAGCAGCCGGTCGGTGCGTTGGGGTTGGGGAAGATGATCCCGGCGTTGGGCTTTTGGTAGTCCTCGATGCGGATCTGGAACTGCTCATCCAGTGGCACCTGCTCGAAGGGGATGCCATACAAGCCGCAGTACACCGGATAGAAGCTGTAACTGACATCGGGGAACAACAGCGGCGCGCCGTGCTGGAACAGGCCGTGGAAGATGTGCGCGAGCACCTCGTCCGAACCGTTGCCGACAAATACCTGCTGCGGCTTGACCCCGTAGTACTCGGCGACGGCCTGTTTGAGCCGGTCGCCGTTAGGGTCCGGGTACAGGCGCAGGTTGTCGTTCAACTCACCACGCATGGCCTCCAGCGCCTTGGGCGATGGGCCATAGGGGTTCTCGTTGGTGTTGAGCTTGACCAACTTGGTCAGCTTCGGCTGCTCGCCCGGCACGTAAGGCACCAGGTCCTTGACGAAGGGGCTCCAGAATTTACTCATGCTCAGTTCCCCTTCTTGTCGGCAAGGATGCGGTATTCGGCGCTACGGGCGTGGGCAGTCAGCGACTCGCCACGGGCCAGCACCGAGGCGGTTTGGCCAAGCTCGGATGCGCCCTGCTCGGAGCAGAAGATGATCGATGAACGCTTCTGGAAGTCATACACCCCCAGCGGCGAGGAAAAGCGCGCAGTGCCGGAAGTTGGCAGCACGTGGTTGGGGCCTGCGCAGTAGTCGCCCAGGGCTTCGCTGGTGTGACGGCCCATGAAGATCGCGCCGGCATGGCGAATCTGCGGCAGCCAGGCCTGCGGATCGGCCACTGACAGCTCCAGGTGCTCAGGCGCGATGCGGTTGGCCACTTCAATCGCCTGCTGCATGTCGCGCACCCGAATCAGCGCGCCACGGCCGTTGATCGATTTCTCGATGATCTCGGCGCGCTCCAGGGTCGGCATCAGTTTGTCGATGCTCGCCGCCACGCGGTCGAGGAACTCGCCATCGGGGCTGACCAGAATGGCCTGGGCGTCTTCATCGTGCTCGGCCTGGGAGAACAGGTCCATGGCGATCCAGTCCGGATCGGTCTGGCCATCGCAGACCACGAGGATTTCCGACGGGCCAGCAATCATGTCGATACCGACCTGGCCGAACACATGCCGTTTGGCGGTGGCGACATAGATGTTACCGGGGCCAACGATCTTGTCGACCTGCGGCACGCTCTCGGTGCCATAGGCCAGCGCCGCTACCGCCTGGGCGCCACCGACGGTGAACACCCGGTCGACACCAGCGATGCAGGCCGCTGCCAGCACCAGCTCATTGAGCTCGCCGCGCGGGGTCGGCACCACCATCACCACTTCGGCAACGCCTGCGACCTTGGCCGGGATGGCGTTCATCAGCACCGAGGAGGGGTACGAAGCCTTGCCGCCTGGCACGTACAAGCCTGCGCGGTCCAGCGGCGTGACTTTCTGGCCGAGCACAGTGCCGTCAGCTTCGGTGTACTGCCAGGAGTCCTGCTTCTGCCGCTCGTGGTACATACGCACGCGATCGGCGGCCTTTTCCAGCGCTTGGCGCTGGGCCGGGGTAATGCGGGTCAGGGCCAGCTCCAGGCGCTCACGGCCAAGGATCAGGTCATCGATCGAGGTGGCATTGACGCCGTCGAAACGCTGGGTGAACTCCACCAGCGCGGCGTCACCGCGTTCGCGCACTGCCTTGATGATGTCGAGCACACGCTGGTTGACCGCGTCATCGGACACACTCTCCCAGCTCAGCAGATGATCCAGATGTCGGGCGAAATCCGGATCAGCGGCGTTGAGACGGGCAATAGCAGTGGACACGGTCATGGCGAGGGCCTCGATTATTAGCGAATGCTCAGGCGCCCTAGGCTACCAGTCGATCCGCGCGGGCACCTGAGAAAAATTGGCTATGACGCGGATAGACGGGCGCGACAGCGAAGGTCGCGCGCAGGAATCAGCCGCGGTGTCGCGATTCGACCGCTTTGCGCAGCGTGTCGATCAGTGTCTGGATGCGTGCGTGCTGCATCTTCATGGAGGCTTTGTTGACGACCAGGCGCGAGCTTACCGTGGCGATCAGGTCCTGGGGCTCCAGGCCGTTGGCGCGCAGGGTATTGCCGGTGTCGACCACGTCGATGATCTTGTCGGCGAGGTTGATCAGCGGGGCCAGCTCCATCGAACCGTACAGCTTGATGATATCGACCTGACGGCCCTGCTCGGCGTAGTAGCGCTTGGCTACGTTGACGAACTTGGTGGCCACACGCAGCCGGCCCTTGGGCTCGGGCGCACCGACCACACCAGCGGTCATCAGCTTGCAGCGGGCGATTTGCAGGTCCAGCGGCTCGTACAGACCCTGGCCACCGTACTCCATGAGCACGTCCTTACCGGCCACCCCGAGGTCGGCGGCACCATGCTCGACATAGGTCGGCACGTCGGTGGCGCGCACGATCAGCAGGCGCACGTCGTCCTGGGTCGTGGGGATGATCAGCTTGCGGCTCTTGTCCGGATTCTCGGTCGGCACGATACCGGCCTCGGCCAGCAATGGCAGGGTATCGTCGAGGATTCGGCCTTTGGATAGCGCGATGGTCAACATGGAAAACGTCGGTCCTTAAGCGGCTATAGCCAGCCAGGTCGGTGACCTGGCCGCTTGAAATTCGGTAGGCGCATCCCTGCGCCTGTCACAGATTAACCCGGAACGCGGCGGATCTTGGCGCCGAGCATCTGCAGTTTTTCCTCGATGCACTCATAACCACGGTCGATGTGGTAGATGCGATCGATCAGGGTATCGCCTTCGGCGACCAGGGCCGACAGCACCAGGCTGGCGGAAGCACGCAGGTCGGTAGCCATGACCGGTGCACCCTTGAGCGCTGGCACGCCAGTGACGATGGCGGTGTTGCCCTCGACCTGGATGTGGGCGCCCATGCGGTGCATTTCATAGACGTGCATGAAGCGGTTTTCGAAGATCGTCTCGATCACTGCGCCGGTGCCTTCGGCAATGGCGTTGAGCGAGATGAACTGCGCCTGCATGTCGGTCGGGAACGCTGGGTACGGCGCGGTACGCAGGTTGACGGCTTTCGGCCGCTTGCCGTGCATGTTCAGCTCGATCCAGTCTTCGCCGGTGGTGATGTCGGCGCCAGCTTCCTTGAGTTTCTCAAGGACCGCTTCGAGGATGGTCGGATCGGTGTCCTTGACCTTGACCCGGCCGCCAGTGACGGCAGCGGCCACCAGGTAGGTGCCGGTTTCGATACGGTCAGGCATGACCCGGTAGGTGGCCGAGTGCAGACGCTCGACGCCATCGATGGTGATGGTGTCGGTGCCAGCGCCCTGGACGTTGGCGCCCATGGCGATCAGGAAGTTGGCCAGGTCGACCACTTCCGGCTCGCGCGCGGCGTTCTGCAGCACGCTGCGGCCCTTGGCCAGGGCAGCGGCCATCATGATGTTCTCGGTACCGGTGACGCTGACGGTATCGAAGAAGAAGTGCGCGCCACGCAGGCCGCCTTCAGGCGCCTTGGCCTTGATGTAGCCGCCTTCGACTTCGATCTTCGCGCCCATGGCTTCCAGGCCGCGGATGTGCAGGTCGACCGGACGCGAGCCAATCGCGCAACCGCCAGGCAGGGCCACTTCGGCCTCGCCGAAACGGGCGACCATCGGGCCCAGCACCAGGATCGAGGCGCGCATGGTCTTCACCAGCTCGTACGGCGCGACCAGGGTCTTGATGGTGCGTGGATCGATTTCCACCGCCAGCTTCTCGTCGATCACCGGCTCAATGCCCATGCGACCGAACAGCTCGATCATGGTGGTGATGTCGTGCAGGTGCGGCAGGTTGCCGACGGTGACCGGGCCATCGGCCAGCAGGGTCGCTGCAAGAATCGGCAGGGCGGCGTTCTTCGCCCCGGAAATGCGGATCTCGCCATCAAGACGAGCGCCGCCAGTAATAATCAGTTTGTCCATAGGAATCTCGCCGCCAAGTAGGCTCAGGTGCGCTCAGCCCAGGCTGCGCTGCTGAAAAATTTCATGGTTACCGCGTGGATACTGCCATCGGCAATCCACGGATTCAGGTGAGCATAGATCGCCTGCTGACGCTTTACCGGGCTCTGGCCGGCCAGCTCGTCGCTGATCACGTTCAACTGGAAGTTGCAGCCTTCACCCTCAACTTCGACTTGGGTTCCCGGCAATTTCTCTTCAAGAAAACTCTTAACTTCTACGGCCTGCATGCTCAACCTCAATCGGCGCCCTGTGCGCGCGGGTCGGCCATCATACAAAAAAGCCCCTCGCCTGCGAAGCCCATGAACGGACACGCTGACCGAGGGGCCTTTCACCTTGTCGGGCAATCAGCCCGCCAATACTTCATCCAGGTCATAGACCTCGGCGATTTCGCGCATGTCATCGGGCATGCCGCGCAGCTCCCAGGACTTGCCAGCCGCCTGGGCATCACGCATGAACGCCAGCAGCAGGGACAAGCCAACGCTGCTGGACTTGACCACTTGCGAGCAGTCCAGGACCAGGCGTTGCTCGCCACTGGCGACGATCAGCGCCTTGCCTTCCTTGCGCAGGGCCGGGCCGCTGCGGTAATCCAGCACCCCGGCCAGGCGCAGAACGCCTGGTTCGGTCATGCTCACGCCGGCTTCGCTCATTGCACTTCCTTATCCGGCGAGCTGTCGGCGGTTTGCTTGGCCTTGGCGACTTCGCCAGCCCAGCCGTCGATGGTCTTGTCTAGATTGTTGCCGTTGCGCGACATGGCATCGGCGAACTGGTCACGGAACAGCTTGCCTATGTTGATGCCATTGACGATGACGTTACGCACTTTCCACTCGCCGCCCAGCTTGACCATGGTGTACTGCACGGGATAGACCGCGCCATTGTTGCCAGTGACCTTCATGCCAACGCTGGTGCGATCACCCTCTTCACCCTTGGCCGGGTCAACGGTGATGCCCTGGTTGTTGTATTCGAGCAAGGCATTGCCATAGAACTGCATCAGGCTGCGCTTGAAGTTTTCCTGGAAGCGCTGCATCTGCTCAGGCGTGGCCTTGCGCGAGTACTTGACGGTCATGATGCTCTTGGAGATGCCGTCAGCATCGACTACCGGGCCAAGGTTGCTGTTGAGCGCGTCGTAGAAGGCCTGGGGGCTGGCCTTGTACTGCTCCTTGTTGGCCTTCAGATCGCTCAGCAATTGATTGGTGGTGGTCTGGATCACCTCACGGGCAGACTGCCCGGGGGCAGCCGGGGCCAGCAGGGGGAAGGCCGCCAGCAGGACCAACAGGCCGCGTCGCAGGATCGAGATCATGGAAACTCCTTAATTAGCTGGATTAGCTGGGGTGGCTTCTTTCGGTTCTTTGCCAACTGTATTGAGCAGGAACTTGCCAATCAGATCTTCCAGGACCAGCGCCGACTGGGTGTCATGGATAGTGCTGTCATCTTTGAGCACCTCTTCTTCACCGCCCACGCTGATGCCGATGTACTTCTCACCGAGCAAACCTGCGGTCAGGATCGAGGCAGTGGAGTCGACTGGCAGGTTGTCGACATTTTTGTCCAGCTGCAGGGTCACCCGACCGGTATAGGAATCACGGTCCAGATCGATGGCCGTGACCTTGCCGATGGTCACACCGGCCATGGTCACTTTAGCTCTGACCGTCAAACCGGCGATATTGTCGAAGTAGGCATAAACTTTATAGGTATCGCTGCTCGGGCTGGCGGACAGCCCGCTGACACGCAGGGCCAGCAGCAGCAACGCCAGGATCCCGGCCAGGAGGAACAGGCCGACACCGATTTCCAGGGTGCGGTTTTGCATCAGAAATCTCCAAACATCAAGGCGGTCAGAATAAAGTCCAGACCCAGGACTGCTAACGAGGCATAGACCACGGTCTTGGTGGTGGCACGGCTGATCCCTTCTGAGGTGGGCTCGCAGTCATACCCCTGGAATACGGCAATCCAGGTCACGACGAAGGCGAACACCAGGCTTTTCACCAGGCCGTTGAGCACGTCGTCGGTAAAGGAAACGCTGTTTTGCATGTTGGCCCAGAACGAGCCCTCGTAGACGCCCAGCCAGTCGACCGCGACCCACGAACCACCCCAGATGCCGACCACGCTGAACAGCAGCGCCAGCAACGGCAGCGAGATGAAGCCAGCCCACAGGCGTGGCGCAACGATGTACTTGAGCGGGTCGACGCCAATCATTTCAAGGCTCGACAGTTGCTCGGTGGACTTCATGTTGCCGATCTCGGCAGTCAGCGCAGAACCGGCACGCCCGGCGAACAGCAAGGCGGTGACCACCGGCCCCAGCTCGCGCAGCAAGGTCAGCGCAACCATCTGCCCTACCGCTTGCTCGGAGCCGTACTTGGTCAGGATGCTGTAGCCCTGCAGCGCCAGCACCATGCCGATGAACACGCCGGAGACAACGATGATCGCCAGCGACAGCACGCCCACCGAATACAGCTGCTTGACCAGCAGCTGGAAGCCGCCGCCAATGCCGCCACGACCAATCAGCGAATGAAACAGGAACAGGCAAGAGCGCCCCAGCACCGCCACCACGTCGATGGCCGAGCGCCCGAGCAGGCGGATTCGTTCGAGTAAGGATCTTCTGCGCATCAACGCGTCCCCAACAGATCGGCGCGGTAGTCAGGCGCAGGAAAGTGGAAAGGTACCGGGCCGTCAGGGTCGCCCTTCATGAATTGGCGGATGCGCGGATTGTCCGAGCCCATCAGTTCGTCCGGCGTGCCCTGCCCCAGCACCTGGCCATCACCGACCACGTAGATGTAGTCGGCAATGCTCGCGGTCTCGGCCAGGTCATGGGAGACGACGATGCTGGTGATGCCCAGGGCATCGTTGAGCAGGCGGATCAGGCGCACCAATACGCCCATGGCGATCGGGTCCTGGCCGACGAACGGCTCGTCGTACATGAGAATCTGCGGATCCAGGGCAATAGCCCGGGCCAGGGCTACCCGGCGCTTCATGCCACCGGACAGTTCATCGGGCATCAGGTCGATGGCGCCGCGCAAGCCCACGGCCTGCAGCTTCATCAGGACGATATCGCGGATCATCTCTTCCGACAGCTGGGTATGCACCCGCAGCGGGAAGGCGACGTTCTCGAACACATCGAGGTCAGTGAACAGCGCACCGCTCTGGAACAGCACGCCCATCTGCTTGCGCGCATCGAACAGATCGCCGCGCGACAAGCTCGGCAGGTTCTGCCCGGCCACCCAGACTTCGCCACTCGAAGGCCGCAGCTGCGCGCCCATCAGGCGCAACAGGGTGGTCTTGCCGCACCCCGATGGCCCCATGATGCCAGTGACCTTGCCGCGCGGGATGCGGATGTCGACATTGCTGAAAATGCTGCGCGAACCGCGCTTGAAGGTAAGCCCCTTCAACTCGACCGCGTAGGCGCTATCCACACTCATCTAGACTCCTTGCAAAACAGCCTCGTCTCAATGGACGCCTGCCCTCATCGTGAAGGCACACGCGCCCCCCGCGGGCCGAATAGCGGCGAACTATAGCACCGCAGACAGGCCCGCCCCAAGGCCATCCACGCAGTGGTTCAGGCCAACGACAGGCTTGTGCAACATCCGTATGACAATCGAAGGATGAGCCTTTCGCACATTAGGGCTATAATCGCCGCCTTTTCATCAGGCATTGCTTCCCGAACATGAGCCAATCCAGCGAGCTGATCCAATCCGCCCAGCGTACCTTGCGCCTGGAACTCGAGGCCGTCGAGGGCCTGCTGGCCCGCATCGACGCCAATTTCGTCAAGGCCTGCGAGCTGATCCTGGCCAGCAAAGGCCGGGTCGTGGTGGTCGGCATGGGCAAGTCCGGGCATATCGGCAACAAAATTGCTGCCACCCTTGCCAGCACCGGCACGCCATCGTTCTTCGTCCATCCGGCCGAAGCCAGCCATGGCGACATGGGCATGATCACCCGCGACGATGTCATCTTGGCCCTGTCCAACTCTGGCAGCACTGCTGAAATCGTCACCCTGCTGCCGTTGATCAAGCGCCTGGGCATCCAGCTGATCAGCCTCACCGGCAACCCCGACTCGCCGCTGGCCCAGGCCGCCGAGGTCAACCTCGACGCGCGGGTCGAGCAGGAAGCCTGCCCGTTGAACCTGGCGCCAACCTCATCGACCACCGCTGCCCTGGTGCTGGGCGATGCGCTGGCGATCGCCCTGCTTGAGGCGCGCGGCTTCTCCGCCGAGGACTTCGCCTTCTCGCACCCTGGTGGCGCACTTGGCCGTCGCCTGCTGCTGAAGGTCGAGAACGTCATGCACTCGGGCGACGAACTGCCCCAGGTGCAACGCGGCACCCTGCTCAAGGAAGCACTCCTCGAAATGTCCCGCAAAGGCTTGGGCATGACCGTGGTCGTCGAACGTGACGGCACACTGGCCGGGGTGTTCACCGACGGTGACCTGCGCCGCAGCCTGGACCGCAACATTGACGTGCACACCACGCTGATCGACGACGTCATGACCGTGCACGGCAAGACCGCCCGCGCCGAGATGCTCGCCGCCGAGGCCTTGAAAATCATGGAAGACCACAAGATCGGCGCGCTGGTCGTGGTCGATCAGGATGACCGCCCAAGCGGCGCCCTGAACATGCACGACCTGCTGCGCGCTGGAGTAATGTGAATGAGCCAAGATCTGCTGCAACGCGGCAAAGCCATCAAGCTGGCGGTGTTTGACGTCGATGGCGTATTGACCGACGGGCGCCTGTACTTCCTCGAAGACGGCAGCGAATTCAAGACTTTCAATACCCTCGACGGCCAGGGCATCAAGATGCTCATGAACTCGGGCGTGACCACGGCGATCATCAGTGGCCGCAAGACCCCGGTGGTCGAGCGCCGCGCCAAGAACCTGGGTATCCCCCACCTGTATCAGGGCCGGGAAGATAAACTGGTGGTTCTCGACGGCCTTCTGGCAGAACTGGGCCTAAGCTATGAACAGGTCGCCTACTTGGGCGATGACCTGCCTGACCTGCCGGTGATCCGCCGGGTAGCGTTGGGCATGGCCGTGGCCAACGCCGCACCGTTCGTTCGCCAGCACGCCCATGGGGTGACCCAGGCGCGCGGTGGCGAAGGCGCCGCCCGCGAGTTCTGTGAACTGATCATGCAGGCCCAGGGCACCCTGGACGCTGCCAACGCCAATTACCTGTAAGGCCGCACATGTTCAGCAAGAAAGCCAAAAACATCGCACTGTTCAGCGTGATCGCCGCGCTGCTGGTGGCGGTCGGCTACTGGAACATCAGCCCCGAGAGCTTTCTCGACAAGCCGGTGACCCAGGTCGATGAAAACGCCATCGACTACTACGCGATCAACGCCCATAGCGTGCAGTTCCTGCCTGACGGCAAGATGCAGTACGAAATGACTGCCGACAAGGTCGAGCACCTCAAGGCCAGCGAAGTCACCTTGGTGACCACCCCAGACCTGCACATGTACCGTGGCACCGCCTACCCGTGGCACGTGCAGAGCGTGCGCGCCGAGGTCAATCCGGATGGCAGCGAGGTCGAACTGATCGACCAGGTTCGAGTGGCCCGCACTGACGAAAAGCAGCGCGAGACCATCATCACTACCACCCGCATGACGGTGTTCCCGCAGAAGCAATATGCGCAGACCGAGCAAGCCGTTAGAATCGACGGCGCCGGTGGCACAACTACGGGCAAAGGAATGAAAGCGTATTTGAAAGACGGCAGGATGGACCTGCTGTCCAACGTAAGAGGACAGTATGAGGCTCGTTAAAACCCTCCCCTTTTTGCTCAGCCTGAGCGCAGCACTGGGAAGCGCGAGCGCCTTGGCCCTGCCGAACGATCGTGACCAGCCAATTCGTATCCAGGCCGACGACGCTCACCTGGATGACAAGCAAGGCGTAGCTACCTACAAGGGCGATGTGATCATCACCCAAGGCTCGATGATGATCAAAGGCAACACCGTGACCATGACCCGTGCCGCCAATGGCGACATCGACGTGGTGACCTCGGTGGGCAACCTGGCCTACTTCGAACAGCAGCAGAGCGCCGCCAAGCCCGACAAGATGAAAGGCTGGGCTGTGACCATCCAGTACCAGGCGCAGAAAGACACGGTGATCCTCACCGACCGCGCCAAGGTCGAGAACGAAGGCAACACCACCGAAGGCGAGAAGATCGTCTACAACACCAAGTCCCAGGTGGCGACCGCCGGCCGTGGCGGCAATGTGTCCACGCCACGTCAGCGTATCGACATGGTGATCCAGCCGAAGAAGAAGGCCGAGTAAATGGCAACCCTTAAAGCCCAGCACCTGGCCAAGAGCTACAAGGGCCGCCAGGTGGTTCGCGATGTCAGCCTGTCGATCGACAGCGGCCAGATCGTCGGTCTGCTGGGGCCTAACGGCGCCGGCAAGACCACTTGCTTCTACATGATCGTCGGCCTGGTCCAGGCCGACCAGGGCCGCGTGCTGATCGACAGCAACGACGTCAGCCATCAGCCCATGCACGGTCGCGCACGCGCCGGCATTGGCTACCTGCCGCAGGAAGCCTCGATCTTCCGCAAGCTGTCGGTGGCCGACAACATCATGGCCATTCTCGAGACCCGCAAGGAACTCGACCGTGATGGCCGGCGCAAGGAGCTGGAAAGCCTGCTGCAGGAATTCCACATCAGCCACATCCGCGACAACCTCGGCATGAGCCTTTCCGGTGGCGAACGTCGCCGGGTCGAGATTGCCCGCGCCCTGGCGACCGCGCCGAAGTTCATCCTGCTCGATGAACCCTTCGCTGGTGTCGACCCGATTTCCGTGGGCGACATCAAGCAAATTATCCACCACCTCAAGGCCAAGGGTATCGGTGTACTGATCACCGACCACAACGTCCGCGAGACCTTGGATATCTGTGAAACCGCGTACATCGTCAACGATGGCCAGCTGATCGCCGAAGGCGATGCCGAGACCATCCTGGCCAACGATCTGGTCAAGGAAGTTTACCTGGGTCACGAGTTCCGACTCTGATGCCCAGGCTTGCCTGAGCACTGTCAGACGGCCAGTAAAACGGCCTCTGCCCGGCTTAAGTGCTACAGTGCTCTAGGCAAACGCTACAAATTAAGGCATATAACTTGCTTGAAATTGGCGCCGCGGCGCCCTTCGTGTAGTGGATGGCGCATGCGCGCCGGCGAACAAGGTATTAAGCCCCAGCCATGAAACCATCGCTCGTCCTAAAAATGGGCCAGCAACTGACGATGACCCCTCAGTTGCAACAGGCCATTCGTCTGCTTCAGCTCTCCACCCTGGACCTTCAACAGGAAATCCAGGAGGCGCTGGAATCCAACCCGATGCTCGAACGTCAGGAAGACGGCGAGGACTTCGACAACAGCGACCCGATGGCCGATAACGCCGAGAGCAAGTCGGCTGCCGAAGCTCAGGACAACAGTTTCCAGGAAAGCACCGTCTCCACCGAGAACCTCGAGGACGGCGAATGGAGCGAGCGCATCCCCAACGAATTACCAGTCGACACCGCCTGGGAAGATATCTACCAGACCAGTGCCAGCAGCCTGCCCAGCAACGATGACGACGAGTGGGATTTCACCACCCGCACCTCTGCTGGCGAAAGCCTGCAAAGCCACCTGCTGTGGCAACTGAACCTGGCGCCGATGTCCGACACCGACCGCCTGATCGCGGTCACCCTGATCGACAGCATCAACCAGCAGGGCTACCTGGAAGACACCCTCGAGGAAATCTGCGCAGGGTTCGACCCGGAGCTGGATATCGAACTCGATGAGGTCGAGGCAGTTCTGCACCGCATCCAACAGTTCGAGCCAGCCGGCGTCGCCGCGCGCACCCTGGGCGAATGCCTGCTGCTGCAACTGCGCCAACTGCCCGGCAACACGCCGTGGATGGCCGAGGCCCAGCACCTGGTCACCGACTTCATCGACCTGCTCGGCAGCCGCGACTACAGCCAGCTGATGCGCCGCATGAAGCTCAAGGAAGACGAGCTGCGCCAGGTCATCGAACTGGTACAGACCCTCAACCCACGCCCAGGCTCGCAGATCGAATCCAGCGAACCTGAGTACGTGGTGCCCGACGTGATCGTGCGCAAAGACAGCGAGCGCTGGCTGGTCGAGCTGAACCAGGAAGCCATCCCACGCCTGCGGGTCAACCCGCAGTACGCAGGCTTCGTGCGCCGCGCCGACACCAGCGCCGACAACACCTTCATGCGCAATCAGCTGCAGGAAGCGCGCTGGTTCATCAAGAGCCTGCAAAGCCGCAACGAGACCCTGATGAAGGTGGCCACGCAGATCGTCGAGCACCAGCGTGGCTTCCTCGACCATGGCGACGAGGCGATGAAGCCGTTGGTTCTGCATGACATCGCCGAAGCGGTGGGCATGCACGAGTCGACGATTTCCCGGGTTACCACGCAGAAATACATGCACACCCCGCGTGGCATCTACGAACTGAAATACTTTTTCTCAAGCCACGTGAGCACCGCCGAAGGCGGCGAATGCTCGTCTACGGCGATCCGCGCGATCATCAAGAAATTGGTTGCGGCGGAAAATCAGAAAAAGCCATTGAGTGACAGCAAGATCGCTGGTTTACTGGAGGCACAAGGCATCCAGGTAGCCCGTCGCACCGTCGCCAAGTACCGCGAGTCGCTCGGCATCGCACCGTCGAGTGAACGCAAGCGACTGATGTAGCCCCGGGATGTGCCACAGCGTTTGTGTGGCAGGTGCAATACCTGCCTCTTTATGCACGGGCAACAAAGGAGAAGCTGTATGCAAGTCAACATCAGTGGACAGCATGTAGAAGTTACCCAACCTCTTCGCGACTATGTGCTTGAAAAGCTCGCCCGCGTGGAGGGTCACTTCGACAAGATCACCAACGTGACGGTGATCATGAAGGTTGAAAAGCTTCAGCAGAAAATTGAAGCGACCCTGCAGATTCCCGGCGGCGAAGTGGTTGCCAATGCCGAACACCAAGACATGTATGCAGCGATCGATGCTTTGGCTGACAAGCTCGACCGCCAATTGAAAAAACATAAGGAAAAACAGCAAAGCCTGCTGCAAGGTGCAGCCGCCCGCTGATCCCCCTCATCCATGATCCGACTTGAAACCATCCTGACCCCCGGCCGTTCCCTCGTGAACGTGCCGGGCGGCAGTAAAAAGCGCGCCCTGGAAAAGGTCGCCAACGTGATTGCCGAGCAAATCCCCGAGCTGGAGATGCAGGACGTCTTCGAAAAGCTTATCGCCCGCGAAAAGCTTGGCTCCACCGGATTTGGCAATGGCATCGCCATTCCTCACTGCCGCCTCGAAGGCTGCACGGCGCCGGTCAGTGCGCTGCTGCACCTGGATGCCCCTATCGACTACGATGCCATCGATGGTGCGCCAGTGGACTTGCTGTTCGTCCTGCTGGTACCCGAAGCTGCCACCGATGCCCACCTTGAGCTGCTGCGCCAGATTGCCAGCATGCTCGATCGCGAGGACGTTCGTAAGCGCCTGCGTGCTGCTGACAGCAACGAGGCCCTCTACCAGGTCGTCCTGGACGTACAAAACGGGAGCTGAACATGCGCCTGATCATCGTCAGCGGCCGTTCCGGTTCCGGCAAGAGCACTGCCCTTGCCGTGCTGGAAGACAACGGCTATTACTGCATCGACAACCTCCCCGCCGGGTTGCTGCCGCAGCTGGCGGAAAATGCGCTGATCAACACCGAACTGATGCAACCCAAGGTTGCCGTGTCGATCGACGCGCGTAACCTGCCCAGCCATCTGTCGCGCTTCCCAGAGCTGCTCGAAGAGGCGCGCGCGCGGCACATTCAATGCGACGTACTGTATCTGGACGCCGACGAAGACACGCTGCTCAAGCGCTTCTCCGAGACGCGCAGACGCCATCCGCTGACCAACGCCGATCGCTCCCTGGCTGAAGCGATCCGGGTTGAAAGCGAACTGCTCGGGCCGATCGCCGACTTGGCCGACCTGAAGATCGACACCACCAACCTCAACCTTTACCAGCTGCGTGACTCGATCAAGCTGCGCCTGCTCAACCAACCCGAGCCTGGCACGGCTTTTTTGGTTGAATCCTTCGGCTTCAAGCGGGGCATGCCGGTTGATGCCGACCTGGTGTTCGATGTGCGCTGCCTGCCTAACCCGTACTGGAAGCCAGAGCTGCGTGAGCATTCCGGCCTTGAACAGCCGGTGATCGATTATTTGGCTGCACAGCCCGATGTCGAGGAGATGTACCAGGATATCTCCAGCTACTTGCTCAAATGGCTGCCACGCTTCGCCGCCAGCAACCGCGCCTATGTCACTATCGCCATCGGCTGCACGGGTGGTCATCACCGCTCGGTGTACCTGACCGAACGCCTCGGCCAGTCGCTGCAGCAAACCCTGAAAAACGTCCAGGTCCGCCACCGCGACCTCTAGCCCACAGGATCCACCCAACGATGCCCGCCCGCGAAATCACCATCATCAACAAGCTGGGGCTCCATGCCCGGGCGGCGGCAAAGTTCGTCGGCGTGGCCGGGCGCTACCCGTGCCAGGTGAGGGTTGGCCGCGCGCCAGACAAACTGGTCGATGGCAAAAGCATCATGGCCGTGATGATGCTCGCCGCAGGTAAAGGCACCCAAGTGCACCTGCATACCGAGGGCGAGCAGGACCACGATGCCCTTGAAGCGCTGGTGGCGCTGATCAACAACTATTTCGACGAAGGCGAGTAAGACGCTGAAGAGCGTCGGGGCCGTAAAGCGGCCCCAAGAACTAAATCAGGCCATCGCCGTATCCATCACCATCATCAGGCAGAAGCCAACACACAGCCCCAAACTGGCCAGACGATGATGGCCATTGCTGCGCGATTCCGGAATGATCTCCTGGGTCACCACCAGCAACATCGCCCCCGCCGCGCAGGCCAGGCCCAACGGCAACAGCAGTTCAGCGACATTGACCAGCCAGGCGCAAATCACCGCCGCCAATGGCTCGACCAGCCCAGAAGCGGCGCCGATCAAGAACGCCTTGAACCGCGACATCCCCGCCCCCGCCAAGACCAAGGCGATCACTAGCCCTTCAGGCACATCCTGCAAGGCGATGCCCATGGCCAGGCTGTCGGCATCGGCCATACCGCCCCCCGCAGACACGCCAATGGCCATGCCTTCGGGAATGTTGTGGGCAATGATGGCGATGACGAACAGCCAGATCCGCGCGGCGATCACCGGCTGATTGTCGCTGCCGACCAAGGCTTCCGGCGATGCGCCGGAGACTTTCAGGTCGACCAGAAACAGGCACAAGGCACCGAACAACAGGCCAAAACTGATCACGCCACCGGCGCCCCAAGGGCTGAAACCGATGGCCTGGGCCGCATCCAGGCCGGGGATGATCAGCGAGAATGCAGTGGCCGCCAGCATCACCCCGGCGCCAAAACCCAGCAATGTGTCCGCCAGGGCAACCGGCATGTTGCGGATGACCAACACCGGTACTGCGCCCAGCGCCGTGCCCAATGCACACAATGCGCCGCCCTCCAGGGCCCGCAGCATGCGCGGTTCCAGGTCTAGCCAGTCGATGCCACGCGCAACCAGCAGCGCGGTGCCGACCAGCAACAGCAAAGTCCCTAGCGCCAGTCGAAACAGGCGCACACTGCTGACAGACATCACCTCAGAGCGCATACCGGGTCAACTCACTTCAGGGCTTCAAGGTAACGGCGTTCCACTTCAGCCCAATCGACGACGTTATAAAACGCACCGATGTATTCCGGGCGGCGGTTCTGGTACTTGAGGTAGTAAGCGTGCTCCCAGACGTCCAGGCCGAGGATCGGCGTGTTGCCGTGCATCAGCGGGCTGTCCTGGTTGCCGCTGCTTTCCACGACCAGCGTGTTCCCGGGGGTCACGCTCAACCAGGCCCAGCCGCTGCCAAAGCGGGTCAGGGCGGCCTTGGTGAAGGCGTCTTTGAATGCCTCGAAACCACCTAGCTGCTCATCGATGGCCTTGGCCACCTGACCCTCTGGCAAACCGCCGCCCTTGGGCGACATCACCGTCCAGAACAAGCTGTGGTTAGCATGACCACCGCCCTGGTTGATCACTGCGCCCTGCAGCTTTTCCGGCAGTTGCTTGACCGCACCCACCAGTTGCTCAACCGGCCATTCGGCCCACTCGGTGCCTTCGATGGCGGCATTGAGGTTGTTGATGTAGGTCTGGTGGTGCTTGCTGTGGTGGATCTCCATGGTCTGGGTATCGATGTGCGGCTCCAGCGCATCGTAGGCGTAAGGCAAGGCAGGCAAGGTATGCGGCATGTCAGTGGATTCCATAGGCTAATGGGCGATGAGTGACGTCCACCTGGGCAGCCAGCTCGCTCGCCTCAGGTGCGTGGCGATTGAGCAGGCGCTCGGTGCGCGGGTACTGGCCGTACTCGGCAATGAAGTTCAGCAGCTCGGTGTAGGTACGCCCGCTGTGACGCAGCGCTGCGTCACGCAAGGCCTGGGGCAGGCGCGCCTCCTGGCTGGCCTGGAGCAGCCGCTGATGCGCGGCGCACAAGTAATCGGCGCTCTCGTGCGGCTGGTTCAGGCGCAGGTGCAAATCGGCCAGGTTGTGGTGAGCGATGACGAAAGCGGCGACCGCTTCGTCGACGTCATGCCAGCGCTCGAGCAGCACCTGGGCCAGGGCCAGGGCTTGTAGGTAATGTTCCCGGGCATCGACCAGCTCGCCTTGTTCGAACAAGCGATTGGCGTAATCCGTGGTGCGTTTCCAGTGCTGCATGACGTGCCTCCAGGGCGACTCTGATCAGATGCCGCCAGCAGTGAGTTTTTCCGGATCGAGCAGCGCTTGGAGCTGATCGCGGGACAGGTCGGTGTGCTCCAGCGCCACATCGATGATCGGTCGACCTTGCTTGTAGGCGGTCTTGGCAATCTCGGCGGCCTTCAGGTAACCGATGATCGGGTTCAGCGCGGTAACCAAGATCGGATTGCGCGACAGCGCTTGCTTGAGCTTGGCGTCGTTGACCTTGAAACTGGCAATGGCCTTGTCGGCCAGCAGGCGGCTGGCGTTGGCCATCAGCTCGATGCTTTCCAACAGGTTGCGGGCGATGACCGGCAGCATCACGTTCAGCTCGAAGTTGCCTGACTGGCCGGCGACGGCGATGGTGGCGTCGTTGCCGATCACTTGCGCGGCGACCATGGCAGTGGCTTCCGGAATCACCGGATTGACCTTGCCCGGCATGATCGAGGAGCCCGGCTGCAGCGCCTCCAACTCGATCTCACCGAGGCCAGCCAGGGGGCCGGAGTTCATCCAGCGCAGGTCGTTGGCGATCTTCATCAGCGCCACGGCAGTGGTCTTGAGCTGGCCAGACAGGGCGACGGCAGTGTCCTGCGAGCCGATCAGTGCGAACAGGTTGTCACCTGGGGTGAATTCAACGTGGGTCAGGCCGCTGAGCTGGCGGGCAAAACCTGCCGCGAACTGCGGGTGGGCGTTGATCCCGGTGCCCACGGCGGTGCCGCCTTGCGCCAGCGCTTGCAGGCTCGGCAGGGTGGCTTCGATATGCGCCTGGGCCGCCTTGACTTGCGCGCCCCAGCCACCAAGCACCTGGCTCATGCGCACCGGCATGGCGTCCATCAGGTGGGTCCGGCCGGTCTTGACGTACTGGTGTACCTCAGCGGCCTTGGCGTCGATCACCTGGACCAGGTGACGCAAGGCTGGCAACAGCTGCTCATGCAGGGCCAGTGCCGCGCTGACGTGGATGGTGGTGGGGATGATGTCGTTGCTGCTCTGCCCGCAGTTGACGTGGTCGTTGGCATTGACCTGCTCGCCCAGCACACGGCTGGCCAAGGTCGCGATGACCTCGTTGGCGTTCATGTTCGAGCTGGTGCCGGAGCCGGTCTGGTAGACGTCGACCGGGAAGTGCTGGATGAAGTCCTCGATCAGCAGTTGCTCGACGGCCTTGACGATGGCCTGGCCTTGCGCCGGGGAGAGCTGCTCCAGCTCGACGTTGGCCTTGGCCGCCGCGGCCTTGGCCAGCAGCAGCGCGCGGATGAACTGAGCCGGCATGCGCTGGCCGCTGATCGGGAAGTTGTCGACCGCGCGCTGGGTTTGGGCGCCGTACAGGGCCTGAACCGGCACCTGCAGCTCACCCATGCTGTCACGCTCGATACGGGTATCACTCATCATCAAATCCTTGCATCAGTTCATCGGGAGAAATCGAAGGTAGCAACACACAATTGGCCAATTGCAGGGCGTAAGGTTGCCACCTGAGGTTTTGCTCGCGGCGGTCGAGGTTGCGCAGGTCGAGCAGTGGTCGCCAGGCCTGGTCCAGGCACTGGCAGCGCCAATGCCATGGCAGCATGCGATCGCAGGCGGTATCGAGCAGCAGGCGGAATGAGGTCAGGGCGACCGTCCATGGCGAGGTCTCGGTGCAGCACACCAGATAGCGACCCTCGGCCAGGTAGTGCTCGATCAAGCGCGGCTCGTCAGGTTCGAGGGCGCAGCGAATACGCCGACTGAGCCAGCGCCAGTTTTCCAGGTAGGGCAACTCGTGGAGGACGGTTTTCATGAACATCATCGCCGGGTGCTTGGATAATGATATTCATTATTAAGTGATAAATAGAATCACTTCAAGTGCAAAGCGACAAACAAAAAACCCGGCGCGATGGCCGGGTTAGGGTCTGATACTCAAGGAAAACGTGGGAGCGGGTTTGCCACCGCGATAGTGAACGCTTTGCTGACGAGGTCGTTTGAGCGGACGCCATCGCGGGGCAAGCCCGCTCCCACGAGCTAAACTCAGCTGCCTGCTACTGTCATGCGCTCGATCAGTACCGAGCCGCTGTGAATGTTGCTGCGCGTTTCGATATCGCTGCCAATCGCTACAATTTGCTGGAACATGTCTTTCATATTGCCGGCGATAGTCACCTCCTGCACCGGGAACTGGATCTCGCCATGTTCGACCCAGAAGCCCGCCGCACCGCGTGAGTAGTCACCGGTGACCATGTTCAGGCCATGCCCCATCAGCTCAGTCACCAACAAGCCACGGCCCATGCGCCGGATCAACGCCGCCTGGTCTTCCTCGCCATGGGTAACGAACAGGTTGTGCACCCCTCCCGAGTTAGCGGTGCTGGGCAAACCCAGCTTGCGCCCGGAGTACGTGCCCAGCAGGTAGGACACCAGCTCGCCGTTTTCGACGAACGGCTTGGCATAGGTCGCCAGGCCATCACCATCGAAGGCAGCACTGCCCAACGCTCGCGGCAGGTGCGGGCGCTCGTCGAGGGTCAGCCAGGAAGGGAACAAGCGCTGGCCAATAGCGCCTTCCAGGAACGACGACTTGCGATACAAGTTGCCGCCGGAAATCGCCCCCAGGAAGCTGCCGAACAAGCCACCGGCAAGCTCTGCCGAGAACAGCACCGGCACTTCACAGGTCGGCACCGGCCGCGCGCCCAGACGACTGGCCGCACGCTGCGCGGCCCGCAGGCCGATGCTGCGGGGGTCGGCCAACAGCTCGCCCTGGCGGTTGACGTCGTACCAGTAATCGCGCTGCATCTGCCCGTCGCCTTCGGCGATCATCACGCAACTGAGGCTGTGCCGCGTGGAGGCATAGCCACCGATGAATCCATGGCTGTTGCCATAGACCCGGCAACCCTGGTGGGTATTGAGGGTGGTGCCATCGGCGTTCTTGATCCGCGCATCGGCCTCGAACGCAGCCGCTTCACAGGCCAGGGCCTTTTCAATGGCTTGCTCCGGATCGATGTCCCAGTCGTGGTACAGATCAAGCTCGGGGATATCCCGGGCCATCAGCGCGGCATCGGCCAAACCTGCGCACTCGTCCTCAGAGGTGTGCTTGGCAATCGCCAAGGCCGCTGCAACCGTTTCGCGAATCGCCTCCGGGCCACTCGCCGAGGTGCTGGCCGAGCCCTTGCGCTGGCCAACATAGAGGGTGATGCCAAAGCCTTGGTCACGGTTGAACTCGACCGTTTCCACTTCGCGCTGGCGCACCGTGGTGGACAACCCCTGCTCCAGCGACACCGCGACCTCGCAAGCGCTGGCGCCTTGGCGACGCGCCTCGGCAACGATCGCTTCGACTTGCTCCTGCAATGCCGGCAGGTCCTTGGGGCCTATGCTCTGGACTGCACTCATGGTCTTCTCCACTCAAATTCTGCTTACGGCGAGGGTCATTCTACGACCGGGCCGGACAAGCGGCCCCCGACTGGTTATCATGGCGGCGTTTTCCAGCGGACTGCCACCATGGTTGATTCATACGACGACGCCTTCGACGGCGAAAAAAGCAAAACCCAGATCAAGCGCGAGCTGCATGCGCTGGTCGAACTGGGCGAGCGCCTGACCACGCTCAAGCCCGATACCCTGGCTCTACTGCCCCTGACCGATGGCCTGCGCAAAGCGCTGGCCGAATCGAGCAAGCACACCGCGCACGGCGCCCGCAAACGTCACATGTCGTTTGTCGGCAAGCTGATGCGCGACCAGGACCTTGACGCGATCCTCGCCCTGCTCGATCAGATCGACAGTTCGACCCGCCAGTACAACGAGCGTTTCCATGGCCTGGAGCGCTGGCGTGATCGCTTGGTCGACGGCACTGACGAAGACCTGGAGCGTTTCATCAACGAGTACCCCGAGGCCGACCGTCAGCACCTGCGTTCGCTGATCCGTCATGCCCAGCACGAAAAGGCCCGGAACAAACCGCCGGCCGCTGCGCGCAAGGTGTTCAAATACATCCGCGAGCTCGACGAAACCCAGCGCGGCCTGCGCTGAGTAACGTCATTTGGGGCTGCAGCGCAGCCCCAGAAATCACCCGCCGGTTCCGCCAACGGTAATCGCATCCAGTTTCAGCGTCGGCTGCCCAACGCCTACCGGCACCGACTGGCCATCCTTGCCACAGGTCCCGACACCACTGTCCAGGGCCAGGTCATTGCCGACCATCGATACCCGGCTCATCGCCTCCGGACCATTGCCAATCAACGTCGCACCTTTGACGGGCGCGGTGATTTTGCCGTCTTCGATCAAGTACGCCTCGCTGGTGGAGAAGACGAACTTGCCGCTGGTGATATCGACCTGACCGCCGCCCAGGTTGGCGCAGTAGATGCCCTTCTTGACCGAAGCGATGATCTCCGCCGGATCACTCTCGCCCGCACGCATGTAGGTGTTGGTCATGCGCGGCATCGGCAGGTGGGCGTAGGACTCACGCCGGCCATTACCGGTGACGGCCATGCCCATCAGGCGTGCGTTGAGCTTGTCCTGCATATAGCCTTTGAGGATGCCGTTCTCGATCAGCGTGGTGCACTCGGTCGGCGTGCCTTCGTCGTCGACGCTGAGCGAGCCACGGCGATCTTGCAGAGTGCCGTCATCGACGATGGTGCACAGGCTGGAGGCGACCTTCTGGCCAATCTTGCCGCTGTAGGCCGAGCTGCCCTTGCGGTTGAAGTCACCTTCCAGGCCATGCCCTACGGCTTCGTGCAGCAGCACCCCGGACCAGCCCGGCCCCAGCACCACAGGCAAGGTGCCTGCTGGCGCAGGCTGCGCTTCGAGGTTGACCAGCGCCTGACGCAAGGCCTCGCGGGCATACCCCATGACTCGCTCGTCGGTGAAGAAGCGGTAGTCGGTACGACCGCCACCGCCCTGCCCGCCGCGCTCGCGACGGCCATTCTGCTCGACGATCACGCTGACATTGAAGCGCACCAATGGGCGCACGTCGGCGGCCAGGCTGCCGTCAGCGGCGGCGACCAGGATGCGTTCCCAGACCCCAGCCATGCTCACGCTGACCTGTTGGATACGTGGATCGAGCGCACGCGTGGCGACATCGACGCGCTTGAGCAGCTCGACTTTCTCCGCCCGGCTGAGCACATCCAGCGGGTTGTTCGGCGCATACAAAGCAGCGACGTCCTGGCTGCGGAAGGCCTGTACCGTGCCGTTCTGGCCGGCGCGGGAGATCGAGCGGGCGGCACGGGCGGCCGAAGTCAGCGCTTCGAGGTTGATCGCGTTGCTGTAGGCGAAGCCGGTCTTCTCACCGGACAGGGCACGCACGCCCACGCCTTGGTCAAGGTTGAAGCTGCCTTCCTTGACGATACCGTCTTCAAGGGCCCAGGTTTCCGAGATCTGCCCTTGGAAGTACAGGTCGGCGGCATCGATGCCTGGCCCGGCCAGCTCGCCCAGCACTGATTGCAGGCTGTCGAGGGTCAGACCGCCCGGCGCCAGCAGATGATCGCTGACAGTGGTTAACATCTCGCTCATAGTCACTCCGAGGTGTGCGCAGGCCGCAAGGCGTCCTGCGAGAAAAAGCGCCGGTGCTTGATCACCGGCATCCGCGCCCGTATGGACGCTTGTTCATCGCTGTCACGTTCTGCCAGCAGGACGGCTTCGCCGCTCGCCTGCTGCGCAACGATTCGCCCCCAGGGGTCGACAATCGCCGCATGACCGTGGGTTTCCCGGGGTCCGGGATGCGTGCCACCTTGCGCCGCAGCGAGCAGGTAGCACTGGGTTTCGATCGCCCGCGCGCGAATCAGCACCTCCCAGTGCGCCGCACCGGTCACGGCGGTAAAAGCCGCCGGCGCGGTAATCAGCTCCGCTCCGGCTGCACGCAAGGCACTGTACAGCTCGGGAAACCGCAGGTCGTAGCACACCGACAGGCCCACGCGTCCCACCGGCGTATCGGCAACCACCACTTGGCTGCCGTGGGCATAGTCATCGGACTCGCGATAGCGGCCGCGGTTGTCCGCAACATCGACATCGAACAGGTGCAGCTTGTCATAGCGAGCGGCCACCTCCCCGTGCTCGTCGATCAGCAGCGAGCAGGCATGCGACTTGGCCTCAGGCTGGCCGACCGGCGGCAACGGCAAAGTACCGGCGACAATCCATAACTTGAGGTCACGGGCGGTGCGTTTCAACCAGGGCAGGATCGGCCCTTGCCCGAATGCCTCGGCGCGACCGATGGCTGCGGCGTCACGGCGACCCATGGCGGCGAAGTTCTCCGGCAACACGGCCAGCCGTGCCCCGCCCTCAGCGGCTTGTTCGAGCAGGGCCTGGGCACGCTGCAGGTTGGCCAAAATGTCATCCTGGCTGACCATCTGAATCACCGCTGACTTCATCCCAGCTCCTAGCGCGACTTTTCGAAAGGTTTCACAAAGGTGATTTTAGGCTCTTTCCATGGCCCCTCGACGCGATAATGCACGCTGGCAAACCGCGCTACCCGATCACCGATCAACCGATCGACCAGGAACAGTGCGCCACCGATGGCCGGCGCCCCGACAATCAGCGCTGCCAGTGGCAGGTTATTGGTCACCGGCAGGGTCACTCGCAAGTTAGCGTTGACCCGGTCGCGGACCATGTCCAGGGTGCCATCGAGCTCGAAGTTGCTCGACGGCCCGGTAACAGTGATCGGCTCACGGGTCACGTAGACCCCCTCGCTGCCCACCAGCAGGCCTTTGACCCGATCATAGGCCAAGCCCTTGTCAAACAGGTCGGAAAAGTCCAGGCGCAGGCGCCGGCCGATCGAGTTGAAGTTCAACAAGCCAAATACCCGCAAGGCCTGGGCACTGCCCTCGACTTCGACGAACTGACCGGTGCGCAGCGCGGCATCGAGGCTGCCGGAGTAGCTTTTCAGCCCCACTGCAGCCGGCGAGCCAGGCCAGCGCCCGTCGACATCCAGGCGAAAATCTCGGCTGGTGACCGTTGGCGCAAAGCCAAAGCCCTTGAGCACATCAGCCAGGTTCTTGCCGTCCAACCGGCCCTTGTACCAACTGCCGGTAGCACCTGGATCGCCTTCCCAGCCGCCGCTGCCATCGATGTGCAGGCCTTTGATTTCGATGTCGATATCATCGAAAGAAACGCCGCGCGGGGTGGGGCGTAACTTCAACGCCCAGTTGCCGAACAGATCGTCGCCGCGGTACAGCTTGTCAATGGTCAGGTCCAGCGCGGGCACCTTGCGCGGGTCGAACGTGGCCAGCGGATCGGGGCCATCCTCGCTCTGGGTTTCGGCAGGATCGGCAGGCGGCAGACGCAAAGTCTGCAACTTGACCACCATCGGTTGCGCCTTGGCGTCGGGGATGCGTGCGTTGCCCATCACTTCGCGGCTGTCCAGGCGCAGGTCCCAGGCATTGGCAGCGCGGGCCAGGCGCACCACGGCCTGGTTCAAGTCCATGCCGAAGGCCTTGAGCTTACCGATGCTCAGGTCAACCCCTTGCAGATTCTGCCGGGCACTGCCGCCAGGGTCTTGTCCGGCGAAGCGTTGCGCCTGCTGCTGCCAGGGCTCCAGGTCCAACGTTTCCAGCCGGCCGCGCACGCGCAGGCCCTGACCAGAAGGCACTTGCGCCTCGCCCGTGCCCAGTAGCAACTCACCGCGGCCCTGATCCAGCTTGTCGCCAGGGGCGGCATAGGCAAAGCGGGCAAGATCGCTGTAAGCGGCATCGAATCGTCGTTCGGCGCCCTGCAGGGTCATGCTGAAGCGGCTATCGCGCGTCTGCTGGGCCGTCTTGCCAAACGGCGCCGGCAAATCGATGGCCAGCCCCTTGAGTGACGAATTGATGCTCAGGCGATTGTCCCGGCTGCCCAGGCTCAACTGCAGCTGATAAGGCAGCTCACCACTGGCTGGCAAGGTCTGCTTGAATTGCAGCCAGTCGGTCAGGGCCTTGAGCGCCACCTGGCCGGAGGCATTGATCCGGGTCTGCATCTGGCCAGGCTGACCTTCGGCGCTGATTTGCGCGCTGACCGGCTTGCCGAAGGCCTGCAAGGTGATGTCCTTGCCGCTCAGGCCTTTGTCGAGGTCGAAGCTGAAATCGCCTTTGAGCTTGTTCAATTCCAGGGTTGGCGGGGCGACTTTCAAGCGCGCATCAGCGGTGGTGAAATCCACCCGCACTTTCGGCCGTTCGCCGCGTGCCAAGGGAATATCCAGTTTGACCTTGCCCTTGAGCGGCCCTTCGCCTTCCCAGCCCGCAAAGATCTCGCCAGTGCCGATCGGTGCTTGCTGGAGGATCTTCAGGCCGTCGCCCAGGCCGCCATCGAAGTCGCCATCCAGATACAGATGACTGTGCTGGCCTTCTTCGACATGAGGAATATCGACGCTGACATCGCTGACTTGGGTATCGAGCAACTGGCCGCGCTGGGCCTTGATGCGCACGCCGCTGTCTTCGATCAGCACATCACCGGCAACGTGCTGCACCTGCGGCCAGCCAGGCTGGAAGTCCAGCGCTGCATCGCGCACCTTGAAGAACAGGCTGATGCTGCGCGCCTCAGGCGTCGCGCCGTGGTTCAGCGAACCTTGATACTGGAAATAACCCTCATCGACCGTGCCTTTGACGATGGCGCTGCGCAGCCATTCATCGAGTGCCGGGCTGAGCACTTCAGGCAGGTACTTGGCGGTATAGCGCCCGTCGCCTTCGGTCAAGCCGACACGCAGGTCCATGTAGTCTTCGCGCCCGTCTTCGAACAGCAGGCGGATGAGGAAGTCGCCAGCGATCTTGCCCTCCTCGCCCAGCACCTTGAGATAAGGCGCGATCAAGGTGAAGCCTTGTTTGTCCAGGCGCCAGTTCAGCTGGGCGTTGGCCTTCTGGTAATGCCAGGGTTTGGCGAAGATCGGGTACAGGTGCAGCATGAAGGCATCGGTATCCAGGCGCAGTTCGCCGTGTCCCAGGTCGCCGGCGATGCTGCCACTGACATTACCGGCCGCAGGCGCGCCGTGATAGGCATCGAAACCGACTCGCTCCAGGTTGGCGGCAAACTGCAAGCGCTGATCACCTTCGGCCTTGGGGCGGATATCCAGGTGCACATTGCGCAAGGCACCTGTCACGTTCAGGCCATCGACTACCGCCATGACTTTTTCCGGCAGCGGTGCCAGGGCATTGATCAGCGGCGTCAGCGGGGTCAAGTTGAGGCGGTCGGCCTGAACGGTCCAGGTTTCATCGGCAGGCGTCTGGCCCAATTGCTGGCGTGCTTGCAGGTGCGTTTCCCAGCGGGTCTTGCCGATGCTCGCCGCCAGCGAGTCGAGCACGACTGCATAGCCCTCTTTATCGCGCTGGACCCACGCCGAAAGCGCCAGGTCTTCCAGGCTTACCGCTTTGCGCTGGCCATAGCCGCCGCGTAACTGCGGGGCATTGAGGCGAACCACCGCCTGCTGCAATTGGCCTTTGCGCCAGTCGATCCACAGTTCACCGCCGGCCTTGAGGGCATTGGCCTGCCACTGGCCGAGCAAGCGCGGCGGCAACCAGCGCGCCCAATCGCTCTGCGGCAAGCTCAGGTAACCTTGCAACGAACCCTCACGCCACGTACTGGCGCTGGCGCGACTGCGCAAATTGACTGCCAGCGGCTGGCCGTCCGGCAAGGTGGCACGCAGGTCGACGGCCTGGCGCGAGGCGCCGGCCTGCAGGCCAAGGCTCACGTAGGTGAGGGTCAGCGGGTCGCGCTGCCAGGGGTGCAGGGTCACCTGGCTGTCGAACACATCGATACGGCCCAGCTGCTGCAAGCGTTGCAGCGCTTGCGCAGGATCGAGCGGGCTATCGTCTTTTTTCGGCAGGCCTTCGAGCACCCAGGCGCCTTGCTCGTCCTCGCGCAGAATCAGTTGCAGGCCGCCCAGTTGAATACGTGCCAGGCGTATTTCGCGGGCCTTGAGGCTGGCCCACAGATCAGGCACCACCCGCACATCGTCCAGACGCAGGGCGTCAGCGCCCTCGCCCAATTGCAGATCACGCACGCGCAACACCGGTGCCAGGCCGCTCCAGCGCCCTTCCAGCGCACCTACGTGCACAGGCAAGCCCAAGGCCTGCTCGGCCTTGCTCTCTACATCAGCGCGGTATTCGGCTACCAGCGGTACCAGTTGCCGACCGAGGCTGACATACAGCGCCACCAGCACCGCCAACAGGGCGCACAGGCCCAGCCCCCAGCGGGTCAAGGCGCTCAGAACGCGGGTCAGACGTCCCATGGCCATGGCCCTCCAAGTCGTGCCTTAACTATGGCCCCAAGCCTGGTTTTCGCCAGCTGGCGAAGGGTTTCAGAACGCGTCAGAGGAGCACCACATCGTATTGTTCCTGGGAGTACATGGACTCGACCTGGAAGCGAATGGTTCGACCGATGAAGGCTTCAAGCTCGGCGACATTGCCCGATTCTTCATCGAGCAGGCGGTCGACCACCTTCTGATTGGCCAGCACTCGATAGCCCTCGGCCTGGTAGGCGCGCGCCTCCCGGAGGATCTCGCGGAAGATCTCGTAGCAGATGGTTTCAGGGGTTTTCAGCTTGCCGCGCCCCTGGCAGCCGGCGCATGGCTCGCACAGGACCTGCTCAAGGCTTTCACGGGTGCGCTTGCGGGTCATCTGCACCAGGCCCAACTCGGTGATGCCGATGATGTTGGTCTTGGCGTGATCACGTTCAAGCTGCTTTTCCAGGGTGCGCAGGACCTGGCGCTGATGCTCTTCGTCTTCCATGTCGATGAAGTCGATGATGATGATCCCGCCGATATTGCGCAGGCGCAGTTGCCGGGCAATGGCGGTGGCCGCCTCCAGGTTGGTCTTGAAGATGGTTTCCTCAAGGTTGCGATGACCGACGAAGGCGCCGGTATTGACGTCGATGGTAGTCATCGCCTCGGCCGGATCGACCACCAGGTAGCCACCGGATTTGAGCGGTACCTTGCGCTCCAGGGCACGCTGGATCTCGTCCTCGACGCCGTACAGGTCGAAGATCGGTCGCTCGCCAGGATAATGCTCCAGACGATCTGCGATCTCAGGCATCAGCTCGCCGACGAACTGGGTAGTCTTCTGGAAGGTTTCCCGCGAGTCGATGCGGATTTTCTCGATCTTGTGGTTGACCAGGTCGCGCAGGGTCCGCAGGGCCAGGCCGAGATCTTCGTAGATGACAGTCGGCGCGCCGCAGGTCTGGATCTGGCTGCCGATCTGCTCCCACAGGCGGCGCAGGTAGCGGATGTCCTGGAGGATGTCTTCCTGGCGCGCGCCTTCGGCGGCGGTGCGCAGGATGAAGCCACCGGCGTCCTTGATGTTCTCCTGCTCGACGCAGTTGCTGACCACCTGCTTGAGCCGCTCGCGCTCGGCTTCGTCTTCGATCTTCAGGGATATCCCGACATGGCTGCTACGCGGCATGTACACCAGGTAGCGCGAGGGGATCGACAGCTGGGTGGTCAGGCGAGCGCCCTTGGTGCCGATGGGGTCCTTGGTCACCTGCACCACCAAGGCTTGGCCCTCATGCACCAGCGCCGTGATGGTTTCCACCGCCGAGCCTTCGCGCTGGGAGATCTCCGAGGCATGGATGAACGCCGCGCGCTCCAGGCCAATGTCGACGAAGGCCGCCTGCATGCCCGGCAACACCCGCACCACCTTGCCCTTGTAGATGTTGCCGACAATGCCGCGGCGCTGGGTGCGCTCGACATGCACCTCTTGCAGGACACCGTTTTCCACCACTGCCACGCGCGATTCCATCGGGGTGATGTTGATCAGGATCTCTTCACTCATGGCAGGCTCTCGTCAAAGGTCTTGGATAATGATGGATCGCTGACCGATCCCTGGCTAGCGAAGCGTTCAATCCTCTGGCTGAGCCGCCGGCAGTTGCCAGCAGGCAATGGCGAATTGACCGAGCAGATCGGCGGTTTCGCTCAGGGGCAAGCCAACCACTGCCGAGTAGCTACCGACCAGGCCGGTGACGAACACCGCGCCCAGCCCCTGGATGGCGTAGCCACCGGCTTTGTCCAGCGGTTCGCCGCTGGCCCAGTAGCGGGCCGCTTCGTCGCTACTGATCGGGCGAAAGCGCACAGTGCTGCTGACACACACGCTCAAGCAACGCTGGCCATCGTTCAGCGCTAGCGCAGTGAGCACTTGATGCTCACGGCCTGCAAGGTCGGCGAGCATGGCCATGGCGTGTTCACGGCTCTCAGGCTTGCCCAGGATGCGCCCATCGAGCACCACTGCTGTATCTGCACCGAGCACTACCGCCGGGCCTGACACCTGGCCAAGACCTGCGGCGGCCTTGGCTTGCGCCAAGCGCTCGACATAGGCCGGAGCAGTTTCATCAGGCAACGGGGTTTCATCGATGGGGGCACTGATCGTGGTGAACGGCACGCCGATCTGGGTCAGCAGTTCACGACGGCGCGGCGAGCCGGAGGCTAGGTACAGCGGGGTCATGGGACAGCTCCCTGTCAGTCGCGGCGTTGCCGGTCAGTGGATGTGCAAGCGGCGGCGAATATCGCGCAAGGCAAAGCTGATCCACGGCCAGAGCAAGGCACTGATCACCGCTGACCAGACCAGCGCCAGGGTCGGCAGGCGATTGCCGGTGAGCGCGCTCAACCACAGCTGGATCAGCTGGGCGATGCCGAAGATCACCAGGATCACCAGGCTTTGTTGCCACATGGGGAACATACGCAGGCGCTGTTGCAGCGACAGCACCAGGAAGGTGATCAGGGTCAGGATCAATGCGTTCTGCCCCAACAGCGTGCCATACAGCACGTCCTCGGCCAGGCCGAGGATGAACGCGGTGGTCATGCCGACCTTGTTCGGCACTGCCAGCGCCCAGAACGACACCAGCATGGCCAGCCACATCGGGCGGAAGACTTCCATGAACTGCGGCATCGGCGAAACGCTGAGCAGCAAGCCAATGACGAAGGTCAGCCAGATGAACCAACCGTTCTTACTGCGCGAACTGGCCATCAATGCCTCCCAGGTTGGCTCGGCGCCACAGGCGCCGCTGCCGGATTGACGGGGGCTGCGCCCTGGGTAGCAGGTGCGGCCGGGGTGGCCGGCGCGGCACCTGTCGGCGCAGCGGGGGCCGGGGCGGCGGGCGCCGTGGACGGGCTACCGCTCAGCGGAGCCGGTGCCACACCTTTACGGTCGGCTTCCTCCTGGGCAATCGCCGCCTCGGTGGCACGCTCTTCCGGTGTGCGCCGGTCACTGAACACCAGCAGCATGTAGCGGCTGCGGTTCAGCGCGGCGGTAGGGATGGCGCGGACAATGGCAAACGGCTGGCCGGAGTCGTGGATCACTTCGTTGACCGTGGCCACCGGGTAGCCTGCCGGGAAGCGCTGGCCCATGCCCGAGCTCACCAGCAGGTCGCCTTCCTTGATGTCGGCGGTATCGGCGACATGCCGCAGTTCCAGGCGCTCCGGGTTGCCGGTGCCACTGGCGATGGCGCGCAGACCGTTGCGGTTGACCTGCACCGGAATGCTATGGGTGGTGTCGGTCAGCAGCAGGACCCGCGAGGTGTACGGCATCAACTCGACCACCTGGCCCATCAGGCCACGGGCATCGAGCACCGGCTGGCCGAGGAACACGCCGTCGCGCTCGCCCTTGTTGATCAGGATGCGGTGGGTGAAGGGGTTGGGGTCGACACCGATCAGCTCGGCGACTTCGACCTTCTCGTTGACCAGTGCCGAAGAATTGAGCAGTTCACGCAAGCGCACGTTCTGCTCGGTCAGCGCGGCCAGCTTCTGCAGCCGCCCTTGCAGCAGCAGGGCCTCGGTCTTGAGCTTCTCGTTCTCGGCGGCCAACTCGGTGCGGCTGCCAAACTGGCTGGCCACACCTTGCCACACGCGCTGCGGCAGGTCGGTCAGCCAATAGGATTCCATCAGCACCAGCCCCATCTGGCTGCGTACCGGTTTGAGCAAGGCAAAGCGCGAGTCGACCACCATCAGCGCGACCGACAGGACCACCAGCACCAGCAGGCGAACGCCCAGCGAAGGGCCCTTGGAGAAAAGCGGTTTAATGGGCCGTTCCTCGTGGACGACGATTCAGGAGGTCATTGGACATGGAGCAATGCACCGGCCTGCTGCGGGTTGACGGAAACAGCGCCCAACGGACGCCAGCCCAGCGCATACAGGTAGCACTGCACGTGCCACCTGTAAACCGGGCGATCATTACCGAACGTTGGACTACGCCGTGGATCACTCGCTCGAGAGCAGGTCCATGGCGTGTTTGTCCATCATTTCCAACGCACGACCGCCGCCACGGGCGACGCAGGTCAGTGGGTCTTCGGCGACGATCACCGGCAGGCCGGTTTCCTGGGCCAGCAGCTTGTCCAGGTCGCGCAGCAGGGCGCCACCACCGGTCAACACCAGGCCGCGCTCGGCGATGTCCGAGGCCAGCTCAGGCGGCGACTGCTCAAGGGCGCTCTTGACCGCCTGAACGATGGTCGCCAGCGACTCTTGCAGGGCTTCGAGCACTTCGTTGGAGTTGAGGGTGAAGGCACGTGGCACGCCCTCGGCCAGGTTGCGGCCGCGTACGTCGACTTCACGCACTTCGCCACCTGGGTAGGCGGTGCCAATTTCCTGCTTGATGCGCTCGGCGGTGGATTCGCCGATCAGGCTGCCGTAGTTACGACGCACGTAGGTCACGATCGCTTCGTCGAAGCGGTCGCCGCCAACGCGAACGGACTCGGCATAGACCACGCCATTGAGCGAGATCAGGGCGATTTCAGTGGTACCACCACCGATATCGACGACCATCGAACCACGCGCCTCTTCGACCGGCAGGCCGGCACCGATAGCGGCAGCCATTGGCTCTTCGATCAGGAACACTTCACGTGCACCGGCGCCAAGGGCCGACTCACGGATGGCACGGCGCTCGACCTGGGTCGATTTGCACGGCACGCAGATCAGCACACGTGGGCTGGGCTGCAGGAAGCTGTTTTCGTGGACCTTGTTGATGAAGTACTGCAACATTTTTTCACAAACGCTGAAGTCGGCGATCACGCCGTCCTTCATCGGACGAATGGCAGCAATGTTGCCAGGCGTACGGCCCAGCATGCGTTTGGCTTCGGTACCGACGGCGACGACGCTTTTCTGGTTGCCGTGGGTACGGATGGCAACAACCGAGGGCTCATTCAGGACGATACCGCGCTCACGCACGTAAATAAGGGTGTTGGCAGTACCCAGGTCGATGGAAAGATCGCTGGAAAACATGCCACGCAGTTTCTTGAACATGGGAAAGTGACCCTGGGGAAAGCGTGGGTAAAAAAGTGCGGCAAACTCTAACAATGGCAGGGATTTTGGGCAAGGAGCCAATATGTTAAATTGGCAGTTTTTCCGAGCAAGCCTGCAGATGATCGCGGCCCTTTGACCGCCAAAATGCTGGCATGTTCCTCATCGCGGACCTAATCCGTTTTGTTTCCCTGGAGATCCCCAATGGCGCTTCAACGCTCCGACGTGGAAAAGATCGCCCATCTGGCCCGACTGGGCCTGAATGAAGGCGAACTGCCACGCATCACCGATGCCTTGAACAGTATTCTCGGGCTGGTCGACCAGATGCAAGCCGTCGACACCAGCGGTATCGAGCCTCTGGCCCACCCCCTGGAGGCCAGCCAACGCCTGCGCCCCGACCAGGTCACTGAAAGCAATCAGCGCGATAGCTATCAGGCCATCGCCCCGTCGACCGAAAACGGTCTGTACCTGGTTCCGAAAGTCATCGAGTAAGGGATAGCACCTGCCATGCATCAATTGACCCTGGCCGAGATCGCCCGCGGACTCGCCGACAAGTCGTTTTCCTCCGAAGAGCTGACCGGCGCCCTGCTGGCGCGGATCAAGCAACTCGACCCGCAACTGAACAGCTTCATCAGCGTCACCCAAGACCTGGCCCTGGGCCAGGCGCGTGCCGCCGACGCCCGCCGCGCCGCGGGTGAAGCCGGTGCGCTGCTGGGCGCGCCAATCGCCCACAAGGACCTGTTCTGCACCAACGGCGTACGCACCAGCTGCGGCTCGAAGATGCTCGACAACTTCAAGGCGCCGTATGACGCCACCGTGGTCGCCAAGCTGGCCGAAGCCGGCATGGTCACCCTGGGCAAGACCAACATGGACGAGTTCGCCATGGGTTCGGCCAACGAATCCAGCCACTATGGCCCGGTGAAAAACCCGTGGAACCTCGAGCACGTGCCTGGCGGCTCGTCGGGTGGCTCCGCCGCTGCCGTGGCCGCACGCCTGCTGCCGGTAACCACCGGCACCGACACCGGCGGCTCGATCCGCCAGCCGGCGGCGCTGACCAACCTCACCGGCCTCAAGCCGACCTACGGACGCGTCTCGCGCTGGGGCATGATCGCCTACGCCTCGAGCCTCGACCAGGGTGGCCCACTGGCGCGCACCGCCGAAGACTGCGCACTGCTGCTGCAAGGCATGGCCGGCTTCGACGCCAAGGACTCGACCAGCATCGATGAGCCGGTGCCGGACTACAGCGCCAACCTCAATGCGCCGCTCGAAGGCCTGCGCATCGGCCTGCCGAAAGAATATTTCGGTGCCGGCCTCGACCCACGCATCGCCGACCTGGTCCTGGCCAGCGTCAAGGAGCTGGAAAAGCTCGGCGCAGTGGTCAAGGAAATCAGCCTGCCGAACATGCAGCACGCAATCCCCGCGTACTACGTGATCGCCCCGGCGGAAGCCTCCTCCAACCTGTCGCGCTTCGACGGCGTACGCTTCGGCTACCGTTGTGAAGACCCGAAGGACCTCACCGACCTGTACAAGCGCTCGCGTGGCGAAGGCTTCGGCACCGAGGTGCAACGGCGGATCATGGTCGGCACCTACGCGCTGTCGGCCGGTTACTATGATGCCTACTACTTGAAGGCGCAGAAGATCCGCCGCCTGATCAAGAACGACTTCATGACGGCTTTCGAGCAGGTCGACCTGATCCTTGGCCCAACCACGCCGAACCCGGCCTGGAAGCTTGGCGCCAAGAGCAGCGACCCGGTCGCCGCCTACCTGGAAGACGTCTACACCATCACCGCCAACCTGGCGGGCCTGCCGGGCCTGTCGATGCCAGCGGGCTTCGTCGAAGGCCTGCCAGTGGGCGTGCAGCTGCTGGCGCCGTACTTCCAGGAAGGCCGCCTGCTCAACGTCGCGTACCGCTACCAGCAAGTCACCGACTGGCACACCCGCGCCCCCAACGGCTTCTGAGGAATTCACACATGCAATGGGAAGTTGTGATCGGGCTGGAGATTCATACCCAGCTCGCCACCCAGTCGAAGATTTTCTCCGGCAGCGCCACCACCTTCGGTTCCGAGCCGAACACCCAGGCCAGCCTGGTCGACCTGGGCATGCCTGGCGTACTGCCGGTGCTCAACCAGGAAGCCGTGCGCATGGCCTGCATGTTCGGCCTGGCCATCGATGCCGAAATCGGCCAGCGCAACGTCTTCGCGCGCAAGAACTACTTCTACCCTGACCTGCCCAAGGGCTATCAGATCAGCCAGATGGAGCTGCCGATCGTCGGCAAGGGCCACCTGGACATCGCCCTGGAAGACGGCACCATCAAGCGCGTCGGCATCACCCGTGCGCACCTTGAAGAAGACGCTGGCAAGAGCCTGCACGAAGACTTCAACGGCGCCACCGGGATCGACCTGAACCGCGCCGGCACGCCGCTGCTGGAGATCGTCTCCGAGCCGGACATGCGCAGCGCCAAGGAAGCCGTGGCCTACGTCAAGGCGATCCACGCGCTAGTTCGTTACCTCGGCATCTGCGACGGCAACATGGCCGAAGGCTCGCTGCGTTGCGACTGCAACGTCTCGATCCGACCCAAAGGCCAGGCCGAGTTCGGCACCCGCTGCGAGATCAAGAACGTCAACTCGTTCCGCTTCATCGAGCGCGCGATCAACAGCGAGATCCAGCGACAGATCGACCTGATCGAAGACGGTGGCAAGGTTGTCCAGGAAACCCGCCTGTACGACCCGAACAAAGACGAAACCCGCTCCATGCGCAGCAAGGAAGAAGCTAACGACTACCGTTACTTCCCCGATCCTGACCTGCTGCCGGTGGTCATCGAGAACAGCTTCCTCGAAACCGTCCGCGCCGGCCTGCCGGAGCTGCCGCCACAAAAGGTCGAGCGCTTCCAGAGCCAGTACGGCCTGTCGGCCTACGACGCCAACGTGCTGGCCTCCAGCCGTGAACAAGCGGACTACTTCGAGCAAGTGGTGAAGATTGGTGGCGACGCCAAGCTTGCCGCCAACTGGGTCATGGTCGAGCTGGGCAGCCTGCTGAACAAGCTGGGCGTGGAGATCGACCAGGCGCCGGTCAGCGCCGAACAGCTCGGTGGCATGTTGCTGCGCATTCGTGACAACACCATCAGCGGCAAGATCGCCAAGACCGTGTTCGAGGCCATGGCGGCCGGTGAAGGCGATGCTGACAGCATCATCGAGAGCAAAGGCCTCAAGCAGGTCACCGACACCGGCGCGATCGACAAGATGCTCGACGAAGTGCTGGCGGCCAACGCCGAGCAGGTCGAACAGTACCGCGCGGCCGACGAGGCCAAGCGCGGCAAGATGTTCGGCTTCTTTGTCGGCCAGGCGATGAAAGCCTCCAAAGGCAAGGCCAACCCGGGGCAAGTGAACCAATTGCTCAAGGCCAAGCTCGAAGGGTAAGCCCAATCACGGGGCAAGCCCGCTCCCAGGTGAGCTCTACGCTCATGCGGGAGCGGGCTTGCCCCGCGATGACTCACTCAGGAGCACCACCCAGAATGCGGCGTAGCCTCAGCGCCCTGGCGCTTTTCTCCCTGCTGGCCGGCTGTGCCAGCCACGATATCGACCCTCGCGGATACGACACCAGCGGCACCGCCTCCTATTACGGCTCACGCCACCACGGCAAACGCACCGCCAGCGGCGAACCGTTCAACCAACATGGCCTGACCGCCGCCCACCGCAGCCTGCCCTTCGGTAGCCGGGTACTGGTGACCAACCTGGCCAACCAGCGCAGCGTCGTGGTACGCATCAACGACCGCGGCCCACACACCCGCGGCCGACTGATCGACCTCTCCCGCGCCGCCGCAGAAAAAATCGGCATGATCCGTAGCGGAACCGCGCGAGTCCGGGTACAAGGTCTGAGCGACTGATCCGACTGGAGCCCTGACCATTTTCGACCTGGCCACCCTTCCCACTTTCAGCCTCCTGCAACTGGGCTTCGGCTTGCTATTGCTGGTGCTCGGCGCCGAACTGCTGGTGCGCGCCGCCCTGCGCCTGGCGAGCCGCCTGCACGTGCGACCACTGATCATCGGCCTGAGCCTGGTGGCGTTCGGCAGCACCGCACCGCAACTGACCGTGAGCCTGCAGGCGGCCTACCAGGGCGCGCCGGATGTGGCGGTCGGCAGCGTGATCGGCAGCAACATCTTCAACGTGCTGGTGATCCTTGGCCTCGCCGCGCTGATCATCCCTCTGCGCGTCTCGCGCCAGTTGGTGCGGCTGGATATCCCGCTGATGGTTGCCGCCAGCGCCTTGGTCTACCTCTTGGCAGCCAACGGTCAATTGGGGAGGCTGGAGGGGCTGCTGTTAGTGATTGGCCTGGTCGGCTATCTGGCGATGCTCTGGCATCAGTCCCGCCATTATGCCCGCACCTATCCCGCACCCGGTCCACTGCCAAGCAGTTCTGGGCGCTTCTGGACCGGCGCCGTGCTGCAGATTCTGCTCGGCCTGGGGCTGTTGAGTGTGGCTGGCCACCTGCTGCTGGAGGCTGCCGTCGAAGTCGCGACCGACCTGGGGCTGTCGGAGCGGATCATTGGCCTGACCGTGGTCGCCGTCTGCACCTCACTGCCGGAGCTTGCTGCCGCACTGATCGCCGCCCTGCGCGGCGAGCGCGAGATCGCCGTAGGTACGGTGATCGGCAGCAACCTGTTCAACCTGTTGGCGGTGCTGGGCGTCACTGCCCTGGTCACTCCTGCCCCACTGTCGATATCGCCCAACGCGCTGGACTTCGACTTGCCGGTGATGCTCGGCGTTGCCGCCTTGAGCCTGCCGGTGTTCTATTCAGGCTACCGCGTCACCCGCGCCGAAGGGCTGGTGTTCCTCTGCCTATACCTGGCCTACGGCCTGCATGTGGTGACCTTCACCACCGGCATGCCGCTGGCCGGGCGCCTGGAAAACCTCATGCTGTTCTATGTCCTGCCAGTGCTTGGGGTGATTCTGCTGTACACCACCCTGCGTGCCTGGCGCCGCCAACACTAAGGAAAACAACATGGCCGATGCAGCAAAGACTGGCGAGCAGGTGCGCCGCCAAGTAATGGGCGACGCGTTCGTCGACCGCGCACTGAACAACGCCACCGATTTCACCCAGCCCCTGCAGGATTTCGTCAATGAACATGCCTGGGGCAGTGTCTGGTCGCGTGACGGTTTGCCGCTGAAGACCCGCAGCCTGATCACCCTGGCGGCCCTGACTGCGCTGAAGTGCCCGCAAGAGCTCAAGGGGCATGTGCGCGGGGCGCTGAACAATGGCTGTACGATGGAAGAGATTCGCGAGGCGTTGCTGCATTGCGCCGTGTATGCGGGGGTGCCGGCGGCGATTGATGCCTTCCGCGCTGCGCAGGAAGTGATCGACAGCTACGAAGGTTAAGGTGTCAGGGCCG
>Ga0247819_10000206_pt1 | contig 37652 bp, 31 predicted proteins | sample 13C_Xylose_Day6_FD_193428 | JGI IMG/M metagenome (GOLD analysis project Ga0247819, IMG submission 193428) | Soil microbial communities from agricultural site in Penn Yan, New York, United States - 13C_Xylose_Day6 | ecosystem: Environmental > Terrestrial > Soil > Agricultural land | place: USA... | reverse complement strand
AGGCGGTGGCCTATGCCATCGACCGCGGCGACAGCAAGCAGCAGCAATTCCAGCAGATCTTGCGCAACCTGGGCTTCGAGGTGCGCTTGAAACCCTACATCCAGCGCAGCGATGGCTCGGCCAAGGGTGACTGGGATGTGGGTATTACCCTGGATGTGATCGAGGCGGCGAGCCGGGTCGACCAAGTGGTGCTGGCCTCGGGTGATGGCGACTTCGACTTGCTGCTGGAGCGAGCGATCCAGCGTTATGGGGTCGAGACCGTGGTGTATGGCGTGCCCGGGCTGACGGCGTTGTCGCTGATTCGCGCGGCCACTGACTATGTGCCGATCGAAGGCTCGCTGCTGCTGCGTCATTGATTGAGCACGCTATCGCGGGGCAAGCCCGCTCCCAGGCAGAGCCAACTTGGCGTGGGAGCGGGCTTGCCCCGCGATAGCGTCAGGCCAGACACCGCAGGTCTCAGCTCTTTTTGCCATTGCCCGCGAGTTGCTGCAACGGCACCCGCCGCTCCACCGCACTTGAAAGAATGATCGAGGTCTTGCTGAAGCCCAGCTGCGATACCCGATTGATCAGCGCCTCCAGCTCACTCATCGACCCCACTGCCGCCTGCATGATCACGCACGGATCGCCCGTGACCCGATGACACTCAGTGAGCTCGGGAATCCGCGCCAGCTCATCGTAAGCCTGCTGGTTGCCATGGCTGGCCAGGCGCAGCTCGATCACGCACTGGATCGGCAGGCCGATCTTTTCCAGGTCCACCTTGGCCGTATAGCCGGTGATCACCCCGCTGGCCTCAAGCTTGGCCACCCGCTCGGCCACCGCAGGTGGTGAAAGGTTCACCTGTCGCGCCAGCTGCGCGTAAGTGGCCCGGCCGTTTTCCAACAGGGCAGCGAGGAGCATGCGGTCGTACTTGTCCATGACGGGTTTCGCTCGTTTCAAGCAATCAACGGCAAAGGCAGCAAATAACCATTCATTGCAAAGTGTGTGAGTGATTTAAACGTGTTTTGTAACTTAAGTTTGCGCAAGGCCCTTTCTAAACTAAGTCACCCGTAAACGGATTTCGAGTGTTTTCCCCATGCCTGCCTCCCGTCGTGTTCCCTGGTTGCTCATCGGTGCCTTTCTTGCCCTGTATCTGGTCTGGGGCTCGACCTACCTGTTCATCCGCATTGGCGTCGAATCCTGGCCGCCGATGATGATGGCGGGGATTCGCTTCGTGATCGCCGGCAGCCTGTTGTATGGCTTTTTGCGCTGGCGCGGGGTGCCGGCGCCAACCTGGCCGCAATGGCGCGCGGCCGGGGCGATTGGCTTTTTGCTGCTCAGCTGCGGCAATGGCGGGGTGACCCTGGCCGAGCATGCGGGCGTCGCCTCAGGAGTAGCAGCGCTGGCGGTGGCCACGGTACCGCTGTTTACCCTGGTGTTCGGTCTGTTGTTTGGCCATCGCAACTCGCGCCTGGAATGGGCGGGCATCTGCCTCGGATTGGCCGGCATCGCCATGCTCAACCTGGGCTCTAACCTGCAAGCCAGCCCGATGGGCGCGGCGCTGATCCTGTTTGCCGCCGCTGCCTGGGCGTTTGGCTCGGTATGGAGCAAGAGCCTGCCGCTGCCCCAAGGACCGATGGCCAGTGCAGCCGAGATGTTGGTTGGCGGCGCGGCGCTGCTGATTGGCAGCGCGGTCAGTGGCGAACGCTTGACCCAGATGCCAACCGCTGCTGGCTGGGGCGCTTTGGCGTACTTGGTGTTGTTCGGCTCGATCCTGGCCTTTAGCGCCTATATGTACCTGCTCAAGAACGTACGCCCGGCGGCGGCCACCAGCTATGCCTACGTCAACCCAGCCGTAGCAGTGCTGCTCGGGATCGCCTTTGCCGGTGAAACCATTGGCGCCGAAGAATGCGTGGCGATGGCGGTGATCATCGGCGCGGTGGTGCTGATCGGCCTGCCGCAGTGGCGCAAGGCGCCCGAGCAGCCGGCGCCGCTGAAGGGCGAAATGTGCAAATAGGCCCGCGTCTGTGGGGCTGCGGGTGCGGCCCTATCGCGACACGAGGGTACTGGCGCAGGTAAACTGCCGCCTTCGCTGAACCCCCTGACGGTATTGCCATGAATTTCGCCAAACTCGGCCTGATCGAACCTTTGCTGCGCACCCTGCAGCAGCTGGACTACACCACCCCAACCCCGGTCCAGGCCCAGGCCATCCCCGCCGTACTGGCCGGTCGCGACCTGATGGCCGCGGCCCAGACCGGCACCGGCAAGACTGCAGGCTTTGCCTTGCCAGTGTTGCAGCGCCTGGCGTTGGAAGGTGAGAAGGTCGCCAGCAACTCGATCCGCGCCCTGGTGCTGGTGCCGACCCGCGAGCTGGCCGAGCAGGTCCATGCCAATATCCAGGAATACGCCGAGAACCTGCCGGTTTCCAGTTATGCGGTCTACGGCGGGGTGAGCATCAACCCGCAGATGATGCGCCTGCGCCGGGGTGTCGATTTGCTGGTGGCCACCCCCGGTCGCTTGCTCGACCTGTTCCGCCAGAACGCGGTGAAGTTCGGCCAGGTGCAGACCCTGGTGCTCGACGAAGCCGACCGCATGCTCGACCTGGGCTTTGCCGAGGAGTTGCAGTCGGTGTACGCCGCGCTGCCGCGCAAGCGCCAGACCCTGTTGTTCTCCGCCACCTTCTCCGATCAGATCCGCATGCTCGCGGGCCTGGCCCTGAATGATCCGCTGAGCATCGAAGTCAGCCCCCGCAATGCCACCGCCAGCACGGTCAAGCAGTGGCTGGTGCCGGTCGACAAGAAGCGCAAGGCCGACCTGTTCTGCTACTTGCTGCGCAAGCAGCGCTGGAGCCAGGTGCTGGTGTTTGCCAAGACCCGTAATGGGGTCGATCAGTTGGTCGAGCGCTTGCTGGGCGAGGGGGTGAATGCCGATGGCATCCATGGTGATCGCCCGCAAGCGACTCGCCAGCGCGCGCTGGACAGCTTCAAGGCACGCGAGATCCAGGTGCTGGTGGCCACTGATGTCGCTGCACGCGGGCTGGATATCGACGATCTGCCGCTGGTGGTCAACCTCGACCTGCCGATCGTCGCCGAAGATTATGTGCACCGCATCGGCCGTACCGGCCGGGCGGGCAACAAGGGCGAGGCGATCTCGCTGGTGTGTGCCGATGAAGTGCAGATGCTCTCGGCGATCGAGACCCTGATTCGCCAGACCCTGCCGCGCCATGAAGAGCCAGACTTCATCCCAGATCACCGGGTGCCGATGACCGATGCCAGCGGGCAGGTGATCAAGAAGCCGAAAAAGCCCAAGAAGCCCAAGGAAAACAGCGCCAAACGCGGTTTGGGCAAGTGGATGGACAGTACCGAGTCGGGGACTTCGGCGCCGACCGTCAAGGCGGTGCGCAAGGTGCCGAGCTTCAATGGTGGGCCGCGTAAGCGTAAGCCTTGAGATCCGGCCCATCGCAGGCTCCCTCAGCGCCTACAGAGGGTGGTGAAGCAGCAGTGTGTCAGTGCAGGACCCTTCGCGGGCAAGCCCGCTCCCACAGGGGCTTGTGCTGGTAGGGCGGGTTTAGTTGTGTCAGTGCCAGCCAGCAACGGCAGGTGCTGACACAACCGGGAAGTGGCTCCACCCGAAGCCGGTGCTGACACAACAAAACAGTTGATACACCAGCAATCCCTGTGGGAGCGGGCTTGCCCGCGAAGAGGCCGATCCTGGCACCCTCGGGGCAGGGCCTTGCTTCTAGGCTTGCTTAAGCCAATCCGCTGCCGCCCGCCCTGCGCGCAGGCCGCTGGCAAAACATGCAGTCAGCAGATAACCGCCGGTCGGCGCCTCCCAGTCGAGCATCTCGCCTGCACAGAACACCCCTGGCAACTGGCGCAGCATCAAGCCCTCATCCACCCCTTCAAAGCGCACCCCACCGGCACTGCTGATCGCCTCATCCAGTGGCCGCGCGCGCAGCAGTTCGATCGGCAACGCCTTGATCGCCGCGGCCAGTGCCTGCGGATCGGCGAAGGTCGCCTGATCGGTCAGCTCACGCAGCAGCGCCGCCTTGACCCCGTCGATCCCCAGCTGGCTGTGCAGATGCTTGGCCATCGAGCGTGAGCCGCGAGGCTTGGCCAGGGCCTGGGCGATTTTGTCCACAGGCCGGTCAGGTAGCAGATCCAGCAGCAGCGTAGCTTTGCCCGCGCGATTGATCGCTTCACGGACCTGCGCCGACCAGGCATACACCAAGCTGCCTTCCACGCCTTGCGCAGTGAGGATGAACTCACCCTTGCGCGCAGCACTGCCGGGAACGCTCAGGGCAATGTTCTTCAACGGTGCGCCGGCGAACTTGTTGACCAGCAGTTCGCTCCAGCCCGCAACTTCAAAACCGCAGTTGCTCGCTTGCAGCGGTGAGATATCCACAGCCCGTTCGGCCAGCAATGGCACCCAGGCGCCATCGGAACCCAGGCGTGCCCAACTGCCACCACCCAGCGCCAGTACTAGTGCATCGGCGCGCAGGTTCAACTCACCCTGTGGATAAGCGATCCGCAGCGATCCATCATCGTTCCAGCCCAGCCAGCGGTGGCGCGTGTGGATAACTACCCCGCTGTCGCGCAGGCGCTTGAGCCAGGCGCGCAGCAGCGGCGCGGCTTTCATGTCGCAAGGGAATACCCGCCCTGACGTGCCAACGAAGGTTTCGATGCCCAGCCCGTGGATCCACTGGCGTAGCGCCTGGCCATCGAAGTCGCGCAGCAGCCCATCGATCTCGCCGCTGCGCTCGGCGTAACGCGAGACGAAGGCCGGGTACTGCTCGGAATGGGTGATGTTCATGCCGCCGACCCCGGCCAGCAGGAACTTGCGCCCCACCGAAGGCATGGCATCGAACACCTGCACCGTCATACCGGCCGCAGCCAGCGCCTCGGCGGCCATCAGCCCGGCAGGGCCGCCACCGATCACGGCGACAAGGGGAGGGGAAGCGGGGCGTAGTTCAGGCATGGAGGGCGGCAGGCTGTGGAAAAGAGCTGGCATTCTACCCCAGCGCACCCCGTCGAAGCACTGTGCAAAAAATGACCAGTCCTTTGTAGCTCAGGCAGTTAGCGGTCTGTAGCCGCTTTCACTCAGGTTATCCACAAGCGGTTCCACAGTCATTGTGAACAACTGATGACCTTTGCCGCGCTGTGATGAAGGATACCGTGGCGTTTGGCTAAGGCTGCGCGGTCCTTGCTGTAGCCGCCGCCGATGACGCCGACTACCGGAATGTCGCGGCCCAGGCAGTGGCGCAGCACGCTTTCATCGCGAGCGGCCAGGCCTTCATCGGTCAATTGCAGGTAACCGAGGGCGTCGTCCTTGTGTACATCGACACCGGCGTCGTACAGCACCAGGTCAGGCTGGTACAGCGCCAGCAGGTAGTTCAGTGCATCATCCACCACCTTGAGGTACGCCGCATCGCCCATGCCTCGCGGCAGGGGGATGTCCCAATCGCTGTGGGCCTTGCGCGCCGGGAAGTTCTGCTCGCAGTGCAGCGACACAGTGATAGCTTCAGGGGTGTCATGCAGGATCCGCGCGGTGCCATCGCCCTGGTGCACGTCACAGTCGAAAATCAGCACCCGATGCACCCGCCCGGCTTCGAGCAGGTAGCGGCTGATCACGGCCAGGTCGTTGAAGATGCAGAAGCCGGCCGGGTGGTCGTAGTGAGCATGATGCGTGCCGCCAGCGAGGTGGCAGGCGATGCCGTCACGCAGGGCCATTTCGGCGGTCAGTAGCGAGCCGCCCACGGCGCGCACGGTGCGCCGGGCCAAGGCTTCGCTCCAGGGCAGGCCGAGGCGGCGCTGGTCTTCGCGCGACAAGTCGCCGCTCAGGTAACGCTCGATGTAGTCGCGGTCGTGGGCCAGGGCGAGGATGTCGTTGGGGCAGAGCTCGGGGCGCAGCAAGGCCTGGTCCGTGGTCAGGCCAGTGTCGACCAGGTGGTCGCGCAGCAAGCGGAACTTGTCCATCGGAAAGCGATGCTCGGCGGGAAACTCCGGGCTGTAGTCATCGTGGTAGATCAGCGGCAACGGCATGGTCGGTTCGCGGTAAGGTTCAGTGCTGATAGTGCCAGTTGGGTTGTTTATGCGCTATTGCTGGGGCCGCAAAACGGACCCAATTTCGCCTAATCTAAAGCGTGCAGGACAAACACCCGGAGCTCACTCGATGACGCCAATTCTTCACCTGGAAAGCGCCCGCCTGACATTGCGCCAATGGCACGATGACGACCTGCGCGAGTTCGCTGCGATGTGCGCCGACCCGCAGGTGATGCGTTACTTCCCGGCGCCGCTGACGCGCCTGGAAGCGGCCGCGCTGATCGGGCGGATTCGCGGGCATTTCAATGAATACGGCTTTGGCCTGTGGGCGCTGGAGCGCAAGGACAGCGGCGCCTTCATCGGCATGACCGGCTTGCTCCACGTCAATTTCGACGCCCCGTTCGGCCCAGCCGTAGAGATCGGCTGGCGCCTGGCACGGCGTCACTGGGGGCTGGGCTTTGCCAGCGAGGCGGCGTGGACCTGCCTGCGTTGTGCTTTCGCCCAATTGCGCCTGGATGAGGTGGTGTCGTTCACTAGCCAGAGCAACCTGCCATCGCAGAAAGTCATGCAGGCGATCGGCATGCTGCACGACCCGGATGGCAGCTTCGAACACCCCCGCCTGCCGCCCGGCCACCCCTTGCGCCCCCACGTGCTGTACCGGATCAACCGCGCGCATTGGCAACAAACCCTGCGCGGCTGAATGGCTGGGCATGCGCGGTACTGATGACAAACCCTGTATCATTCTTCGTCTTAAAAGTGCTGTAGCGCCGTGATGCCTTGCTAGGAGAAAACCCCCATGAGCCATGTGTTGGACGACCTGGTCGACCTGCTGAGCCTCGAAGCGATCGAGGAGAACCTGTTCCGCGGACGCAGCCAGGACTTGGGCTTTCGCCAGTTGTATGGCGGCCAGGTGCTCGGCCAATCGCTGTCGGCGGCTAGCCAGACGGTCGAAGACGCCCGTCATGTGCATTCGCTGCATGGCTACTTCCTGCGCCCAGGCGATGCCAGCCTGCCGGTGGTCTACTCGGTTGACCGGGTACGTGACGGCGGCAGCTTCAGCACCCGCCGGGTCACCGCGATCCAGAAAGGCCACACCATTTTCACCTGCAGCGCCTCGTTCCAGTACGACGAGGAAAGCTTCGAGCACCAGGCGCAGATGCCTGATGTAGTCGGGCCGGAGAACCTGCCCAGCGAAGTCGAGCTGGCCAGCGCCATGGCCGATCACCTGCCTGAGCGCATCCGCGATAAAGTGCTGTGCGCCAAGCCAATCGAGATTCGCCCGGTGACCGAGCGCGATCCGTTCAACCCCAAGCCGGGCGATCCGGTGAAGTACGCCTGGTTCCGCGCCGACGGCAACCTGCCGGACATCCCGGCGTTGCACAAATACCTGTTGGCCTATGCCTCGGACTTCGGCCTGCTGACCACCTCGTTGCTGCCGCATGGCAAGTCGGTGTGGCAGAAGGACATGCAGATCGCCAGCCTCGATCATTCGCTGTGGTTCCACCGCAACCTGCGTGCCGACGACTGGCTGCTGTACGCCACCGACAGCCCCTGGGCCGGTAATGCTCGTGGCTTCTGCCGCGGTAGCATCTACAACCGCGCCGGCCAGCTGGTGGCCTCGTCGACCCAGGAAGGCTTGATCCGCCATCGCAAGGACTGGGCATGAGCCTGAGTGACGTGCGCAACTGGGTGTTCGACATGGACGGCACCCTCACCGTCGCGGTGCATGATTTCGCCGCGATTCGCCAGGCGCTGGGCATCCCGCCCGAGGACGATATCCTCACCCACCTGGCGGCGTTGCCGGCCGCTGAAGCGGCAGCCAAGCATGCCTGGTTGCTGGAGCACGAGCGCGACCTGGCGATGGCCTCGACCGCCGCCAGTGGTGCGGTCGAGCTGGTGCGTGAGCTGGCCGGGCGTGGTTGTCGGCTGGGGATTCTCACCCGTAATGCGCGGGAGCTGGCGCATGTCACGCTGGAGGCGATTGGCCTGGCCGATTGCTTTGCCGTCGAGCACATCCTGGGGCGTGACGAAGCGCAGCCCAAGCCCAGCCCTGATGGCTTGTTGAAGATTGCCCAGGCCTGGGAGGTGGCGCCGAGCGAGCTGGTGATGGTTGGCGATTACCGGTTTGATCTCGACTGCGGCCGGGCTGCCGGGGCGCGTACAGTGTTGGTGAACTTGCCGGATAACCCTTGGCCTGAGCTGGTGGACTGGCATGCGGCGGATTGCCGGGCATTGCGCGCCATGTTGGGTTGAGCGCACCGGCCTCATCGCGGGGCAAGCCCGCTCCCACGCAAACCGCGCCCTAAGCACGCCTCTGTAAAACACGAACTTGCGTGGGAGCGGGCTTGCCCCGCGATGACGGCGGCCCATGCAACGCCAGCTCTCATCTAAGCTGCATTGCACTTCTTGCCCACCATTAAAGGAATCCAGCCATGTCCAGCAAGGCCATCTACGTTCAACCCGGCGGCGGTTACGACAAGGTCCAGGTCGGCACCCGCGAGGCTGCCGCGCCACAGGCGGGTGAGATCACCGTGCGCCTGCACGCCAGCTCGCTCAACTACCACGACTTCGCCGTGGTCAGCGGTATGTGGGGGCCGAGTGAGCGGCGTATTCCCATGGCCGATGGTGCTGGCGAGGTAATCGCGGTTGGCGCTGGGGTCAGCGAATTCAAAGTCGGCGATGCCGTGGTCAGTACCTTCTTCCCCGATTGGCTGGACGGTCAGGCCCAGGTCGAAGGCTTTGCCAGCGTGCCCGGCGATGGCATCGACGGCTATGCCCGCGAGCAGGTAACCGCCCGCGCCACTTCATTCACCCTGGCGCCCAAAGGCTACAGCCACGCCGAGGCCGCGACCCTGACCACTGCAGGCCTCACCGCCTGGCGTGCGCTAATGGCCGATGATCGTTTGAAACCTGGCGACAGCGTGCTGGTGCAAGGCACTGGCGGGGTGTCCATCTTCGCCCTGCAATTCGCCAAACTGGCGGGCGCTACCGTGATCGCGACCTCGTCCAGTGACGCCAAGCTCGAACGGCTGAAGTCGTTGGGCGCCGATCACTTGATCAACTACCGCAGCACCCCGGCGTGGGGCGAGAAAGTTCGTGAGCTGACCGATAACCGCGGGGTTGATCATGTCATCGAGGTGGGCGGCCCGGCGACCCTTGAGCAGTCGATGATCGCTGCGCGTATTGGTGGGCATGTTTCGTTGATCGGGATTCTGACCGGCGTGGCTGGGCAGTTGCCGCTGGTGCAGGCGTTGGTCCGGCAGATTCGTCTGCAAGGCGTGCTGGTGGGCAGCCGCGCCCAGCAGCAGGCCATGGTGCGGGCGATCGATGCCAATGGCTTGCGGCCGGTGGTGGACAAGCATTTCGAGCTGGAGCAGATCGTCGAGGCGTTCCAGTACCAGGAGAGCAACAAGCATTTCGGCAAGATCTGCCTGACCTTCTGAGTCCATGGTTTTTGGGGGCTGCGAAGCAGACCCCAAAGCCAATTTCAAAGATGTAATGGATTGTGTTGGAAAGCCCCCCGAGCAATACATTTGCGCACACCGGAGAGGCAGACCTGCTCGCTAAAATGCCGCGCTTCGATTCCCCGCAAGAGGATTCCCTCCGATGCGCCGCGCGCTCCATGCCTTGCTGTTACTTGCCATCTGCCTGGGCTTCGCCCACCCCGCCAGCGCCATTGAAGTCACCGACGTACTCGGTCGCAAGGTGTCGATGGACCACGCGCCGCAGCGCATCGTCCTCGGTGAGGGGCGGCTGTTTTTCGCCCTGGCGCTGCTCGACCGTGACAATCCGTTCCAGCGGGTAGTCGGTTGGCAGAACGACATGCGCCTGCTTGACCCGCACACCTACCAGGTCTACGCCGAGCAGTACCCACAAATCGCCAAGCTGCCGCTGATTGGCCAAGCCTCGGAGCAGAGTGTCAGCGCCGAACAGATCCTGGCCCTCAAGCCCGACCTGGCAATATTCAGCATCGCTGGCGAAGGCCCGACGCAGCACAGTCCAGTGGCCGACCTGCTGGCCCAGGCGGGCGTGCCGGTGTTGTTCATCGACTTTCGCGTCCAGCCAATTCGCAACACCCGCGTCAGCCTGCAAGCGCTCGGCCAACTGCTGGGCCGTGAGCAGCAGGCGCAGGACTACCTGAAGCTGTATGACTGCCACCTGGCGCGGGTCACCGAGCGGGTTGTCGGGCTCAAGGAGAGCGAGCGGCCCAAAGTCTTCCTTGAGCTGCTGGCAGGGGTCTGGCAGGCCCCTGGGCACACTACCGGCAAGAGCGGCCTGGGCAGCCTGGTGCAGGCGGCGGGCGGGCATAACATTGGCGCCGACGTGGTGCCCGGGGCGCTCGGTGATGTCAGCGTCGAGTATGTGTTGCAGGCCGACCCGGATGTCTATATCGCTACCGGCAATCGCGCACCAGGGGTGTTGCTGGGTGCAGGCGTTTCAGCCGACACCGCCCGGCAAAGCCTGTCGCGTATCACCGCCCGGCCAGAGTTCGCGCCATTGCGGCCAATCCAGGCAGGCCAAGCTCACGCCCTGTGGCATGACTTCTACAACTCGCCGTTCAACATCCTGGCGCTCGAAGCCATGGCGCGCTGGATTCATCCCGAGCGCTTCGCCGATGTCGACCCGCAGGCAACCATGGATGACATCAACCAGCTGTTGCGGGTAGGCCTTGCCGGCCATTACTGGATCGACGCTAAGTGACCGCGCTGGTGCAAGACGGCGCGACGCTGGCGGCCTGGCGCTACCGTCGACTGCTGTGGCGCCGGGCCGGGCTGGTGGCCGGGCTGGCGCTGTTGCTGCTGCTGGCGCTAGTGGGCGATCTGGCCAGCGGCTCGTCGGGGATGGGCCTGGGGCGCCTGCTGCAAGGGGTGTTCGAGCCACACAGCCTGAGCGCCACCGAGCAGGTGATCATCTGGAATGTGCGCTTGCCCTACGCCCTGATGGCGGTGCTGGTTGGTTCGGCGCTGGCCCTGGCTGGGGCCGAGATGCAGGCGATCCTCGATAACCCGTTGGCCAGCCCGTTCACCCTGGGCGTGTCCTCGTCAGCGGCGCTCGGCGCCTCGTTGGCCATTGCCTACCCTGTGAGTGTTGCCTGGCTGCAGCCGAGCGTGCAGGTGCCGCTGATGGCGTTCGTCTTCGCCTGCTTTTCGGTGCTGCTGTTGCAGGCCATGGCGCGCTTGCGTGGGGCGGGGGTTGAGAGCCTGGTGTTGTTCGGCATCGCCCTGGTGTTCAGCTGCAACGCGCTGGTGTCGCTGTTGCAGCTTCTGGCCAGTGAAGACGTGTTGCAGCAACTGGTGTTCTGGACCTTGGGTAGCCTGGCCCGGGCCACGTGGCACAAGCTGGCGATTCTTGCAGCGGTGCTGGCGCTGGTGCTGCCGTTCTCGTTGCGCGCGGCGTCGGCCATGACCCTGTTGCGCATGGGCGAGGAGCGCGCTCGCAGTTTTGGCGTCGATACCCGGCGTTTGCGGATTGCGTCGTTGCTGCGCATCAGTCTGCTCTCGGCAACTGCCGTGGCGTTCGTTGGTACCATCGGTTTCATTGGCCTGGTCGGTCCGCACATTGCCCGCCTGTTGGTGGGCGAGGACCAGCGTTTTCTGCTGCCGGCCAGTGCGTTGGTCGGGGCGCTGCTGCTGTCGCTGTCATCGATTGCCAGCAAGCTGATTTTGCCGGGGCTGATCGTGCCCGTCGGGATCGTCACGGCCTTGGTCGGTGTGCCGGTGTTCGTCGCCTTGGTGTTTAGCCGGGGGAGGCGTCTATGAGCCTGCTGATCAACGATCTATCGGTGGCCTACGGGGCGCGCACGATTATTCACAACGTGAGCTTGCCGGCCTTGCCGGCCGGCAGTCTGGTGGCGCTGGTCGGCCCCAATGGTGCCGGCAAATCGACCTTGCTGCGGGCGATTGCCGGGCTTGAACGGATGCAAGGGGAGATCAGCCTTGCCGGTGAAGACGTCAGCCGACTGGGCTTTGCCGAACGCTCGCGGCGCTTGGCCTACATGCCGCAGCAACTGCCGCCGGGGCTGGCGCTGGGGGTGTTGGAAAGTATCGTCGCGGCGTTGCGGGTGAGTGGCGTCGACAACCTGTTGGCACTGGCCTATGAGGCGCTGGCCAGTCTGGGTATCGAGCATTTGGCCGAGCAGCCGCTCAATAGCCTTTCTGGAGGGCAGCGCCAGTTGGTGGCGTTGGCGCAATTACTGGCGCGCAATCCGCAGGTGTTGTTGCTGGATGAACCGACCAGTGCGCTGGATTTGCACTACCAGCTGCGGGTGATGGATACGGTGCGGGAGCGGGTGGTCGCGCATCGTTTGCTGGCGGTGGCGGTGTTGCACGATATCAACCTGGCGGCCAGCTACGCCGACTGGCTGGTGGTGCTGCACCAGGGCAGGGTGGTGGCCTGTGGTACGCCGGAGCAGGTGCTGGAGCCGGGAATGCTGGCTGAGGTGTATGGCGTCCAGGCTCGGGTGGAGCGATGCTCGCAGGATCGTTTGCAGGTGTTGGTGGATCGTGCGTTGGTTTGAATATGGGTCGGGGCAGTGGCGGCCTCTTCGCGGCGGTTCGGCGCCCCGACAAGCCCGCTCCCACAGGTATTGTGTGGACATGAAGATTGTTGAGTGTCAGTGGGGGATTGTTTGAGAGGCCGGTGCATACAGCACACCGGCAGCAGTCACTCCGGCAACAACCGATCCCGGCTATTGGACAGGTGCAGACAGATCGCCGCCCGCGCCGCATCCGGGTCCTGGCGGCGGATGGCGTTGAGGATCGCTTCATGTTCGAGGTTGGCCAGGTACGCATGCCGGGCCAGCTTGGACCCTGAGCGTTCATCCGCGGCCAGCTGGTTACGCGGAATCAGCCCACTGCCCAGCTGCGCCATCATCTGGGTGAAATACACATTGCCAGTGGCCTCGGCGATCAGCAGGTGAAAGCGCCGATCAGGTTCGATGCAACTATCCCCGGCTGCCGCCAGGTCCTGATGATCGTCCAGCGCCTGGCGCATGCGCTGCAACTGCTGCTCGCTTCGGCGCAACGCCGCAAGCGCCGCAGCCTGGCCCTCCAGGCCGATGCGCAGTTCAAGCAGGTCGCGCACGCTGGCCGCATTCTCGGCGCCCACGCGCAGGCCCGACTGGGCCTGGCGTTCAATCACGAAAGTACCAATCCCGTGGCGCGGCTCGACCAACCCTGATGCCTGCAATTTCGACAGTGCCTCGCGCACCACGGTGCGGCTGACGGCATGCTCGCGCACCAGGCTGTTTTCCGAGGGCAGTTTGTCGCCAGGTTTGAAGGTGCCCAGGAGAATCTGCTGGGTCAGGCTGGAGACCAGGTCATGGGCGCGGCTGTGACCGCGTTTACGCAAGGTTTCGAGGTTGTCGGCTGAGGTCATGGCGCTGCTCGCGAAGGTGATCGTACAAGTGCGGCGTGATTAGGGCGAGATTAGCACCCTGGCTTGTATGACAAGTAAGTTTTTCAGATTTTTTCTACGCGCTTATCCCTGAAGTGTCGCCCCCTGATTTTTTGAATATCTTGCTATTTCGACGATTTTTCCAGTTTTAACAGCTTGTATTTTGTTATTTGACGACAGGTTGCGTTCTTGTCGTACAACTGCGCAGGGCATATTCTCTTGCCACTGGCATGTCAGACAACCAGGCGGACTGCCTCCCGCCGCGACATCCATCGACCCGCACAAAAACAATTAGTGGGAGATTCCACAGTGAACGACACCCTCGATCCGTCCGCCCGGCGCGACGATGTGTTGGCAAGCGCAGTGGCCAAGGTCAAACGCCATGTCCTGCCGCTGTTCGTCATCATGTTCATCGTCAACTACCTGGATCGCGTCAACATCGGCTTCGTCCGCCCGCACCTGGAGAGCGACCTTGGCATCAGCGCCGCCGCCTATGGTTTCGGTGCTGGCCTGTTCTTCATCGGCTACGCGCTGTTCGAAGTCCCCTCGAACATGCTCCTGCAACGTGTCGGCGCACGTGTGTGGCTGACCCGCATCATGTTCACCTGGGGGCTGGTGGCCACGGCCATGGCCTTCGTCCAGACCGAGACCCAGTTCTATGTGCTGCGCTTTTTGCTCGGCGTGGCTGAGGCAGGGTTTTTCCCGGGGGTGATCTACTACTTCACGCGCTGGCTGCCGGCCGCCGAACGGGGCAAGGCAATCGCCATCTTCCTCAGTGGCTCGGCGGTCGCCTCGCTGATTTCCGGCCCGCTGGCTGGGGCGTTGATGCAGATCCAGGGCCTGGGCATGCACGGCTGGCAGTGGATGCTGTTCATCGAAGGCATGGCCTCGGTGTGCCTGTGCTTCTTCGTCTGGTTCTGGCTCGACTCCAAGCCGCACGATGCCAAATGGCTGAGCCGTGCCGAGCAGGATGCGCTGGTTGAGGTCATCGACCGCGAGCAGCGTGAGCGCGAAGCGGTCGGGGTCGTCAAGACTTCCTCCTGGAGCCTGCTCAAGGACCGCCAGATCCTGCTGTTCTGCGGCATCTACTTCTGCATCCAGCTGACCATCTATGCCGCGACCTTCTGGCTGCCGAGCATCATCAAGCGCATGGGCGATCTGTCTGATCTGCAGGTCGGCTTCTTCAACTCGATCCCGTGGCTGATCTCGATCATCGCCATGTATGCCTTCGCCGCCGGTTCTGCGCGCTGGAAGTTCCAGCAGGCCTGGGTCGCTGGCGCATTGGTCATCGCCGCCATCGGCATGTTCATGTCCACCACCGGTGGGCCGGTGTTCGCCTTTGTCGCGGTGTGTTTCGCCGCCATCGGTTTCAAGTCGGCCTCGGCGTTGTTCTGGCCAATCCCCCAGGGCTACCTCGACGCCCGCATCGCTGCGGCGGTGATCGCCTTGATCAACTCGGTGGGCAACCTCGGCGGCTTTGTCGCGCCCACCACCTTCGGCTTGCTCGAACAGCACACCGGTTCCATCCAGGGCGGGCTGTATGGCCTGGCCGTGACCTCGGTGCTGGCGGCGATCGTGGTGTTCTTCGTCCGCACCGGCCCCAAAGACAGCGCCTCCAATGACCTCAAGCCGCAGTCGGCGTTGAGCCAGACTCACTGAACCTGCAGGACAACCCAGATGAATATGCACAGCACCCAAGACTCCTTCAGCGCCAGCCAGGTGCAGACCGGCACGCCGGTGGTGACCGAGCTGCGCGTGATCCCGGTGGCCGGGCACGACAGCATGCTGCTCAACCTCAGCGGCGCGCACGGGCCGTTCTTCACCCGCAACATCGTTGTGCTGCGCGACAGCGCCGGCAACACCGGCCTGGGCGAAGTACCCGGTGGCGAGACCATTCGCCAGACCCTCGAAGATGCCCGCAGCCTGGTGATGGGCCAGCCGCTCGGGCATTACCAGCGCGTGCTCAACGCCATGCGCCAGACCTTTGCCGGGCGTGATGCCGCCGGCCGCGGCCTGCAAACCTTCGACCTGCGCATTACCGTTCATGCCGTCACGGCCATCGAATCGGCGCTGCTCGATCTGCTCGGCCAGCACCTGGGCGTGCCGATGGCGGCGTTGCTCGGCGAAGGCCAGCAGCGTGAAGCGGTGAAGATGCTTGGCTATCTGTTCTACATCGGCGACCGCCAGCAGACCGACCTGGCCTACCGCAACGAAGCCGAGGCCGACGATGACTGGTTGCGCCTGCGCCACGAAAAGGCGCTGACCCCGGAAGCGGTGGTGCGCTTGGCCGAGGCCGCCAAGGCGCGCTATGGCTTCAGCGACTTCAAGCTCAAGGGTGGCGTGCTGCGCGGTGAAGAAGAAATCGAAGCGGTCACCGCCTTGGCCGAGCGCTTCCCTGAAGCGCGCATCACCCTCGATCCGAATGGCGCCTGGTCACTGAAGGAGGCGATCGCCTTGTGCCGTGACCAACACCAGGTACTGGCCTACGCCGAGGACCCCTGTGGGGCGGAAAACGGCTACTCGGGCCGTGAGGTGATGGCCGAGTTCCGCCGCGCCACCGGCTTGCCCACCGCCACCAACATGATCGCCACCGATTGGCGGCAGATGGGCCATGCGATCCAGTTGCAATCGGTGGACATCCCCCTGGCCGACCCGCACTTCTGGACCTTGCAAGGCTCGGTGCGGGTCGCGCAGATGTGCCATGACTGGGGCCTGACCTGGGGCTCGCATTCGAACAACCACTTCGATATTTCCCTGGCCATGTTCACCCAGGTCGCGGCGGCGGCGCCGGGTGAGATTACCGCGATCGACACCCATTGGATCTGGCAGGACGGCCAGCGCCTGACCCGCGAGCCGCTGCGCATCGTCGACGGCCATGTGCGTGTGCCGCAGCGGCCGGGGCTGGGGGTGGAGCTGGATGAAGACCAACTGGCCAAGGCCCATGAGTGCTATCGCAACATGGGGCTGGGCGCGCGCGACGACAGCGTGGCGATGCAGTTCTTGATTCCGGGCTGGAGCTTCGATAACAAGCGGCCTTGCCTGGTGCGCTGAAGCTATTGAACATGGCCTCTTCACCCGCGAAGAGGCCATGTTTGACTCACCACAGAACGCGGGTCTCACGCCACCACCTGTGGGAGCGGGCTTGCCCGCGAACAGGCCAGTGAGCCACTACACAATAGCGCTCAAGCAAAAAAACGCCGGGCCACCTCGACAAACTCCGCCAACACCGGATTGGGGTTATCACTGCAATACGCCAAGAACATCTCCGCCTCCTGCTCAGTCTGCACCAGCGGCCTGAACACCACCTGCTCCATATGCAGTGCCTGCGCCGACGCGGGCACCACCGCGATCCCCAGCCCGACATTGACCAGACCAATGATCGAGTGCGTCTGCCCCAACTGGTGAATGTACTGCGGCTGCACCTGATGGCGGGCGAACAGGTTGGCGATGCGGTCATGGAAATAACGCCCCTCGCTCTCGCTGTACATGATGAACGGCTGCTGATCGAAGTCGTGCGGGCCGAGCTCGGCCTTGGCTGCCAGCGGATGGCCAGCGGGTAGCGCTGCGACGAACGGCTCACGGTGAATCAGCACGTATTCGACCCGGGCGCTGGGCATCACCTGGCGCACGAAACCGACATCGATCATGCCCGTCTCCAGCGCATGCACCTGGCCGAGCGAGACCCGTTCGCTCAACTCCAGGTCGATGCCGGGCAACACTTCGGCGGCATGCACCAACAGCTGCGGAATCAAGCTGTACGCGCCGACTGCGGTAAAGCCCAAGGTCAGCCGCCCGGCTTCGCCGTGGGCGATACGCCGGGCCGACTGACTGGCCGATTCGGCGATTTGCAGAATGCGCCGGGCATCCTCCAGAAAGTTCTGCCCCGCTGGGGTCAGCCGCGCCTGACGATTGGTGCGCTCCAACAGCAACACGCCCAACGAATGCTCGAGTAGCTGAATCTGCCGACTCAGTGGTGGCTGGGTCATGTGCAGACGAACGGCCGCGCGGCCGAAATGCAGCTCTTCGGCAACCGCCACGAAGCAGCGCAGTTGGTGCAATTCCATCATTCAATTTCCGTATTATTCGATCCACTATCTATATTAGACCTGTATCGATCGCGGTCCTAGCATCGGAGTCATTCACCTCCACTGCCGGACGCCAACGATGCCTCACGACAATCGCGCAACCATCGACCTGCTGCTGACCCAACCCGTCCCCGACGCCATCGACGACGTGCTGATGCGCGAGTACCGCGTGCATCGGCTGTATCAGCATGCGCATCCCCAGCGCCTGCTCGATGAAGTCGGTGGGCGGATTCGTGGTGTGGTCACCGGCGGCGCCAAGGGCCTACCCAACGCACTGATGGATCAGTTGCCAGCGCTGGAGATCATCGCCATCAGTGGCATTGGCACCGATGCGGTGGACCTGGCCCGCGCCGCCGAGCGCAACATTCATGTCACCACCACCCCAGGCGTGCTGACCGATGACGTGGCCGACATGGCGATCGGCTTGATCATCGCCACCCTGCGTCGTCTCGGCGAGGGCGAGCGATTGGTCCGCGATGGGCTGTGGGGCACGGTCAACCTGGCGCTGGCGCGCAAGGTCAGCGGGATCGACCTGGGCATCGTCGGCTTGGGCCGGGTAGGGCAGGCGATTGCTCGGCGTGCGGCGGCCTTCGACATGCGCATCGCTTACTGCGACCGGCAAGAGAAGCCCGAATCCGGCTACCGCTACGTCAGCGATCTGCGCGAGCTGGCGCGCTCGGTGGACGTTCTGGTGCTGGCCGCCTCGGCCGACGACGGCAAGGCCATCGTCACCCGTGAAGTGCTCGAAGCGCTGGGGCCGCAGGGTTACTTGATCAACGTCGCCCGCGGCAAGCTGGTGGACGAGCAGGCCCTGGTCGAGGCCCTGCGCGAGCAGCGCATTGCTGGCGCCGGTCTGGATGTGTTCGTCGACGAACCGAACGTGCCGCCAGCCTTGCGTGATCTGGCCCAGGTCAGCCTGCAGCCGCATCGCGCCAGCGCCACGCTGCAGACCCGGCAGGAGATGGGCCAGATAGTGCTCGACAACCTGGCCGCGTGTTTCCGTGGCGAGTTACCGCCGCAGCGAGTCACCCGTACCTGAGGCCGCCGCAGACACCCCACAGCCTCCGGGCCGTTCACCTCCCGACAAGAACAATCGCTTCCGCCGAGAAGCAAGAGGTCATCATGAACAGCAAATCCGCCGCAGCCCCGCTGGTGCAGGCCAGCGTAGGCCGTCATCGCTTCCTGGTCCTGGCGCTGATCTTCGTCATCACCGTGATCAACTACGCCGACCGCGCCACCCTGTCGATCACCGGTACCGAGGTGCTCAAGGACCTCGGCCTGGACCCGGTCATGCTCGGCATGATCTTTTCAGCCTTCGCCTGGGCCTACGCCCTCGGCCAAGTGCCCGGCGGTTGGCTGCTCGACCGCTTCGGCGCACGGCGGGTGTACGGCATCAGCCTGATCCTCTGGTCGCTGTTCACCCTCATGCAAGGCACGGTCGGCTGGATGGGCCTGGCCGGTGCTTCGGCGGCGGTGGCGTTGTTCTCCATGCGCTTCATGCTCGGCCTGGTCGAGTCGCCGGCGTTTCCGGCCAACTCGCGGATCGTCAGCTGCTGGTTCCCGACCCGTGAGCGCGGCACCGCTTCGGCCTTGTTCAACTCGGCGCAGTACATGGCCGTGGTGGTGTTCGCGCCGCTGATGGCCTGGATGACTCACGCCCTTAGCTGGGAGCAGGTGTTCATCTGGATGGGGGTATTGGGGCTGCTGCTGAGTGTGGTCTGGTTCCGCCTCTACCATGAACCGCACAGCGCGCCAGGGTTGAGCCGCGAAGAGCTGGAGTACATGCGCGAGGGCGGCGCGTTGGTCGACCTGGAGCGCGAGCGCAAGACCGCCAAGAGCAAACCGACCCGCGCCGAGGTGCTGCAGCTGTTCACCAGTCGCAACCTGTGGGCGGTGTACCTGGGCCAGTACTGCATCACCGCGCTCACTTACTTTTTCATTACCTGGTTCCCGATCTACCTGATCAAAGGCCGCGGCATGACCATCATGGAAGCCGGCTGGGTTGCCGCGTTGCCTGCGATCTGCGGGTTTACCGGGGGCATTTTGGGTGGGTTCATTTCCGACTGGCTGATCCGCCGTAGCGTACACCCTTCCCGAGCGCGCAAGACCCCGTTCGTGATCGGCATGGCGCTGTCGACCAGCCTGGTGCTGGCCAACTATGTCGATGGCAATGCTGCGGTGATCATGCTGATGACCCTGGCGTTCTTTGGCAAAGGCCTGGCAGCGGTGGGTTGGGCGGTGCTGTCGGACGTGGCGCCGAGCAAGATGGTCGGCTTGTGTGGTGGCGTGTTCAACGGCATCGGCAACATCGCCGGGATCATCACCCCGCTGGTGATTGGCTACGTGGTGGCCAGCACGGGTTCTTTCGATAACGCTCTCTGGTTCGTCGCCGCGCACGGCGTGCTGGGGATCCTCGCTTACCTGTTGCTGGCCCGGCGCTTCGAGCGCACCGGACAGGCGTAGGCAGACGCCTGAGCAACGGGGCCCCGGGAGACCGGGGCTTTTTTATGGGTACGGCAGTCAGATCGGTGGTGGCTTCTTCGCGGGCAAGCCCGCTCCCACAGGGGCTGTAGGGTTTGCAGTGGGTGTGTTGAGTCAAAACTGGCTCAACGCTGGGCTGAAATTTGCGCGAACCCTGTGGGAGCTGGCTTGCCCGCGAAGAGGCCAGTACAAACTCCCCAGCACACCCAGTTGAAAAACAGAACCTCCAAACAGCCCCATGCCGCAAACAGACACGCCATTGGCGACATCTGGCGCGATTGAGCAGCCCCTGTCGTGATCGCGCACCTCTGAGGCGTTCTCGAATAATTTCCACCCGCCCCAGGCGGCTTAAATGGACCCGGAATTCAGCTGGCGCGTTGCTCGATAAAGCGTGTAGAAGGTCAACAACAGAGCGCGAGTTACGTGCCTACCCATTGTTTGCAAAGGAGATTATTTTCGCCTACGCCTGCCCCCTTTTCCTTGTGTCAGCAAAAAGAGAACAAGATCAATGAACACCGTGGGATCTGATGGTAGTAACCTCGCGCAAGGGTTCAAACCACGCCATGTAACGATGTTGTCCATCGCGGGCATTATCGGTGCAGGGCTTTTCGTCGGCTCCGGACATGCCATCGCAGCAGCCGGCCCAGCCACCATAATCTCTTACTTCGTGGCCGGGACCTTGGTCGTCCTGGTCATGCGCATGCTCGGCGAAATGGCCGTGGCCCATCCCGACACCGGTTCGTTCTCCACCTACGCTGACCAGGCCATTGGCCGCTGGGCCGGCTACACCATCGGCTGGCTGTACTGGTGGTTCTGGGTGTTGGTGATTCCCATCGAAGCGCTGGCCGCCGGGCATGTGCTCAACGCCTGGTTCCCCCAGGTCGACAGCTGGATCTTTGCCTTGCTGTCGATCGTCTTGCTGGCCGGGACCAACCTGTTCAGCGTGGCCAAGTACGGCGAGTTCGAATTCTGGTTCGCGATTCTCAAGGTGGCGGCGATCCTCGGCTTCATCAGCCTCGGTTTCGCTGCCCTGATGGGCTGGTTGCCCAACCGCGAAGTCAGTGGCCTGAGCACCCTGGTGGACGAATACGGCGGCTTCGCGCCCAAGGGCTGGTCGGCGGTAATCGGCGCGTTCATCACCGTGATGTTCAGCTTCATCGGTACCGAAGCGGTGACCATTGCCGCCTCCGAATCCAGCGACCCCTCGCGCAACATCGCCAAGGCCACCCGCTCGGTGATCTGGCGGATCAGCACTTTCTACATCCTGTCGATCTTCGTGATCATCTCGGTGGTGCCGTGGAACGATCCACAGCTGGCGGTGGTGGGTTCCTACCAACGCGCGCTGGAGATCATGAACATCCCCAACGCCGCCTTCATGGTCGACTTCGTGGTGCTGGTGGCAGTGGCCAGTTGCATGAACTCATCGATCTACATCGCCTCGCGGATGATGTACTCGCTGGCCAAGCGTGGTGATGCCCCGGCGATGCTGAAAAACACCTCCAAGGTTGGCGTGCCCCGCGCCGCCGTGTTCGGAAGCACGTTGATCGGCGCGGCCATCGCCATCCTCAACTACTTCGCTCCCAAGGGCGTGTTCGAGTTCCTCCTGGCCAGCTCCGGCGCCATCGCCTTGCTGGTGTACATGGTCATCGCCATCTCCCAGCTGCGCATGCGCCGGCGCCTGGAGCGGGAGAACGCCGAGCTCAAGTTCCGCATGTGGCTGTTCCCCTGGCTGACCTGGGCGGTGATCATTTTCATCGCTGGGGCCTTGAGCGTGATGATGTATACCGAAGAGCACCGGGCGGAAGTAACCGCCACCTTGAGCCTGGCGATCTTCATCTCGTTCCTCGGGATCGTGACGACCCGCGGCCACCAGCGAGCAGTGGGCATGCGCTCGGTCGGCTAGAGCGGCGTCGAGACCTAGGAGGGCATCTGGCGACAGATGCCCTTTTTTTGCACCTGCCGTTTCACACTTGGCGTGCGCTGTCGATATAGCGCATCACCGCTGGCGCCTTCTCGAAACGCCGGTGGATCAGGCTCAGCCACGAGCTGGCCTGGCAGTGTTCCACCGGCCGGTAGTTGACCTGCGGCAGGCGAATCCGCGCCACCACCGACTCCGGCACGATCGCCACCCCCTGGCCCAGAGACACCAGGGTAATCACCGCCACCAGGCTTCCCGGCTGCGGCCCCACGCGCGGCTCGAAGCCACCCAGGGCGGCCACTTCGAGGGTGCCGGAAATCTGCTCGGGGAGAATGAACGTCTCCTCGGCCAGGCGCGAGGCGGGGATGCTCTTCAACTCATTGATCCGCGAACTGGCCGGCAGCGCCAGGACGAAACCTTCCTGATGCAGGGCGATGGCGTCCAGCTCATCCGGCAACTCCATGGGCGAGCGCACGTAGGCGATGTCCAGTTGGCCATCGCGCACCTGGGCCGGCAGATCGACCATCGGCGTTTCGCGGATGTTCAGGCGCACGTTGGGGTGGGCTGCGCTAAAGCGCGTCACCTGCGCCTGGAGTATCCCCGAGTAGGCGGCAGAGGCCACGTAGCCCAACTCGATCAAGCCACTCTCACCACGCCCGGCCCGTTGTGCGCCCAACTGCGCCGCATCGAACTGGCGCACCGCCTGCTCGGCCTCAAGCAAGAGTGCCTGGCCTGCCGCCGTGAGGTTGACCTCGCGCTGATTGCGCTCGAACAACCGCACGCCCAGCTCGCGCTCCATGTCCTGGATTTGCCGGCTGAGGGTGGGCGGGGCAATGCCCAGCTGCTCAGCCGCCCGGGTGAAATGGCCATGCTGGGCGACACAGAGGAAGTAGCGGAAGTGGCGGATTTCCATGAAGGCTCGTTACCTGTTGGGTAATGACGCAGCGCGCGGCGGCTAACAAACAGGACGACGCACAGCGCTATGGTGAAGCTAACACTACAAGGCTGGAACCGTGGCGGCAAAGCCCGGCGACCCGCCGCGTTGATTGGTGCATTGCTATCGCGGGGCAAGCCCGCTCCCACGAAGGTGTCCCAGCGAGTTCGAGCGAACTTACGTGGAGGCAGGCTCTGTGAAAGCAGGCTCTGTGGAGCGGGCTCTCGTGGGAGCGGGCTTGCCCCGCGATAGCGTCCCAGCAGCTTATCCAGTCCAGGAGCCACGCAAGCCCACTCAAGCCCGGTACACCCTCGTGGGAGCGGGCTTGCCCCGCGATAACGTCCCAGCAGCTTATCCAATCCAGGAGCCATGCAAGCCCACTCAAGCCCAGTACACCCTCGTGGGAGCGGGCTTGCCCCGCGATAGCGTCCCAGCAGCTTATCCAATCCAGGAGCCATGCAAGCCCACTCAAGCCCAGTACACCCTCGTGGGAGCGGGCTTGCCCCGCGATAGCGTCCTAGCAGCTTATCCAATCCAGGAGCCATACATGCCCACCCCAGCCTCCGCCCGCTTCACGCTGTTTACCGCCTCGGCCGTCTGCGCCCTGATCATTCTCGACACCAACATCGTCGCCGTCAGCCTGCCGAGCATCGCCCGCGACCTGTCCGGCTCGTTCGCCGACATCGAATGGGTGGTCAGCGCCTACCTGCTCGCCTTCGCTGCCTGCCTGCTACCCGCCGGCAGCCTGGCCGACCGCTTCGGCCGAAGACGCATGCTAATGCTCGGCCTGGCAGTATTCGGCATCGCCTCATTGGCCTGCGGCGCCGCCCCTGACTTGCTGTTCCTCGACCTCGCCAGGGCCGCCAAAGGTATCGGCGCAGCCATGCTGCTCACCGCCGCCTTGGCCGCCATCGGCAACCGCTTCCATGAACCCGAAGCGCGCATGCGCGCCTGGGCCTTCTGGGGCGCCTGCATGGGCGCGACCATCACCTTCGCGCCCCTGCTCGGCGGCCTGATCGCCAGCACCCTGGGCTGGCGCTGGATCTTCTACATCAACCTGCCGCTGGTGGTAATACTCGGCGCGATGGTCATGCACAGCGTGGAGGAATCGCGCGACAGCGCCGCAGCCCGCCTCGACCCCCTCGGCAGCCTGACCTTCGCCGCCAGCCTGGGCTGCCTGATCTGGGCGCTGATCGACGCCAACCAAGTCGGCTGGAACAGCGCCACCACGCTCCGCCGCCTGCTGATTGCCGCCGTGCTGTTCGCCCTGTTCGTACTGGTAGAGCGAGCCCAGGCCAGGCCCATGATCGACCTGCGACTGATGCGCAGTGGCCGCTTCATCGGCGCCTTGCTCGGCATGTTCGCCTACGCCGCCTGCGCCCAGGTGATGATGACCCTGCTGCCGCTGTACCTGCAGAACGGCCTGCAGATGTCGGCGCTGGCTGCTGGCGCAGGAATGCTGCCGTTCGCGGTGGCGATGCTACTGACCCCGCGCTGGGGGATGCGCCTGGCAGCGCGAATGGCGCCGGCTGATGTGTTCGCGCTTGGGTTGGTGTTGGTGGGCGCAGGGAACTTGCTGTGTGCCTGGGCGGCGGGGCAGGGCGGTTATCTTGGCTTTGCCCTGGCAAGCGTGGTGCTGGGGGCTGGTGCGGGGCTGCTCAATGGCGATACGCAGAAAAACATCATGGCGTGTGTGCCGCGTGAGCGAACCGGGATGGCGTCAGGGTTGAGTACCACTACGCGGTTTGGCGCGATCGTGTTGGCGATTGGTGTGCTGGGAGGGATCTTGGCGGCGCGCAGTGGGCAGTTGCTGCGCGAAGCGATGGCTGGGGTGGCGCCGCAGGCTGTGGATAAAGTCGGGGAGATGGCTACGCGAGTGGCAGCGGGGGATCTGCCGGCGGCGTTGGCTTTGCTTGAGCCTGGGTTGCGCGAGGTGGTGGCGCCGGTGGCTCGGGGGGCGTTTGTGGGTGGGTTTGAGGCGGTGTTGCTGACGGCAGGTGTTGCTGCCCTGGTCTTTGCCGTGGTGGTCGGTGTGCTGTTGCGACGGCCGTTGCCGCAGGTGAACGAGCCCTGCTCGAACGCACGCCAGTCTGCAGCTAGCTGAAGTGCAAGCAGGCTGGCGCTTAAATAGACAAGGCCATTTACCCTAGCGTGAGACGTACGCTGACTGGGCAGCATGGGGCACTGGTGATAGTGTCTAACGCTGAATTTGCGGCGCATGTGAAGACTGACGAAATTATGATTCGGCCAGCCGCCCAGCGCGCCCAACACCTCCTCTAGCGGGGTGAAAAGTGGCGCGAGGCGCCGACGGTGGCCGATAAACCCAAGGATGAGGGAGTACGTTGATGATGCCAATCGAGAGCCTGGTTGGGGTGGCGATCATCGCCCTGGGCATGGTCCTGTCACCAGGGCCGAATATGGTCTACCTGACCTCCCGGGCGATTTCCCAAGGGCGCCTGGCAGGGTTGATTTCGCTTGCAGGCGTGGCCCTGGGCTTCGTGTGTTATCTGGTCGCAGCGGCGCTGGGGCTGGCGGCCTTGTTCAAGGCCGTACCGCTGGCTTATGACGTGGTGCGTGTCGCCGGGGGGATCTATCTCGGGTATCTGGCCTGGAACATGCTCAAGCCCAATGGCGGCTCACCGTTCCAAGCACGAGAGCTGCCCCCGCATTCGCCACGGCGGCTGTTCACCCTGGGCTTGGTCACCAACCTGCTAAACCCCAAGATCGCCTTGATGTACTCGGCACTGATTCCGCAGTTTATCGACCCCTCCCAAGGCTCGACCTTGCAGCAGTTTCTGCAGCTGGGGTTGGTGCAGATTGTCATTGCCGTGACGGTTAATGGGCTGATCGTACTGGCGGCTTCGAGGGTCAGTCGCTTCTTGGCAGAGCGACCTTCGGCTATGCGCACGCAGCGATGGGTTTCGGGGACGGTGCTGGGGGTTTTTGCGGTGGATATTTTGTTGCGTAAGCCGATGGCTTGATGGGGTGCATCACTTGGTGCGTCTCGCGTATTAAGTACGACGGTGGTTACTGGGGGCTTGCTAAGGGGTAGGGCTGACCTGCTCGCGGCTCCCTGTTGATTCGACGCAGTAGTGGCAGCCAAGATTTATGGACTTAAAATCCAAACACAAGAAAAAGACACCCTAAGTCATCTTCGTTCTTGGAATCTGGCGGGCCGGGGTGAGCTGAAAAGGCTCGTTAACTATCTGTTTTTCTTGGCTAAGAATCAATCAGATAAATGGCTTGGAATACCAGTTGGAATGTTGGGATGAAGTGCCTCCCGATGGGTGGTGTTTTCGGGCGCCCTTTCCCATATGGCTTCGAGATTGGAGCTTCCAAGCGAGTGGACGTGACAACGTTACTCGAAACTAGGCTAGCTGATGTTGAACGTTGCCCCAGAATGGCAGCCGTTCAGAATCAATTGATAACTTCTAGTCGGCTCGGGTCTCTTAGCTCAACGCCGGGAAGACCGAGAATTCCTCTCAATACTACGCAAGAGACATCACAGGCTTTTGGTCGGTCCTTATGCCCAATGTACTGCTCAGCGGCAGTTAGCGGGAATGTATGTAGGTCGCTAGCACATCCATTTTGAGAAAAGCGTTTAGAGCACGCCCTGAGGTTCAGGACGTGGCGGTCAAAAAGACAACGCTTACTCGAGTCCGGGCAGGGTCTGTGTGCCACCGGTGGTGCGCTTTCCGAAGCCAATTGGAGTTAGCAGGCCGTGCTTTTTCATCTCGGTGAGCACGGCCCGCCACTCCTCTTTGCCGAAGCGCAGCTTGGCATCGTTCCAACGGTGCATGACCTCATCCACAATAGCATCATCGGTAACCGGACGGCCTTCGATGATGAAATCGTTCCAGGCGGCGTACAGGGTTACTGTCATTTCGCAGCGATCCGTATCCCAGTCCCGCATCAGCTCAATGACTTGCTCGATATTCGCTTGCTCGTTGGCTGACCAAGTGCGGTTATATGCCTCGCGGTGTTGCCCCGCTTGGGAGAGCGGGCGGTACGCATGGCCAACGGTCTGGCGTTCAACTCGCTCATACCATTGGTGCTTTTGCATCCCCGCTTCAACTTGGTTCATAAGGTGGCGATCATGTGGGCCGGCCACGTTGCGTAGGTAACTGCCCTGAATTGAAGCGAGCCTGGCTGCATGCTCGGCTAAGTAAACTACCTTCTGCAGTTTGCGCTGGCCAAAGGTTCGCTGGGCGTGAAGCCTGTGAGTGACTTCCGCGGCGAGGAGGATGCGAGCGGCTTCTGGGTCAATAGCAACGGGAGCCTGCATGCGATCTTCGGCAAGGGCGTGCTCGACCAAGCTGTTAGTCAGTTTTTCGTTCAGTTGACGTACGTTGAGTATTCGATTTCTTAGCTGGTTACATAGGGTCATTAGCTCATCGACTTTTGCGACGATGCGGAGCTGTTCGGCCATTGGTGGAACTGAGACAATCATATTTTTCATGATCGTTCCGTTCACGTTGGCTTGGCCACACTGCTGTTTTAAGTGCGGGCTTATTTGGGTCTCACGAAAGCCGGGCGCATTCATGGCTATATTGAGGTATGCCGGAGAAAACAGGCCCTTTGGGCAGCGGATACGAATCAGATATGACGCAAAGGTATACTCTCCCGAATGGCCCAAAAACAATCCGGTTTTCCCGACAAGCTCAGCACTGTTCGTTCTGTTGTAGAGTAAGTCTTCTGGCTCAAGGTATAGTTCTGGCAGCCCCTCCGTTGACTTGCTGACTTTCATTTTTTCACCAAGCAAGACCTGGCCGCTCTGAATATCACCCATTTTCAAAACGGGCACGCCATCTTGCAGGTCTGAAGTTTTTTCAGAAAGTCCATATTCAGTGCTGAGAGCTAGCTCTCCAATTCGAGACCAGGCCCAATTTTCTGGTATCTTGAATGGCCGCTCTGCCTCAGAAATAGCTACTAATGGCTTTTGCTTCTTTAGCTTGCCTTCGGCCACCAACCGTGCTTTTTCCTGAGTAAGGCGGTTGAGTAGCTTGGATCCCGACTCATCGTTCAAATCTTGCGGTACCAGCTTGCCCATGACCGCCAGTTGTAAAAGCGTTTGTTTGAGGGCGTCGATGCTGGGTTCGGTGGTGAATAAGGTATGGAAGTGTTCGGCAAAAAGTTGCCAGCTAGCGGCGAAGTTGGTTGCCTCGCTTGCTTGTGTCAGACTTTCGAGCAGCGCTTGAACCAGCTTGGCGTGGGCGCTTTCGGCATCGATCTGCTGGGCTTCCAGGCGGTTGCAGAGGGCCATCAGATCGTCGACTTTGGCGACGATGCGCGACTGCTCGCTTTTGGGAGGCAGCGCAAAGAAAGCATCATTCAAAACTTTGAAGTGCCGCGCATATCCTCTGCCTTCTAGCTTTAGACCAACTAGATGCCACCAGAAGAACTTCTCATCTAGCAGAACTGGTCTGAGAATCTTGACACCATCAGCTCCAGCTACGAAATCAAAGTCGACGTATTTCCGCTCAGTCGTGTGATCACCAAATACAACTACTGGGCCGGGGAGGCGAATCAATAGAGATTCATCGTCTGTGTAGCCAGCAACAAACTTTTTTCCTTGGTCAACAACAGGAAAAGCTCCTTCCTCACTAATCTGAGAGGACATCAATCTATTCCCGCTGACCGATACCGGGTAGTAGACTTCTGGAAGCCTTACCCACTCCCAGCCGTCTGGCAGGTGGTAAGGTTTCTCGTCCTCAGCAATCGCAGCCATCGGCTTCTGCTTCTTAATCTTGCCCTCAGCTACCAACTGCGCCTTTTTCTCGGCAATTCGCTTCAGCAACTCACTGGCTGGCTCATCGTACGGATCTTGAGAAACTAACTTGCCGCGCACCGCCAGCTCCAGAATCAGCTCGCGCAATTTTTTGATACCATTGGGCGCGCCGGCCAGCAGCGGTAGGTTGTCGGTGAGTAACGCCGTCATGCCTGATGCTCCAAAGCCGCAGTCAGTACAGCTTTAAGTTGATCGCGCAGGTTGCTGATTTCGCTTTGCAGGCTAGCGTAGTTGCGCAGCAGCTCTTCCGGGTTGTGGCTGATCTGTTCGCCTATATGTGGGTTCTTGCAGTCGAGGTTCCAGTTGCGTCTCTGCAGCTCTTCGATGCTGACCTGCCAGGCGAATTCATTTTCCACCCGCGCTGCAAAGCCATCGGCTTCGTTGCCCCACCAGGCTTCTTCCACGGCGAATTCTTCGACGCGCATGGGGCGGGTCTTGGAGTAGTTCTTTATTCCGGCCGGGTACTGGTGCTCGTAGAACCACACCTTTGTGGTCGGTGTGCCCTTGGTGAAGAACAGCAGGTTGGTCTTGATGGCGGTGTAGGGGTTGAACACACCATTGGGCAAGCGAACGATGGTGTGCAGGTTGCACTCAGTGAGCAGCTTTTCCTTGATGCGGTTCTTGATACCATCGCCAAACAGAAAGCCATCGGGCAGCACCACGGCGGCACGGCCACTGTCTTTCAGCAACTGCATGATCAGCACCAGAAACAGGTCGGCGGTTTCTCGGGTGCGAAAGGCGGTGGGGAAATTGGTTTCGATACCGTCTTCTTCCATGCCACCGAACGGCGGGTTGGCGACAATGCAGTGCACGCGCTCGCTCGGCCCCCAACTGATCAGCGGTTTGCTCAGGGTGTTGTCGTGGCGGATCTGGCTGGGCACCTCGATGCCATGCAGAATCATGTTGGTGGTGGCCAGCAGGTGCGGCAGCGGCTTTTTCTCCACGCCGAAAATGCTGGCCTGAAGGGTGCGTTCATCCTCGGCGGTTTTCACGTAGCGGCTGCGTTTGTGCTCGATAGCACAGGTGAGAAAGCCACCGGTGCCGCAGGCCGGATCCATGACTTTTTCGTCCAGCTTGGGGTCGACCATGCGCACCATAAATTCGGTCACCGGACGCGGGGTGTAGAACTCACCGGCGTTACCGGCGTTTTGCAGGTCGCGCAGCAGTTGTTCGTAAAGGTTGCCGAACTCGTGGCGCTCTTGGGCTTTGTTGAAGTCCACGCCTTCCTGAATCTTGTTGATCACCTGGCGCAGCAACTGACCGGACTTCATGTAGTTGTAGGCGTCTTCGAACACGCCGCGCACCACAAAGGCCGACGGCGTGTTGCTGTATTCGTGCAGGTTCTGCAGCTGCGGAAACAGATTGTTGTCTATAAAGTCCTTCAGCGTATCGCCGGTCATGCCCTCGGGGTCGGCGGCCCAGGTGCGCCAGCGGCAGCTCTCGGGAATGGGCGATCGGTAGTTATCGTCCATTAGCTCCCATTCCAGCTCGCGGTCATCAAAGATCTTCAGGAACAACAGCCAAACCAGCTGGCCGATGCGCTGGGCGTCGCCGTCTACGCCAACGTCTTTGCGCATGATGTCCTGGATGGACTTGATGGTGGAGCTAATGGACATGAAGGTCTCTCAACACGTAACGCAGGGGGGCAAAATTCTACCGGATAGTGGGAGAGACTGCTCTGTCATGTCATCGGTGTACAGCCCCTAGCTCGCGTAAAGCTCGCTCTCCAACTCGTGGATCGCCTTGGTGTAGCCCGCCTTGCCTCCAAAGGCTTTGACCAGCTCGATAGGGGCACCGATCTGGCTGAAGGGGTCAAGTTGAAGGATTTTGATGTCCTCAATATGCTCGATTCCGGTATCGGCGTATTTATCCACTAGCGCCTCCAACACCTGACGGGCTGCGCCAGAATACTTGGCGAAATAGTTGCGCTTTTTTACCTGCTCGGCTCGCTCACGCCGTGATAATGCAGGCTGATCGAAGGCTACGTGGCAGATCAGGTCGAACGGATCGAGCGGCTTACCTTGTTTCTTTTCAACTTCTTCAGCCAAGGCCTCCCACATCACGCCCTGGATGGCCATCTCCTCGATGATGACCCTCTTCTGCTCGGCATCTCCCCAGCGTCGGAGGAAGTCATCCAGTGAGGCGAACTGCTTTTGTACGCAGGTACGGGTGTAATCGTGCAGTGATTCGGTGATCAGCCGGCCATCAGGACCGTAGTACTGCACCCGTTCAGCGATGACATAGACTGGTATGTTGTTGATGATGTACCTGATGCGTTTTTTATCTTCATCCTCGCCGGTGAAATCTGGTTCATCACCCTCGTTATCGTTGCCAGCGTTGGAGCCTTCTTCATCGGCTAATGGCTCGTCTGGCGGTACGGGGGAGTCATCGATTTCTGGGGCGTAGATCACCACTGGGTCGCCGTCGAAGGCCGGGTCGGCAAACAGTTCGGTGGCCTTTTTGAAGTCCATGATGGTGAACCAGTACTTACCGAACTCCTCGTTGATGCGGGTGCCGCGACCGATGATTTGCTTGAACTCGGTCATAGACTTGATGTGCTGGTCGAGCACGATCAGCTTGCAGGTCTGCGCATCTACACCGGTGGTCATCAGCTTGCTGGTGGTGGCGATGACCGGGTAGCGCATTTCCGGGTTGATGAAGTTGTCCAGTTCGGCTTTGCCTTCCTGGTCATCGCCGGTAATGCGCATGACGTACTTTCGGTTCTCAGCCACGCGCTCGGGGTTAAGGTTGACCAAGGCTTGGCGCATGCGTTCGGCGTGATTGATATCGTCGCAGAAGACGATGGTTTTCTGGAATGGGTCTGAGGCCTTGAGGAGCTCGGTGACCTTCTGCGCGACCAGTTGAGTCCGCGCCTCTATGACCAGACTGCGATCCATGTCCTTCAGGTTGTAGATACGGTCCTCGATCAGTTCGCCGTTCTTGTCGAGCATACCCTTGGGTGGGCGCCAGCCTTGCAAGTCTTTGTCGAAGTCGATGCGCACCACCTTATAGGGCGCAAGAAAACCGTCCTCGATGCCCTGTTTGAGGGTGTAGCTGTATACCGGCTCACCGAAGTAGGTGATGCTTGACACCTCTTTGGTTTCCTTTGGTGTGGCGGTGAGACCGACATGGGTGGCGCTGGAGAAATAGTCGAGAATTTCGCGCCAGGCGGAGTCCTCAGCGGCGCTGCCACGGTGACACTCGTCGATCACGATCAAGTCGAAGAAGTCGCGTGAGAACTGCTTGTAGATGTTCATCTCTTCGTCGGAGCCGGTGACGGCCTGATAGAGCGATAGGTAGATCTCATAGGAGGTGTCGATCTGGCGTTTGGCGATTTTGGTCATCGCTTGGCCAAATGGTTTGAAGTCGTTGTTCTTTGTCTGGTCGACCAGAATGTTGCGGTCGGCAAGGAACAGAATTCTCTTCTTCTGCTGTGATTTCCACAGTCGCCAGATGATTTGAAAGGCGGTGTAGGTTTTGCCAGTGCCTGTGGCCATCACCATCAGGATACGGTCCTGCCCGCGTGCTACCGCCTCAACGGTGCGGTTAATGGCGTTCGTTTGGTAATAGCGCGGCATGCGTCCGGAGCCGTCGTCATAGTAGGGCGCTACGATCTTGTGTTGAACCGCAGTATTCAACCCCTTCCATTGGCAGTAGCGCTGCCAAAGCTCGTCAGGACTAGGGAATCGATCCATGGGGAGGTCCGTTTCTACCTTGCTGCCCGTACCACTGCGATCATGGAATAGGAAGGCATCGCCATTGCTGGAGAACACGAACGGTACATCCAGCGCCTCTGCATAGCGAAGAGCTTGCTGCATGCCGGACCCAACAGAGTGGTTGTTATCCTTCGCCTCGATTACAGCGATAGGCAGATTGGCTTGATGGTAGAGAATGAAATCTGCACGGCTCGCTTCGCCGCGACTGTGAAGCTTGCCCCGTACGATAATGCGGCCTTTGGTGAAATAAACTTCCTCGCGCACCTGCTTGAGCATGTCCCATCCAGCTTGCTGAATGGCAGGGGAGATGTACTTACTGCAGATATCCCGCTCGGAAAGTGATTTCTTGTCCATGGCTCACTGTGTCCCTATGACGTGCTGCGGACTTTATCAGAAGGGCTGGAGGCATGCTGCCAGTATTGAGGGCCGGAATTCTCAGGATCGGCCGTCAGGCCTGCGTATGCCCTGACAGCCGTTGAAAATCCATGGCTTTTCTAATCGTCGGGCGAGCAGCCGTATGGTCAGTAGATAGTAATACTTTGAAGCACCACTTCGCTCTTTCAGGCGCTGCTCGAGAAACCAAACCAAGTGCTTTTTCTGCCAGGCCCAAGGCGTTTCTCGCTGCCAGCGCTCTGCTATTTCAGTCCGGATGATTTTCGCCTGTCGTAAATGGCGTTGCCTCGTGGCGTGCGATCCGGTCAGCACGGCAGCCAAAAATAGTTCCATATCGAATGGCTGACTCATGCCCGCCCACCAATGTAGGCCGCTACTACGTCGATCCGTCCATGCCCCAGCTCATAGCTGATTTGCCTCCGGGCCTCACGATCAAGGTTCTTATCAACGAGACAACATTGGCCGCCGTTGAGAGGCGCGGGGTGTTGGGTTATTTGCTCATAGCGCTCACATGCGAACGCCGCCCGTAGTTCATGAAAGCCTTTGAGGTTCTGTGAGTGCAGGATGTCCCGGGCAGGACGAACGACTTCCTGCAGAACGTTCAGATAACTCTCATTTGGCGCAATCAGATTGCGGCTACCGGCAAGCGACACCTGCTCCGCCAATGCAAGCGCATCACGCACATAGCGATCCACCGCAATCCAACGCGGCGCCGAAGATCCGGCGCGGCCGCCTTTGGTGCCATCCTGGATGTTGATCCTATCTAGGTCGTTAGCCTCGCGGCTTAACCGTGGCAGATCAGCCAAGATAGCCTCACGCAAGCGCATGCCGGTGGCTCGCGCCAACAGAACGATCGCGGCGGCCCGGAGCAGATTTTGGCTGCAAAGCGCATCGACGATCTGCTTCACCTGTTCGCGGTCCTGGCCCTGTGGCACAGACTGGCGAACCCCGGTGCGCTGCATACCCAACGCCTTGCTCGGACTTGGCAACTTTACGTACTGATCACCGCGAAGCGCTGCCATGGTCCTGTTAACGCTGGAAAGCCGATTTTGTGCGGTGCTGATGGCGAGGTCGCCGCGCCTAACCTCGTCGCGCAGATATGCCGCATAGTCGACCAACACACTTCGATCAATCTGCCGCGCATCATTGATACCCGGCCCCTGTTCTGAGCGGCACCACTTAACGAATGCCTGCCACCGATCACCGTGCGCTTTTACAGTGCCGTAGTGGCCACCACCGAACATGTCCTTCAACGCTTGCGGCCCCGCGTAGCTCAACTGCCTGCCGTAGCCGAAATTACGGCCATCGCGTCTACCAACCAATGCCATATCGGTCACCTCATCGTTCGCTTTCCGATCCTCGCCCCACGTCATCCCGCCAAGAATGCTGAGTGTTATCAGGGATCAAGGCCCCTGCGACCTGTGGGGAATGTCCACTACGCGGGACTGGCGGCTCCTTACGTCCGGGAGCAAGGGCATCTCATGATCTGGCCTCCTGAGCACCGTTACCGGTGGGCGGGTGGAGGCTGCGTTGGCTGACGAAACCAGCGCCGCGAGATCCTGAGTCGGGTGAACGCAGCAATGCGATGACCGGGGCATGCCTGACTGTCAGTCAGGTGCAGTCCATTCCTTGGTCTGCGGCACCATCATCTACAGCGCTGTTGCTGATGACATCGGCGTTTGTCACGCCGATTGTCACGAGTGAAGTTGCCGCAAAGCCAAATGCGATGAGGGCTGCAGCACTGTTAGACGCGCCCGTCTCTTTCCAGGAGAAAGAGACGGGCGCAGGTTGGCGCAAGAATCGGCCAAGCAGATAGGTTGCTGCAGGGCAGCGAAGTAGGAGGTGTTGTCTGGCGCACGAAGGCCATGATCTGAAATAGGCATCCATCACCGGGGAGGTGACCGGGCGAGCTGCCGGATGCGAATCGCCATTTGGGGGGAGAACCACCGCGAGAGCGGCGTGACCTTCAAGGTTCGGGTCACCTGGGGTGCTGTCATCGACAGCGCTTGCAAAGCCAGTTCTACGCCTGTGGATAAACCCGGTCAAGGGCCGAAATTCAGCGCTCTTGGGGACGTGAAAAGCGGTTACCCCTAGCTGGAATTCCGTGGTAAATCTCGGACAACCTCGTGGCTTTTAGCTCTTCAAAGTGAGGTCCATCCAAACAGGGCGGCTTTGCAGCCCTGTTTGGATGGACCCGCGCTGAGAAGCGGATAAGCGAGGCTGCTCGCCCTGAATCTTGAACGCTCAGTCGCTGTCGTCGCCGTTATTGCGCCTGTACAGCGCTAGCGGATCGGCACCACGTTCTTGTCTCTGACTTGGCCGTACGCTGAGGCGAGCAGGCTGCCGGTGGCGGCTTTCTGGATGTACTCACTCCACCAAGCCATCATCGGGCGCCGGCGCTCGATATAGTCGGCTCGGTTGTAGGCGCTCCGCACCTCATCCTTATCGACGTGCGCCAATGCGACCTCAATGAGTTCCGGGTCCCACCCATGTTCATTCAAGATGGTGCTGGCCATCGAGCGCATGCCATGGCTGACCAGCCGATCTTGGAAGCCCATGCGTTTCAGAGCCATGTTGGCAGTCTGGCTATTCGCGTGGGTACGCGGATTTCTGTCAGCCGGGAAGACGTATTCGCGATGGCCGCTGTGAGTCTTCAGTGACTCCAATAGTGCGACAGCGTGATCACTCAACGGGATGCTGTGTGGACGGCGCTTCTTCATCCGCTCCGGTGGGATAGTCCAGACACGCCTTTCGAAGTCGATGTCTGCCCAGCGAGTAGTCGCCGCCTCGGCGGGGCGAGTCATCGTGTGCAACTGCCATTCGATCAGGCAGCGGGTGGTGCGTTTGATGCTGGCGTTCGCGATCTCCAGCATGAGCTCGGGGAGCTCTTCGGGCGGAAGCGCAGCCATGTTTTCTTTCTTGGGCTTCTTGAATACTGCCCGAATGCCGGTGAGCGGGTTGGCGAAGATCAGGCCGGAGTTCACGCCGTAGGTCATGATCTCGTTTAGCCGCTGGCTAAGACGCTTGACCGTCTCCAGGCTGCCTTTCGCTTCGATTGGGCGAAGCAGTCCGATCACCATCGGCGCGGTGATTTTGGTGAGTGGTGTCGTCTTCAAATCGGGGAACACGTGCAGCGTGAGTGACCGCCAGATGTCCTCGGCGTAGGCCGGGGTGACCGAGTCTTTCTTGAGCTCGAACCAGGCGGTGGCCACGTTCTCGAAGGTGTGTTCCGTTTCTGCGCGCTTGGCTTCATTCAACGTATTGCGCTGCACCTTAGGATCGATGCCTTGGGCGAGCAGCTCGCGGGCTTCGACTGCCTTCTTTCGAGCGTTGGCCAGTGACAGTTCGGGGTAGGTCCCGAAGCCGATGTTGATGCGCTTCTTGGTCACCGGTTCGCGGTAGTTGAAATTCCACAACAGCGAGCCGTTGCTGCGTACGCGGAGCTGCAAACCGTCACCGTCCGTGAGGACATAATCCTTGGACGCGGGTTTGACTCCCTTGAGCTGTCGATCGGAGAGGCGGAGGTTTTGAGCAGGCATGAGATTGTCCTCAAGCACTGATTCGGTATTCCAAAGATTAGCACCGGGTGAGCTGGAATACCGCCTGGAATACCCGAATGGCTGGAACTCAAAAACTCTCAAAAGACCGCAAAAGCGCTGGAAGCCGCGTATTTACTGGATCGCAGGCACAAAAAAAGACGTCCGTGGACGTCTTTGTTTGATCATTTGGTGGAGCCGGGGGGATTTGAACCCCCGTCCGCCAGTACTCCGCTGTCGGTACTACATGCTTAGCCGTCTCTACTGAGTTAATCCGCAGCCGCCCGAGTGGCAGGGTGCTTTGGACGAGTTGGGTAAGTTTTAGTCGCTTTGCCCCCAACGTGCTACACGACGATCCTGTTCTGTATGACAATCACTTCGGGTTTACAGGCATCCCCTAGTGATTGCTGGAGCCGAAGCTACCAGGAGAGCGGGCTCAGCTGCTTACGCAGCGAGAGCGTAACCCTCGTAGTTTTCGTCATTGGCAACTATAGAAAGTTGCAACAGTGGATTTACGAGTTCTGTTACCAACTCGGCATGCACCTAGAGTTTCGTGACCGGCGTCGAATCCTAATCGGCCCCACACTCAGCTCTAGCTGAACGTGCTTTTCAGCACGCAAGGCGGAGTATACGCCTTTGCGCGGGCGACGTCGACAACTGGTCCTGTCGTCGCCCGTGCCGGGCCTCACGCGCCGCCGCTACCGCCGCTGGTGCCGCTGCCTTTGTCGGTTTTCTCCAGGCGTTCGAGCACTTTGCTGGTAATGGCGATGCATTCTTTGGTGTCGCCGGACGCCTGGGCGGCCTTGGCTTTGTCGACGTGCTCGGTGAGGGCTTTGTCGAGGCCTTCGGAGGTGGCGCCGGCGGTGGCCATGCTGTCGTCGATTTTCTGCAGGTTCAGGGCGCACAGGTCGTCGGCGGCGAACACGGGGGAAGCCAGCAGGGTGGCCGCCGCGAATAGGGCTGAGAGAGCAGTACCTTTCATGGGTGTCTCCTTCTGCAAGGCCTCTGGAAGGTGGGCCTGAAGGGTGGACTGTGGCGCTCGGGCGTGGGTTCAATCCAAGTGCGGGCTGGCAGATAGGGCGCGCTGTCAGGGCTGGGCGTTGGGGTAGAGCTTGCCCAGTTCGATGTCATCGGCCACAGCCTTGGCGAAGGCGCTGAGGTAGCGGGCTGCGCCGAGGGCCATGTGATCGCCGTTGATCTCGGCTTCGAGGGTGAGGTGGCGGATCAGGCCGAGCATGGTCGAGAGTTCTTCGAAAGCGCGCTCGGCGGGGACGCCGGGCAGGATGCGGTAGAGGTCGAGGAAGGTTTCGCTACCGGCGGTTTTCCAGTTTCTGAGGTCGTGGGTCATCTGATCATTCCTTGATAGCTGCGGGGGAGGGGGTGTTCGGG